>Ga0208789_1001002_pt1 | contig 19197 bp, 20 predicted proteins | sample Methanotroph_Enr_FD_187368 | JGI IMG/M metagenome (GOLD analysis project Ga0208789, IMG submission 187368) | Enriched soil microbial communities from Old Woman Creek wetland in Ohio, USA - Methanotroph_Enrichment_5 (SPAdes) (version 2) | ecosystem: Environmental > Terrestrial > Soil > Wetlands...
TAGTGATGTTCCGAAATAAAACATTCTGGCCATAGAGAGGTTAGCAAGCACTATGAAAGTGCCTACTTTGTCAGATTCTTAAAATCTTCGTCATCGAAAAGACTTTTAAAATCCTCATCAGTTTTAACATGTCGTTTAAAGTCAGGATTAATTTCGATGGCTTTTTTCAAGTCAGCAAGCGCATTGATTTTGTCACCTTTCAGACTGTAAATGCAGGCGCGGTTATAGATTCCGACCGGGTGTTCCGGCATTAACTCAATTCCTTTATTTGCAGACACCAGTGCCTCGTCGAACTTGCCCAGTTTTGCCAGTACTCCTGCTTTCATACCCCAAACATCACCACGTTTCGGATCAAGTGCAGTCGCCTTGTTAAATGCCTTCAATGCGTCATCAAACTGTTTCATCTCGGCGCATATCTGTCCCTTAAACACCCAGTTAACAGCCGAATCGGGTTGCAATTTAATGAGGTAGTCAACATCCTTCAGCGCCGCCTCATTATGACCATGTTCAGCTTCCAAAAACATTCTCCAGAAAACAATTGCAGAATTTTCCTGATACAGTTTTCCCAATTGATCCAATGATTGAATTGCTTCTTCCTCTCCGGTAGGGACTCTTTTCATGTTTAGGATGAGCCATTCCTGAACTACTTGTTTATTATCGGGATAGCTTTCCATCAGATTGGTATAGATTTTTGAGGCTTCTTCATTCTTTCCCTGTTGTGCCAGATTTGTTGCTTTTTGGAGTCTGGCTTTAAGCGAATCATCTTCTAAAAAGGATTCCTGCAATTGCTGAAATCCCTTTTCAGATGACCATTCCGGAATTGACTTCATTACAGAGTCAGACTTTTTGACTGCCGAAACATTGTTCCAGCATATTGAAATAAAGAACAATGCAATCATCAGAACGATCTCATAAAAAGTTGTTATTCGTCTTTTCATTGGATGTATTTTTGAAATTCAAGAAGGAGCCATTGAAATAACCCTTGATTTTGGCCAAATTATCATAGTCCTTACACCATTTTTCGGTATTTCTGAAAGGACCTGCGTAAACTTTGCTGTAAAAATTTCCGCTTAAAGTGGTATTTTGGGCACCGGCAATTTCTTTGTCCGTCGCCAGGTACAAGTCCATATTCCATTTCGAAGTAGGATCGGAAAGGCAAAGACAGTCTGGCATGGTGGCTCCGGATGCCGTGACTTTTCGGTCAAAGCGTTTCATCACGCTACCGAAATTCACAGACATGTAAAACAGGGTAAAAACCTTGTCCCTGATGAATCGTTTATTTTTCCATTCGAATGTCTGATCATCCCAGGGAATTGGATCAAATTCAGAACAGCATGTAAAGCTTTGATCAGAATGAGTTTTCATGACTCGTTATTTTAAATATTCGTTATTTGGCACCGATTCCCTTCATGAAAGAATTCCAATCCCAGTAATCGCGATTGGCGCGAATACGGCCATTTTCGATGTCCATGACAGATACACCTCTCAATTCCATATATTTGTTGGTAGATGGAAGATTCATAGCAGGCCATCCAATGCTGTTGGTGCCTTTCCAAATCCATTCAAACATGGCGTGATTGGCACTGCAACTTATTGAAATCAGTTCAAATTCCGAATCGGGAATTCCTTCAATGGTTGCCCGAATATAATTTGCAATAGCTTCCCTTCCTTTGTTTAACCGGCCACTACAAACCTCTTCATAGGTGCCATTTTCATTAAAAAGGGAAACAAGTTTGCCGATGTCTTTTTCATTGAGTGCTTTAATAAAGCTGTTAACCAGGACTTCGTTTTGCCTGATTTTCTTCTCGTGCTTTTCATTTGAAATACCTGTCAATGTGCTGCATAGCAAAAGAAATGATAAAAAAAGTATCTGTTTCATGTTTATGAATTTTAATAATTTAACTACCAACTTAAATCTTATCATTTTTATGAATTCAGGATTTAAACCGTAATGAGCTTTGTAATTGCTTCAGCTGCCTTCCGGGCGCCATCAACCGGAATATCAGGAAAAGCAAAATTGGTGTCAAACATTGAAATAATCTTTTCGGCAAGCATTTCTGGTGTTGATGTTGATAAGTTCATTTTAATTCCAATTCCCCGTTTTGTTAAAATTCGCGATACATTAGCTTGTTCGCAATGGCCTTCAAGTGGAAAATAGATAAAAGGAGTATGAAGTGCAGCAAGTTCAAATGCTGATGTAGCTCCCCCTTGAATAACAGCAATATCGCAAGCTGCAAAATGCTGATACAAACGTGGGACAAATCCTTTCACTTCAATTCCATCGGGCAGGTTAACGTTTTCTGCAGCCAGTCTGGGTCCTGCTACAAATACAGCGTGGATGTCCGGTATTTTATTTTTAACGATTTTGGTTGCTTTCCCGCAAAATTCCATCAGTTCTTTCCCGATTGCCGTGCCGCCAATCGAGCAAATTAACAAGGGTTCCGGGCCGTAACCCAAATCTTTTTTAACTTTTAATTTGTTGGAGAAACCAGCAGGGCTAAACGGGAATATATATCCAACAAAAGTGTACAGTGCCCTGGCATATTCGCGACGATTGGGCAGGCCGAATCCGAACGATTTATCAGGAACATCTTCGGGTTCTCCAACAAAAATGGCAAGATCGTATGGAGGCTTTTTATGAAGCCGGTAGTCGCGCGACCATACCCGGTTCCAATAATAAACACCCAACTGTTCCAGTGGATTAAGGGTCATTGCATCAAGTCCAACAAAATCGAGTATGAGTACAAAAGGGAAATTCTTCATTTCCGGATGCTCGCGTAAGGCAAGGTTAATTTCGTAGGTTTCGTCGCCAATTACAAGGTCATACTTTTTTGAGGAAATAAGGTTCAAAAAGAAATCGATGTTCTTTTTCCATTCTCTTCTCGATTTTAGTAAATAGCTTAAAATGTTAAGACTTGAACCTTTGGCGGCTTTTTCAGCCGACAGGTTTTCATTGGCATACTTTTCGGCGCCTGAAACAAGTTTTTCCCCCGCATCGCTCAATACATCGGTGGCAGGACTGGCAGCCAGCCATTCAATCTCCACGCCCGGAATAAGTTGCCGCAATTGAGCGGCTATCGCCAAATCCCTTGTGATGTGACCTAATCCAAGTGAGCCGCTGATATACAAAATTTTCTTTGTTTCCATTTTTCAATTAACTATACACATCAATATTATGTGATTAATATACAAAAAATGAATCAAAATACAAACGCACAAGCACCTGAAATTCACCTGTTTTTTATCTTTTCATTTCGTATTTAGGTCAATAAATTTCGTTATTTTATTATTAAACGGATTTACCAATATTCATCAAATGACCCATGTTGAACAAATGAAAACTACGAATAGAAAATTATTACTTGTTATTAATGGCATTCAGCATTTTAGGCTATTAAGAATTACTCCAGCGCCATAATTATTTTACCCAAGTCTTCATTTTTGAATATGAAATTCCAGCTGGCAAAATCAATCTTCCAGTCTTCACCTTTTTTAGCCACACGGGTAATATTCCGGAATATTAGTTTTGGACTAATAGCATTAACTGTAAAATGTTCTACAACGATTGCTGAATTCCCGTCGGGAGCAACTTTTATTTCACGCTTATCAATAACATAATTGTATTTCATGGTGGTATCAGCGAATTGCTTAATTATAACGGCTTTAAGCGTATCCTTATTCCAAAATTCAGAAGGATCGGTTCCAATGTACAAACCATCATCTGCCAGAAATGTGTCAAACAGATTGGCATCTTGTGCATTCCATGCAGTCAGATACTTGTCCATCATGGCATTTACAGCCTCTTTTGCGGCTGCGGTATCAACAGGTTGGTTTTTGGGTAGGCAAGCAGCAATTAATGTTGCTGCCACAATCATCAAGTAATAAATCTTTTTCATGGTCAATTGTTAAATCATTAGTAATAAGAGATTTATCTATTAAAATATTACAATACATTTTTCTGACTTTTTTCCGATCACCTTCTCTATTTTACCTGTAAATGAAATTTCCAGAAATCCAGCGTGGTTTTTATAATCTGCCTGGTTGTGTCATTGTCGTTATAAAGATCAAAAGCATGTAAGCCATTTGAGTAATTTACTAAAGTGAGTGGTAAATTCTAATTCACAAATAAATATACAAAATATTTCTATTATTTTTGGTGATTATAACAAGCTTTTTTTCCTGTTTTTCAACACTTTAGCAATTCCACCTTGCAATTAGATGCAGTTGTGTATTAGCAGGAATATAGTCCCGGACCAAATATTGAGTTTTCAGACGATATTCGTTTATTTTAAATAAAAATTTAAGTTGGGTTGTAACCTGAAACTATTCAGATTAGTAAATGTTAATTGGTTGTAGTAACTCCGACAAATTAAAATTTAATTGCCAAGACACTAATGCTCAAGATAAATACCTGTTTTATGAAAGAGATAAAAGGATTAGTCGGGAATATTTATCCTGACGACTTGAAATACAGGAAATTCAGAAATTTTTATATTCAATTCACAAATGCAAGCTGAAAAGCATATCGAAGAAGCTATACGCATTCTGAAGGAACTAAAATGAACTTATGGCCTGAAATAGTAATCATTATCAGGCATATTCCAAATATCAAGCGATTATTAAACGGCACCGAAATAGTGAGCAGATGATTAAATTATTCAACTACTTCCACATTAATTTCTTTTTGAATAATTTCTTTAAACTCTTTATTCCACGGTTGTGTTTCGTAAAAAGTAAGTTTAACGGCTCCCTTCCGAAGCGATTTAATTTCAAAAATAGCGCCAATCGGATCACCGGGTAAAATCGGATCTGATTCGTTGATAACCGGCTCAACCCTTTTCACTTCAACAATTGAATCGGTGTCCATTCTGCACAACAATTGCAAACCTAAAGCACCTCTGCTTATAAGTTGAATTTTTATGGTTTCAAAAGGCTTCATTTTCCTTGTTTCAATTTCCTGACTCATAGTATGTTTATTTTTCCTGTGCTCAGCATTTTGACAAATTCCCAATGGGGGGAAATTTAAAAAAAAGAAAGCAGTATAAATAACCAAGGCTGATAAAATATCCGAATATCTGTAAAACATATAAGATATATTAGATTGGATGAGATTGTCCCCAAACTCTGTATTCCTCTGTGAATTCTCCGTGTCACACTGTGTAATTAATTGTTTCACAGAGATTCACAGGGTAGGTACGACTTGTCCCGATTTTTCGGGAGAGTTATACAGAGAGAAAAAACACTATTTATTAGAGTTTTTAGACATCCTCATCCATCACTAAATTAAAGTTTCATCTACTGGTACCATTTATGATACATAGCAGAATCAGTGCCTTCCACGAAACAATCCAGGCGACCTGATTGCCAGCTTGAGACTCCAACACCGGAAGAGAGTATACCTCCCAGGTTCTCATCACCGCTCCATTGGGTGCCATCCCACCATTTATGCATCATATTATATTTATCGCCAGGGAAAAATACATCGATACGGTTAGGTCCCCATGAAACAGCTCCGGGGTTGTCGAACAGATTGGATGCTAAATCTTCCCAGTTACTCCATCCATTCTGGAACCATTTATGAAACAAATGGTTATTCGTTCCACGGGCGAAGCAGTCCAATCTGCCCGAAGACCAGGAAGAAACTGCCGGGGCAGAAGTAATTATCCCTCCCAGATCTTCCCATCCATGCCATGCACCATCCCACCATAAATGCCACATCGAGGAATTCATCCCCCGGGCGAAAATATCAATGCGGTTAGGACCCCAACTTACACAAGCCGGGTCGGAGGATAAAAGTCCGCCCAAATCTTCCCATCCGCTCCATCCACCCTGGAACCATTTATGAAACAAATGGTGATTTAACCCGATGGCAAAAATATCAAGTCTTCCGTTTCCCCAGGAGCAAATAGAAGGTGCCCCCTGTATTGTTCCTCCCAGTGACTCCCACCCGTTCCAGTGGATTCCATCCCACCATTTGTGGTAAACAGCACAGTCGGTTCCGCGGGCAACGACATCAATTCTGTTTGCTGACCAGCTCGTAGCATCCGGCTTCGAGGTAATCAGTCCTCCCAAATTTTCATATCCATACCATCCGTGTGCAGGTACAGGTAATATTACCCCGGTTGCACCAACTTTATCATAAACATCAATGTTGCATTCCCCGTAAGCAATATTTAAAAATCCTGACATTCCCCAGCCAGTACCCCATGAATTTTTGCATATCCAATATTGCCCTGCTTCCGAGAATCCAATCACTTCAATGCAATGATAACCCAGTAAAACACCGGTGAGATGGTGATATACGCCAGTACCATAACTTTGAAAATCCTCATAGACTGCAAATGAACATGATACAGGACCCACATCAGTCAGATAATTTTTGACCGCTGTTTGATTATTTCCCAGGTTATTTACTTTCGTAATTTTTACTACGCTTGAATTCCTGTCGGGAGCAAGCCGGCAGACCGGGTTCGGAGGTGCGGTATGCGTCCAGTAATAACCAGGATCATTATTAGGGAAAGCTGTCGCATAAGGGAAACTTACCTCACTGCATACTCCCCTTGACGCAATCTGATTAAATCCACTTGCAGCATCCCACCCGCCGCAACTTGCACCATGCGAAGAACAAAAATGCTGGTCCGCTTCTGACAAATCGAGCAATTGCCCTTTTTCAATTGAAGCCATAGATTCAGTTACAGCAACGGTGCAAAATGATACGCAAGATCCACAGGAAAACTGGTTTTTAACCCCTGTAACATGGTTGCCGTTGTGATTTCTCCAATCCACAGCCGGAGCAAACCCTGCAACAGGTGCGGCAGCAGCTAAAGCCGGAGCAGCCGTTGTTGTTGGCTCAGCCGGATTTAACATTGCTTTTATTTTTTCAACACTTAACAGGCTTATTGGATTCTCCCTGGGAGTCCACCTCGCATTGGAATCCATAAGCTTTTTTGACAATTCTGTAATTGTTATTTGTGCCATAATAGTTATTTTATTTTGCCTACTCTCATTTGTGTTTTCAGCACTCCACAGCCTACTCTTTTAAGGGTTTTGGGCTTCCCCCTAATCATTTCGAATTTCAATTAATAAAATCACTAAACGTCACAACGAATATTTGGTTACACTTTTTGCCTTAAGTTTTCAATTGCCGGGCTTATTTATATTGAACAATTAACCATGAACTTTTTATTAGTCTGGTTGTTAAGCAAATAGATAAATAATTAGATATTTAATTGCTTAATGTTTTTGAGATTATCCAGAATATTGCACGGGCTGAAAAAGATCCCGCCTTTTTTAGCTCCTAACTTTAGCAACTGGTGACTGGCAACTGGCGACTCGCGACTGATTGGGAGCTATTCGGAATTCCGATGGTTCTGTAAGTAATTAATCCTACTTTTGCAGTTCAAAATTTTCAGATGAGGCAAAAGAAAGGAATCGTTTACCTGGCATTAGTTTTCGCAATGGTTTTTTGGGCATTTTCATTCGTCTGGGTGAAAGAAGTTTACGTCGCCTACGGCCCGCTTACGACCGTTTTTTTCAGGCTGGTTATTGCCACACTGCTGATGCTGATTTACGGCCGCATTATCGGCAAATTGATGAAAATCGAAAAAAAGGATTACCGTACTTTTCTTTTACTGGCATTTTTTGAACCTTTTCTCTATTTTATGGGAGAAAGCTTTGGTTTAAAATATGTTTCAAGTACCATGGGCGCTATTATCATTGCAACAATTCCATTGTTCTCCCCGCTCGCAGCTTCGCGATATCATGGTGAAAAGCTCTCGCTTCGAAACCTTATCGGGATTATTCTTTCGTTTATTGGCGTTGGAATTGTAGTTTTTGACGATTCACTCAACTTTATTGCTTCACCTATAGGAATTGGCTTGTTATTTCTCGCGGTTTTCTCGGCCATCGCTTATACAGTTGTTTTAAAGGATCTTTCTCACAAGTACAACATAACAACAATTATCACTTACCAGAATTTTATCGGAATCTTTTTCTTTCTTCCGCTCTGGCTGATTTTTGAAAGCAAAACATTGTTAGCCACTCCTTTTAACCTCACGGCATTCATCGCCATCATAAAACTTGCTGTGTTTGCCTCGTGCATCGCTTTTATACTTTATACTTACAGCGTTAAAAACCTGGGGATCAATGACGCCAATATTTTCATCAATATCATCCCTGTTTTGACAGCAATTATCGCATGGTATGTGCTCGACGAACCACTCGCTTTTAGAAAAATCGTTGGAATAGTAGTAGTGATTTGCGGTCTTTTTATTGCGCAGATCAGAATGAAAAAATTTATAGCTAGATTAGTTTCAATACAACAAAATGGAGGCAGATAAAAACAACGTTAAAGCCCTGGCCAGGGGAAACCAGGTGGAGACCAATGCTTTTTTCACAAAACTGAAAAGAAAAAAGCCCAAGCAACTTGATGATGTTGCGCATCGGATTCATGATAAAGTGACTGAAAAGTTCGATTGTTTAACTTGTGGCAATTGTTGCAAATCGATTAGTCCCCGGATTACTGACAAAGATGTCGAGCGAATTGCCCATAAGTTGAAAATGAAGGAGGTTGATTTTATTGCCCGTTATTTGCATATTGACGACGATCAGTGGTTTGTTTTCAACGACACACCATGCCCCTTCCTGATGCCCGACAACTATTGCATGATCTACGATTTCAGGCCAAAGGCATGTCGCGAATACCCGCATACCGATCGCAGGCGGTTCTACCAGCTTCTTGACCTTACCATCCAGAACCGGGAGCTTTGTCCGATTGTTTATGAAGTAGTTGAACAGTTGAAAAAGGAGGATTTCGGTCTAAAAGACGAGGTTGCCTCAAAAGTCCTTTTCAACGGCAAAGAACACAAAGCTGGCGTAAAGAGCTTCAGGCCAAAGCGCTCATAATTAAATTGAATGAAAAAGTTGTTTGTTACCCTCCTCCTGATCGGATACCCGCTTGGTCTGCTCTTCAGCCAGGTCGGAGGGGATGGTACCTACAGGTTTCTCGATCTTACCAATTCTGCAAAAGTGGTAGCCCTGGGAGGAACGCAAATCGCTTTTACCGACAACGACCTTGAACTCACTTTTTATAACCCCTCACTCCTATCTGATTCTATGCGCAATCAACTGTCTATCAACTATGCAAGTTATATTGCAGGAATTGGCGTCGGATATGCGACTTTTGCTCCAAACATCAGTGGTCGTAATTCATTTGCTGCCGGAATTCACTATGTTAATTACGGATCGTTTGATGGAGCCACCGAAAACGGACAGCCAACAGGAACTTTCGGAGCAGCAGAATATGCCATTAATTTATTTTATTCAAGAACAATAACTCCTCATTTTAGGGCCGGAATAGACTTAAAACCAATCTTCTCTTCGTTGGAGAGTTACCACTCCTTTGGAATTGCCGCCGATCTGGGAATTACATGGGTTGTCAAGGACGATCGCTCGGTTATCGCTTTGGTTATAAAGAATTTGGGAAGTCAGATAACCACTTATTACAAAAATGGCGATCCGGAAAAACTTCCATGGGATGTACAACTGGGATTTTCGAAACGACTTGCCCATGCCCCCATCCGGTTTTTTGCAACGGCCAATCATTTAAATACCTGGAATTTATCTTATCTTAATCGTCAAAACGATGAACCTTCTCCGGATGAGCAACCCGGGAATTTCACGTCGCTTCTGATGCGACACTTTATTTTTGGAGCCGAAATTCTTCCGGAGCAGCATGTGACACTACGGTTTGGATATAATTACCAGCGTCAAAAAGAGTTATCGGTCGCTGATCATGCAGGACTTGTGGGATTTTCAGCCGGTGTGGGCGTCAAATTAGCGAAGTTCAGCCTTAACTATGGGATAGCAAGCTTCCATATTGCCTCCACTGCCCATTACTTCTCCCTCTCTTCCAACATCTCGCAATTTATTCATTAAACCTTTTTCCCGATCCTTCGTTAACCTTCTTAAACGTTATCTTTGCTTCGATAATTAAAAGGGATTATGCCGGATATCAATAAAAAAATCATCATTGCCATCGATGGGCACTCTTCCTGCGGAAAGAGTACAGTTGCCAAAGAGCTTGCTAAAAGACTGGATTACATTTTCATCGACTCCGGTGCAATGTACAGGGCAGTCACGCTCTATTGCCTTCGCCACAAACTGATTGAAAACGGGAAGGTGAATGTACCCGAACTTAGAGCCAATCTTGACAAGATTAAAGTTTCATTCAGGTATAATGCTGAAACCCAACATAACGACATCTGGCTAAATGGGGAGAATGTCGAACAGGAAATTCGACTACTTGCTGTTTCTCAAAATGTTAGTCCGGTTGCAGCGATTGCCGAGGTGCGCCACCTGCTTGTTGCACTGCAGCAGGAGATGGGAAAATCGAAAGGAATCGTGATGGATGGTCGTGATATCGGAACAGTAGTATTTCCCGACGCTGAACTGAAAATATTTATGACTGCCCAGCCCGATGTCAGGGCCAGGCGCCGGTTTGACGAACTTACCGCAAAAGGAGAATTTGTTAGTTATGAAGAAATCAGGGCAAATATTATTGAGCGGGACCGCTATGACGAATCGCGTGAAGAGAGTCCGCTTCGCAAGGCCGATGATGCTATTATTTTGGACAACAGCTATATGACACGTGAAGAACAATTCGAGTGGATATTAAGCCGCATTACCGGAAAGTGATTTGTGATTTAGGAAGTAGGATTTGTGATTTAGGATTTAGGATTTAGGAAGTATGATACAGGAAGTATGATTATAGAGATCGATAAAAATTCGGGATTTTGTTTTGGAGTAGTTGAAGCGATCCGAAAAGCGGAGGAAACCCTTCAGCAACAGGATGTGCTTTTTTGCCTGGGCGACATTGTACATAACGATGCCGAGGTGGAACGTCTCACAAAAAAAGGGTTAATCACGATTGATCACGAGCGCTATTTTACGATGAAAGATACAACAGTGTTGTTACGCGCTCATGGTGAACCTCCGGCCACTTACGAATACGCCCGGCAAAATAATATCAGGTTGATTGATGCGACCTGCCCAGTTGTGCTGAAACTGCAGGATCGTATACGCACAGGACACGAATCGGACAATGGCAATAATACGCAGTTTGTTATTTTCGGCAAGAAAGGACATGCAGAGGTGAACGGGCTTGTTGGTCAGACCAATGGAAAGGCAATTGTCCTTGAAAGTACTGATGAAATCAACAAAGTCGATTTTACGCGCCCTATCGAACTGTATTCCCAGACCACCAAAGACCTGGAGGGTTTTAACCTGCTGGCCAGTGAGCTAAGAAGCAGAGCCATCGGTGTCCCGGTGAGGATACACGATACGGTATGTCGCCAGGTCGCCAACCGTATTCCCGCGATCCGGCAGTTCTCTGCAAGGTTCGGACTGATCATTTTTGTAAGCGGACAAAAAAGCTCGAATGGAAAGATGCTTTACAATATCTGCAAATCGGTAAATAGCAACAGTAAATTTATCTCCTCGGTAGATGAGATTGACAAGCAATGGATTAAAGATATTGATTCAGTGGGGATATGCGGCGCGACGTCCACGCCCAAAGACCTGCTCGAAGAGGTGGCAGAGATGGTAAAACGACTGGCCTCTGAAAATGTTTAAGTAAATTTAACGACAAATTGCGGTTCCCTACCTTTTTCAGACTTAAATTTGCAATAATTAAAATAAAGTTTTATGGCTAAGGAGATAAGGATTTCAATGCCGGATGATTACACCGACAACCCAATCAGGAGAATTGGTGTTTTAACTTCCGGAGGCGATGCGCCAGGTATGAATGCTGCAGTACGTGCAATTACACGTACAGCCATTTATTATGGCCGGGAGGTAGTGGGAATCTTACATGGTTATAAGGGTCTGATTGAGAACAATTTTAAGCCGCTTGCTTCGGGGGATGTCAGTAACATCATCCAGCTGGGTGGAACAATACTTAAAACTGCCCGCAGCATGGAATTTCTCACAAGGGAGGGTCGCGAAAAGGCCAATCAAAACCTGCGCAATGCTGATATCGACGCACTGGTCGTGGTTGGTGGCGACGGTACTTTTACGGGTGCCCGGATTTTTGCCCAGGAGTTCGGTATCCCTATCGTGGGTGTGCCCGGAACGATCGACAACGATTTGTTCGGAACCGATTTTACAATTGGATACGATACTGCGCTGAACACCATTATCGAAGCTGTAGATAAGATCCGTGATACTGCAACATCACACGAACGTCTCTTCTTTATCGAAGTGATGGGTCGCGATGCCGGCTTCCTTGCCCTGAATGGCGGGATCGCCTCGGGTGCTGAAGCAGTGCTGATTCCGGAAACCGATACCGACCTGACGACCCTCGAAAACTTCATCAAATCGGGCTACCGTAAAAGTAAAAATTCTTCAATTGTTCTTGTTGCAGAAGGTGAAAAAGCAGGAGGAGCATTCAATATCGCCAAACAGGTTGAGAAAGATTACCCGCAATACGATGTCAGGGTGACTGTCCTGGGTCATATCCAGCGCGGCGGATCTCCGACAGCCTCTGACCGCATTCTTGCAAGCCGCCTGGGCGTTGCAGCAATTGAAACATTACTTGAAGATCAGAAGAGCGTAATGGTCGGGATCGAAAATGACGAAATTGTACTTGTTCCGTTCAATAAAGCAATAAAATACGATAAATTGTTGAATCCGAAGTTACTCGATTCCATCCGGATTTTATCCTCTTAGTTGCAGAGGGTATAGGGAGAAGGAGCGATAAATTTTCAGCATTAACCATAAAAATTCAGAATGGATTTTATATATTGCAGTGGATTAATTAATAGAACTGGCCATGAAAATCCTCAACCTCCCCATTTTATTACTTGTACTCTTTCTTTCCTGCCAGGATAAAGGACGCGTTTCGAATGAAAAAATCAATTATCCAAGCCATAACTACAACTATGTGACGTTGGATACGGCTAGCCTGAAATACAAGGAAACGGACTATGTGCCTGTTTATTCGGACATCTATCATCACGATGGTACAAAGCGATTCCTACTGACCACAACAATTAGTGTCAGGAATATCTCACTGAAAGACAGTGTTTACGTGTTAAAAGCGGTTTACAACGACTCATACGGGAAGCTCTTGCGCAGTTTTGTAGCACGCCCTATTCTTTTAAAACCACTCGAAGCGATCGAATTTGTGATTGAAGACAAGGAAGATAAAGGAGGTGCCGGAGCCAGCATGATTCTGGAATGGGGAGGAAGCCGGTCGGCCAATCAACTGCTGGTACAATCGGTGATGATCGGAACCGCCGGACAGCAAGGTATCTCATTCACTTCGAAAGCCGAAGTTATCGGACGTACAGAGAAAAAATAAATCTCCGCTCTGCTTTTAAACACTCATTAAATCAGATATTTAGTATTTTATGGATATCGAGATTCTAAAAGATGTTGTGATTATTTTTGCCCTGTCGACTTTTGTAAATTTCATCTTTACAAAGATCAGGATACCGACTCTTGTAGGTTATTTGCTCACAGGAATTATAGCAGGACCTTTTCTGCTTGGTATTATAAATGGCCCACGCGAGATTGAGCTGATGGCGGAACTGGGGGTGGTGATCCTTATGTTTACCATCGGGATGGAGTTCAGTCTTAAACATCTTTTAAAAATAAGGAGAATTGTTTTCCTTGGTGGATTTATCCAGCTTTCACTGACTGCATTGGTAACTATGGTACTTGCCCGATCCTACAATATGGAGTGGAAAAGTGCAATTTTTGTAGGTTTTATAACTGCCCTGAGCAGTACTGCGGTCGTTTTGAAAATTTTGCAGGATCGGTCGGAAGTCACCTCCAACTATGGGAGAACAGTTGTAGGAATCCTGATCTTCCAGGATATCGTATTGGTTCCTATGCTGCTGTTTACCCCTTTTTTGAAAGGCGAAACAGCTAATATTGGGATGGATCTGTTTGCTTTGATGATTAAGGCGGTTTTCATTATCGGGTTCGTGTATGCCGGGAACAGGTGGATCATCCCCAGGTTACTTCACCGCATCGCGATGACCCGAAACCAGGAATTGTTCCTGATGAGTGTATTGCTGATTTGCTTATCTGTGGCATTACTCACTTCCGAACTTGGAATTACCCTCGCGTTTGGTGCATTTCTTGCAGGATTAATGATCTCCGAATCCGAATACAGTGACAACGCCTTTAGTAACCTGATTCCCTTTCGCGATACATTCACCAGTTTTTTCTTTGTTTCAATCGGGATGTTACTCGATCTGCATTTTGTATATCAAAATATAGGTCTTGTTCTGACGATCGCCCTGCTGGTGATCGGAATTAAGATGATCATCGCAGGTTTTACAGCTTTTTTGATGGGACATACCTTTCGTGGAACTGTCCTGGTGGGGATCGCATTGGCCCAGGTGGGAGAGTTCTCCTTTATCCTTGCAAAAATGGGGGTCAGTTACCAGATCCTGACAGACTTTTACTACCAGTTGTTTCTTGCTGTGGCGATTATCTCAATGTCTGTTTCACCACTTTTGATCCTGCTGGCAAATCGACTGGCCAGCTTACTTTTAAAACTACCACTTCCAGGTTTTTTGGTCAATGGCATGTTCCCGCTCCACCAGATTGAAATTCCCGAACTTAGCAATCACCTTGTACTGATTGGCAAAGATTCGCGGGCAATCAATCTTTCTGTCATGGCAAAATACAACAATATCCCTTATATTTCAATCGTTTTCGATCCTGCTATTGTCCGGAAGCGACAGGAAAAAGGGGAATCGATCATTTACGGGGATTCTATAAATGAGCCAATTCTGCAAAAAGCACATGTCGATACTGCTAAGATCATCTTGATCTCGATTGGCGATTTAATTACGGCTATGGCTGTCACCGACAAGGTCCGGCATATGAATAAACATGCCTACATCCTTGTCAGGACAAAGCATGTCGAGGATATCGAAGAGCTTTACAAATTAGGTGCCAGCCAGGTCATTCCCGAAGAGTTTGAAACGGCGATTGACCTTTTCGAAAGAATTCTGTCCAATTTTTTAGTGCCTCAAAATGTGATCAATAGCACCATAGCCCGGATCAGGGACGATCATTACGGTATTTTCTACGAAAAGAAAGAGAGCGAAAAGTATAATATTCTGAAAGAGATTCCCAATATCGAAATTATGGCACTCAGGATAAATGAACAATCAACCCTTTCGGGAAAAACGCTCGCTGAATCGGAACTTCGCAAAAAATACGGTATAACGCTTGTCGCCCTTAAAAGGGAAGATGAGCTGAATGATCATCCAAATTCTAACACACGTATGCTAAAGGGCGATGTCGCTTATATCCTTGGTAAACCTGAGCAGATTGCAACTGCGATTAACCTGTTTAATCATTAACGATCAATGACTTTACCTAGTCTTTACGACGACGAGGCCTACCGTGGCGAAAAAGTAGCCCTGAGATTTAGATGGATCTTAGTTGCAATGGTTTTTGTCCTTATTATCGTTGTGATCATAAACGGAGATAAAAAGGAGGCGGTAGTTAGTTCAATAATTGCTTTAACGTTTGGCATTTACAACCTGTTTCTCATCTTTCTCTTCAGTCGCGGAAAAGTTTATCCCTGGGTAAGATATTTATCGGTTTCGCTGGATATCGGTCTGCTCTCGGTTCACATTTACTCATTGTCAGTTTTTATCTCAGCATTTGCCGTTGCTACTGCCTCGACAATTCTTCTTTACCCGGTACTGATGTTTCTATCTGTTTTGCGTTACGACAAAAAACTGATTCTCTATACGATAATATTTACCCTGTTCTGTTTCAACCTGATCTACATCCTGCAATACCCAAGCCTTGATCAGGAGTTATTGACCAGGATTATTTCCACAGATCCTTTCGGTCAGGTTTATAAATCAGTCTATCTTCTCCTGTTTGGTGTTTTACTTCTTCATATTCCAGACCTTGTTAACCGGTTGGTGAAACGTCATACAGAGATCGTGGAGGAGAAAAACCAAAGTGAGCTGAAACTGTTACTCGAAATGAAAGAGAACGAATTTATTGAAGAAAAGCTGCAGTATGCAAGGCTGATCAATGAGCAACTGAAGGATAAAAATGAACAGATTGCTGCGCAGAACGAAAAACTCAAAGAGCTCAATACCACTAAAGATCGTCTCTTCTCAATAATCGGACACGATCTAAAAAACCCGTTTACCGTTCTCATATCGATCTCCCAAATGATAAAAGATCAACTTGATCATCTCGATAATGAGGATCTGAAACAATCGTTGAATATCATCAACAATGCCTCAACACAAGGGTTTGCCTTGCTGGATAATCTGCTCGACTGGGCACGATCGCAAACCGGAGAGATCAAATTTGACCCCGTTCCTGTCGTGTTAAACGAATTTGTAAGAGACGTTTTGGTTCAGACAGGACCGAGCTCCGAAAAAAAACGGGTTCAGATCTGCAACAAGATAGGAACGGCCATTGTGGTGAAGGCCGATCGCAATATGCTTCAGACAATCCTAAGGAACCTGATTTCAAACGCGATCAAGTTCTCATCCCCCGGTGGTGAGGTAGTGATCGAGGCGATGTTCGATGAGACAGTTGGCAGAACACTGGTTTCAGTCACAGATCGCGGAGTCGGAATCCCTAAAGAAAATCTTGTTAATTTATTTAACATCAGTAAGCACCAGCCTACAAAAGGAACACTGCAGGAGAGCGGCACCGGCCTGGGCCTGCTTATATGCAAGGAATTTGTTGAGCATCACGATGGAAATCTTAATGTTTACAGCATCGAAGGTGAAGGAACCCAAATCTCTTTTACGCTTCAACCCGATAACTGATTGCTGCACATAAAGCCGGACTAAGGGCTTTAGACTTTGTGTTTCTGTGTTTTTAAAACAATACCTGCCCCGATCATTTTTCAGTTTCACCTGCCATTCGATTAACTGGGTCAGCAACCGTGGCCACACAATATATTTATGATAAAAATTTCCCCAATTTGATTTTGTTGAGTAATTTCACACCCAATGTGCGACTAATTTGTTGTATTTAAAATTAAAAGAGAATTCAGATGAAAAGAACAGGAATAATTGTTGTAATCGTAATTGTTGTGCTGCTGTTTCTAGGTTTCCAGTGGGGAATATCGACAGGAAACAAAATGGTAACGATGGATGAGAGTGTAGCCGCTTCGTGGTCACAGGTAGAGAATGTCTATCAGCGCCGCACCGACCTGATCCCTAACCTTGTAAATACGGTGAAAGGGTATGCCGACTTCGAAAAATCGACATTAACCGCCGTAATTGAGGCTCGTGCGAAAGCAACGCAGGTTACTGTTGATCCGACAAAACTTACCCCGGCTTCGATGCAGCAGTTCCAGGAGGCCCAGGGTGGATTATCTTCCGCTTTAGGACGCCTGATGGTAGTGGTTGAAAAATATCCCGAGCTGAAAGCTAATGAAGGATTTTTGAACCTACAGGCCCAGCTCGAAGGCACTGAAAACAGGATTACCGTTGAACGTCAGAAATTCAACGAAGTGGCGAGAGGTTATAATACCTATATCCGTCAATTTCCTCAAAGCATTATTGCTTCGATGCGAAGTTTCGAGAAAAAACCTTATTTCGAAGCAGAAAAAGGAGCCGATAAAGCGCCAAAAGTTACTTTTTAATTTATTCGGATGAAACCCTCATCAACTATCGCCCACTAAAAAGAGGGAATAAATTGATGAGGGTTCCATGAGAACGATCATAAGTTCAATTTATTAACCCAATTATATTCTCATGAAACCCAGTGAATTTCTCGGAAAAGAGAATGAAAAATTAATCATGGCGGCTATCGAACGGGCTGAGGGTCAGACCAGCGGTGAGATCCGTGTCCATATCGAAAGCAGATGCAATGAAGATGTGCTAGACAGGGCTGCATGGCTCTTTAAAAAGCTTAAAATGCAGGAGACGAAAGAGCGCAATGGTGTACTGATTTACCTTTCGATCAACGACCACAAGTTCGCAATCATTGGCGACTCAGGAATCAATAAAGTCGTTCCCGAAGGTTTTTGGAACGATATCAAGGAAGAAATGGTCGCTCATTTTACTAAAAGTGAGTTCGCAATTGGATTAATAAAAGGAATAGAAGCGTCCGGACAGCATCTGAAACAGTTTTTCCCATGGCAGGCAGATGATGTAAACGAGCTTCCGGACGAAATTTCATACGGAAAATGATGAAAAACAATAAAATGAAGATTCAATATGCGCTGTTATTGTTTTTTATGGCGCTGCTTTCAGGCTTCGTTTCCAATGCGCAGGATTTGCCGGCTCGTCCCGATCCTCCGCGCCTTGTTAACGATTTTGCAGGAGTTCTTTCGGCCGAGCAAAATGCTTCGCTCGAAAATAAACTGGTAGCTTTTTACCAGAAGACATCGACTCAGATTGCAATTGTCACCGTTAAAAGTCTTTCGGGCTATGATAAAGCCGATTATGCAGTTAAGCTTTCCGAATTGTGGGGAATCGGCCAGAAAGGGAAAAACAACGGAATACTGATTCTTGTAAAACCCAAAATGGCGAATGAGGGTGGCGAAGTATATGTGGCGGTTGGCTACGGTCTCGAAGCCGTGGTACCCGATGCGGTTGCGAGTCAGGCGCTGATAAGGGGAGAGTTGCTTCCGGCTTTTAAACAGAACGACTATTTCAAGGGGCTTGACCGAAGTACAGATGTTCTGATAGGGCTCACTTCAGGTGAATTTACTGCCGATCAATACGTTAAAGCAGCCAATAAAAAGGGTAAATCGGGAGGCATTGGCGGATTTGCCTTCATTATGATTGTCCTGGTCCTGATTTTTCTCTTCAACAGGGGAAGTAGTAATTCCCGTGGTATTGGTACGACACGGGGGTTTCTTGGAGGTTTGTTATTAGGAAATATGCTGGGAGGACGTCACACCGGATCATGGGGTGATTTTTCAGGTGGCGGCGGTTTTGGCGGCGGTTCATCCGGAGGCGGTGGCTTTGGCGGTTTTGGCGGAGGCAGCTTCGGTGGCGGCGGTGCCGGCGGATCGTGGTAGTTAAAATTTACCGGACACAGATAACATGGATAAAACTGATTTACACAGATAAAAATCTGTGATAATCAATAGAATCAGTGTTATCTGTGTCCTTTAGTTTTGAACACATACCCAGCATTTGGGACATCAAAAACTTAAGTAAAAAACAGGATTATCAG
>Ga0208789_1001003_pt1 | contig 19172 bp, 18 predicted proteins | sample Methanotroph_Enr_FD_187368 | JGI IMG/M metagenome (GOLD analysis project Ga0208789, IMG submission 187368) | Enriched soil microbial communities from Old Woman Creek wetland in Ohio, USA - Methanotroph_Enrichment_5 (SPAdes) (version 2) | ecosystem: Environmental > Terrestrial > Soil > Wetlands...
ATCGTAATTGGCTGAGAGAAATCGGCTAATCAAAAAGAAATCACTGAGATTTCAGACGCTCCATTTCAAACCGGAAGTTTAAAGGGGAAGCGGATGGAAGGCTCGGTGCTCTTTTGTATATGTGCTTCGCTGGCTTTTTGTCTTTGTGGCAATCTTTCCAAAGCGGCTTTAAGCCAAAAGACGAAAGTGAGCGTAATGTATGTCTGCAGAGGGCACCGTTTGCTTTGCGTTCCCCACGGCTCTTCCGGGCCTGAAATGGGCGCATTGCGGCGGTGCTCTTTTTTTATTGGGGGCATTGCTATAGAGCGTTTTTATTTTTTCTATATCGCTTCTGGCTACTGCAACCTCGCAATCCTGCGTCTGGCTGCTTCGGAAATGCAGAGCATTGCCTGCATCGCCATCCTTGTCTTGCGAGGTTTCGCAACGCCATAAGCGACACACAAAAAATTAAAATGCTCTAAACAGGTACGGGTTCGGTAAACATTTTTTGGAGAACGCAAAATGGTCAGACTCTGTTTGTGGTTTATGCTCGAAAATGTGTGGGGGTATGTGACAGGTTTTACAACTAAAGTTCATAGGGCGCTTATGAAAAAAGTTTTGCAGGAAGTGATACGGGAACGATGTAAGGAATTTATGCAAAAGAGATTGGAGAAAGAAAGTGTTAAAGGTGGGAAAAGTGGGAATGTGGAAAAAGCATGAAAAGAAGGTTCGGTGGGCCAAATAGGGATTTTGCGCACCCTGCGGGGCTAAAGGAAATACAAAATGGTTGACTAAAAGACACATTGAGTAGAAAATGCTGTTTTGTGGTTTGGTAATCGATGAGCATCAAAGCCCCGAAAACCGAGAAGATAGAAGGGCAGTGGCGTGCGATTATATTTTTGAAAATAAGCCGCACCAAGATAGATCGCTCGTGTGAATTAAAGAGCATAGAGTTTGAATATAAAAGAGGCAAACGTTGCAAGATCGCCTCAAGTTCGTCGATATCTTTGGCAACGACATGATGAAGATTATGAGGTTGAGTATGAGCGAACGGATACCGGTGAATCCCAGAGTATTGCGATGGGCAAGAGAAACAGCCGGGTACAATATTGAAGAACTCGTAAAGAAGTTTGATCGCAAACGAGTAACGTTGGAAGTTGTTAATAATTGGGAAAATGGGAAAGACAGTCCATCATATGAACAACTTGAGAGGCTTGCTTATGAAGTTTTCAAACGACCTCTTGCTTTGTTCTTCTTTCCTGAGCCACCAGAAGAAGAAACACCTAAACAGTCTTTCCGGACACTGCCTCAAGAAGAAATCGACCTTATGGAACCGCGTTTGATCTATTTGATTCGCCAAGCAAAGGTAGTACAAGAGAATCTCAGAGAATTGTTTAGTGGAGAGAATCCAGCAAATAAAAATATATGTGCTGATATCAGAATACGGACGTCAGATTCTGTTTCCGATATTTCAAAAGCAGTTCGTCAATATTTGGGCATTGGTTTGCATAAGCAATATGCATTAAAGTCAAATGCAGAAGCCTTAAAATATTGGCGCAATTTACTTGAAGAACATGGAGTATTTGTTTTTAAAGATGCTTTTAAAGAAGAAGACTGCTCTGGGTTTTGCTTATATGATAATGTTTTTCCTGTAATCTATCTTAATAACAGTGAGCCGAAAATCCGTCAGATATTTACATTATTCCATGAACTGGCTCATCTGTTATTCAGAACAGGCGGCATTGATTTCAGAAACAATGATTTTGTTTTGAAAATGAGTGGGGATGATAAGCGAATAGAAGTATTTTGCAACAAATTTGCTGGCGAGTTTCTTGTTCCTACCGAAGAGATCAAATTGCAAATACACAATCAAGTCATAAATGATAACCTCCTGTCGCAGTTGGCGGATAAGTTTAGTATCAGTCGTGAAGTTATTTTAAGAAAGTGTTTTGATCTTGGTTATATCAACAAAGCTTTCTATGAAGCAAAAGTAAAAGAATGGGAAGACGAGCGAACAGATCGCGGCAAATCCGGTCCGGGAGGAGATTATTATTTGACACATGGAGCATATTTGAGCGGTCGCTATGTCGAAACGGCATTTAGCAAGTACTATCAAGGCGGCATATCAAAATCACAACTTGCTGACTATCTTGGAATGAAAGAAGCAAACGTGAGTAAATTTGAGGGCTATGTGCTGAATAGGGGATGATAATATGAAATATGTTTTTGATAGCGGCCCTCTTATAGACCTTTTCAGGCATTATTACCCAGAACGGTTTCCTTCATTGTGGGAAAAGTTCAATTTGCTTGTTTCAAATGGGAAAATTATTTCCGTCAAAGAAGTTTATAATGAAATCGATGGAAAAGAAGATGAACTGGCCAGATGGGCGAAACAACAAAAAGACGGGCTTTTTTTGCCTTCAACACCTGAAGAACTTCGGTTTGTAAGTAATATCTTTAAAGTGACGCATTTTCAGGCGATGATTCGCAATCAAGAACGTCTTCGGGGGAATCCTGTTGCTGATCCTTTTGTAATTGCGCGTGCAAAAGTACTTAATTGTTACATAGTGACGACAGAAGTGTTGCGGGATAATGCTGCAAAAATTCCCAATGTCTGCGAGCATTTCTCTATTCCATATATTAATTTGGAAGGCTTTATGCAGCAGCAACGCTGGACTTTTTGACTATTGAATCGCTATGTATCGCAAGAAGCTAGGAGGGATGTATAATATCATATTTGGTGCAACATACCGTAACAAATATCCTTTCGCCCCATCCGGGGCTTTTGATGACATTAATGATATTGACCCACAGCTTACGCTGGTGGGCTACTCCCTAGCGCCCCGTCCGGGGCTGAAACAAAGGCGAGGAACACGGTCTAGCTGCGCTAGGCCGTGCCACAAGCGAGACGCTTGTGCTACATTCGGCTGGCGGGGACACCCAGCATTGACATGCTGGGCTGGTTAGTGAAAGTCTAATTCCCGATTGCCATCGGGGGCTGGTAAGTTTAGGGGTTTGGGCGGAAGCCCAGGGCTGTTACGGCGGCGGGGCTGGTGATTCGATTGTAATCCGCTTGGGAGCAGAGGCCGGATTCGAGGAGGATTTCTTTTATGGTTTTGTGCTGGTCGGCGGCTTGCTGGGCTATTTGGCAGGCTTTTTCGTAGCCTAGCATGGGGACAAAAGCAGTTATCACGGCCGTAGATGATTCGATGTGTCTGGCGCAGTTGGGGGCATCTGTCTGTAAGTCGGCAACGAGCATAGTGCGCAATTTTTCGCAGGCGAGCGTCAATTCCTCTATCATCGCCAGAAGGTTATAAGCGATCAGTGGTAAAAACGCGTTTAACTCAAGCTGCCCCGCCGAGGCGGCTAGCGTAATAGCTGTGTCCCTGCTGATGGCCTGCAAGGAGCACATGCCGGCAAATTCGGCGATGACCGGGTTTATCTTGCCCGGCATAATCGACGATCCAGCTTGCCGGGTTGGCAATTTAAGTTCCCCGAAGCCCCCTGCCGGCCCCGAACCAAGGAGCCGCAGATCAGAGGATACCTTTACAAGATTCGAGGCCAATGCCTTTAAAATCCCTGATACTTCCACGAAATCATCCGCATTCTGGGTAGCCGCGACAAGGTTTTCCGCCCGGGCCAGGGGCAAAGAGGTGATCTTTCGCAGTTCTTCAGTCGCACGGAAGATGAAGTTTGTAGGCGCACCGAGTCCGGAGCCGATAGCTGTTCCGCCAAGATTGACAACCCTCAGCCGTTCGCCGCATTTATAAATCCGCCAGCGATCCTTACTGAATGCTTCAGCATAGGCTGACATTTGCCTGCCCATAGTTGTGAGAACCGCATCCTGGAGCTGCGTACGGGCAAGGCGAACCACACCGGCAAAAGCCTTTTCCTTCTGCTGAAACGAGTTTGTAAGAAGGCTAACCTGCGTCTCAAGTTGGGCGCAAGCGGCTATTGCGGCAACCCGCAAAGCGGTCGGGTAGGTATCGTTTGTGGATTGATGGAGGTTTACATGGTCCAGAGGGCTGATGAATTTGTAATCCCCCGGGGCCCTGCCTGCAATAATCAGTGCCCTGTTGGCGATTACTTCATTTACAAACATGTTAGTTGAAGTCCCAGCGCCCCCCTGCAAAGCGGCTGGAGCAGGTGGGATAAGCGCGGCCGATGCCAGTTCCTGGGCCGCCTGGGCAATGACGGCTGCCTTTTGGCCATCAATAAAGCCCAGATCCCGGTTGGTATTAACGCATGCAAGCTTGACAAGGCCGTAAGCACAGATAAGCCGGGGGTGAACAGGCCCGCCTGCCAGATCGAAATTTTCCAAAGCTCGTGCGGTGTGAATGCCTGTAAGGGAATCGGCGGGAATTTGCTTTGTACCTAAAAGGTCGGATTCGGTGCGGTATTTGTGTGGGTCCATAAATTTTCCAAAATAGCTCTTAATCGCAGCATTTTACGCCACTATCCTGGAAAAATCCAGTATGGGTGGCGAACATGCTTGTTTTTGGACGTATTAATAGTATAATTTACAAGTCGGCGTGGGCCGGCGTTTAAAAGTGAATAGGGGGCGAATGGCTTCGACCGGATAGCTAGAGAGGTAAGTGGCATGTGCAGGACGCCAGTTGGCCTGGTTAATCATCTGGCAAGAAACTAAATGCAGATACACAGTATCGCATGGCTGCCTAATTAGGCAACCCGTTCAACAGGACATTGTCTGCGGGTCCTGTTAGAGCGCAAAACAGCGGGCTGGTCTCATCGGGTGCCCGGACTGATGAGATGAGAAACTCTGGGATAGCCAAAGCAAGTGTCTGTCGCTTGACGCAAGTAGAGGCGATAAAAAATAATGAACGACTAAACATGTAGAAGCTTATCTTGAAATGTCTCGGGACGGGGGTTCAAATCCCCCCGCCTCCATTCCCCTATTACTTGAAAAACCAGAATTAGACAAATTGTTAGACAAACCACCCTCCTTTATGTTGGGTATTATTTGCTTGACATAATCACCTATTTTAACTAATTATTGTTGTTTCTGAACTTTCCGGCGGGGCCTAGGTATGGGACGGAGAGTTTTTTTGTTGCTTTTGGTCAAAATAGAATTAGGATACCACATCCCAATGCGGCATGGCTTTATGTTGATGCAGGCATTTTTATAGGGTTAAGGTACAGGTTAGTACGGAGTAAGATAGATGTTACCAGTAAAGAAAATGAGTAAGATGCGTACGCGTACGAGGCGTGCTCACCATGCAATGAAGCCTGTGAATTATTCGGTATGTCCGAAATGCGACACAGCGAGGCTTCCCCATACTGCTTGCTCGAGCTGCGGATATGTTAATCCCAAGATTACATTGAAGCTCGGCAAGGAGGAAACAGCCTAAAGATGCGTATTGCAGTAGATGCCATGGGTGGCGATAACGCCCCGCACGAAATCGTAGCTGGGTGCGTTGAAGCAAGCGGATTGCTGACAAACGAAGATGAGTTGCTCCTTTTCGGGCCTGAGGCCGTGATAAAAGAACAGCTTTCTTCGCACAAGTACGATCCTGCCAGGATTCGCATAGTGGACGCTCCGGAGGTCATCGGAATGGATGAATCGCCGGTTGACGCTTTGCGCAAGAAGAAACACAGCTCAATCAACATAATGAACAAGATGGCAGGCGACAGCCAGGTTGATGCCGTAATAAGTGCGGGCAACACAGGTGCGTGCGTCGCGGCGAGCCAGATGCGGATGAGGAACCTGGAAGGCATAAACAGGCCGGGTATCGCGGTTGTAATTCCGACGGTATCGGGGCCGGTGACGATATGCGACGTGGGAGCCAATATTGTCTGCAAGCCTATTAATCTTTACCAATATGCCGTTATGGCGAGTTTATATTCCAAGAACACACTGGGCATAGAACGCCCGCGTGTCGGGATTATGAGCATCGGCGAAGAAGACGCCAAGGGCAATGAGACTGTTAAGAAAGCCCGCGAGTTCATCAAGGCAGATCCTAATCTTAGCTTTGTGGGCAACATCGAGGGACGGGATATATTCAAAGGCGCCTGCGATGTGGCAATCTGCGACGGGTTCGTGGGTAACGTGGTTTTGAAGCTTATGGAAGGCATGGTCGACGGGCTTTTCAGGGCGATAAAACACGAACTATTACAAGAAAATTTCCTGCTGGCATGGCGGTTTAAGTCTGTCATGATGCGGATATATAAAAAATACGATTATCACGAGTACGGCGGAGCGCCTCTTCTGGGCGTTAACGGCACGAGTGTGATATGTCACGGTTCGAGCAAAGTCAGGACGATAAAGAACGCGATCATGAAATCGAAGCTTTATCACACACAGAAGATCAACGAACAAATCGTTAAATATATCGCAACAAGTTCGGTGAGGCCCACTGATGAGTAGTATGAATTGCGGCACGGCCGGAGGGTATAGAGCAGTAATAACCGGCAGCGGCTCGGCTTTACCAGTGAGAGAATTGTCGAACGAAGACCTTTCCAAGATGGTCGAAACCAACGACGACTGGATCACTACACGTACGGGCATAAAGAATCGACGAATAGCTGGTGAAGGCGAGACGACCGCTTCGCTCGCTGCGGCGGCGGCAAGAAAGGCTATCGAGGCGGCTGGTATAACAGCTGAGGATATAGAACTTATCGTGCTGGGTACGATAACCCCTGAGATGGTGTTCCCTTCTACGGCGTGTTTTGTGCAGGATGCCATTGGGGCGAAGAACGCGTGGGCATTCGATCTTTCGGCGGCATGCAGCGGGTTCATTTATTCACTTTCAATAGCACAGCAATTTATCGAGGCGGGCAAATACAAAACGGCTCTTGTGATAGGCGCCGAGACGCTGAGCAAGATAACCGATTACAGCGACAGGACAAGCTGTATACTTTTCGGCGACGGTGCCGGGGCAGTTGTACTGCAACGGGCCCAGGGCGGCGACAAAGGAATAATGTACAGCACGATGTCGGCGGACGGGTCGGGGTGGACGAGTTTGAATTGCCGGGCTTTCGGGTCACGTTATCCTTCGGGCAAAGAGCTTGAAGACCCGAAGATGAAGTTTATGACAATAAACGGCCGCGAGATATATCAACTTGCAGTACGCAGGATAGTCGAGACAGTAAACGAATGCCTGACCAAATGCGATATGAAAATCACCGATATCGATGTGTTCGTATCTCACCAGATGAACGCCAGGATAATCGAATCGGCGGCAAAAAGGCTGGAGATACCGGACAGCAAGGTATTCGTCAATATAGATAAATACGGCAACACGTCTGCAGCTTCAATCCCCATCGCTCTTGACGAATGCCTTCGAAGCGGCAGGATCAAAAGCCCAAGCAATGTCGTACTCGTGACTTTCGGCGCCGGATTGACGTGGGGCGCGAACGTAATTAAATTCTAGTCGAAATCAGAAGACGGAAGACAGGAGTCAGGAGTCAGAATAGGAAAAGTTCAACGCTGATTACGCTGATTTTTTAAGAAATAAAGTTGATCACCGGTTACGCTAATTTAAGAAAATTATGAAAAGAGCTTTTCTATTTCCAGGACAGGGTGCACAAGCCGTTGGCATGGGTAAGGATGTATTCGACGCATGCCCGGAAGCGGCTGCTGTATACAAAAACGCCGGCGAGATACTTGGGTATGATATCGCGGAATTGTGTTTTGCAGGGCCTGCGGAAAAACTTGATACTACTACATATTCGCAGCCCGCGATATTCGTGACATCGGCGGCACTGCTGGAAGTGTTTAAGAAGCATGCTGTGGGCCAGAATATAAAGGCGGATGTTACGGGCGGTTTGAGCCTGGGTGAATATACGGCTTTGTACGCGGCTGGGGCGATAAGCTTTGAGGACGGGCTTAGGCTCGTAGCAAAGCGAGGCGCCGCGATGCAGGATGCGGCACAAAAAAGCGAAGGCTCGATGGTAAGTGTTCTTGGGCTTGACGCGGAGAAGGTGAAAGCTCTTTGCGAAAAGGCAAGCGAGGGCGAACTGCTGGTGCCGGCCAATTTTAATTGTCCGGGGCAGGTGGTCATAAGCGGTACCAAGAAAGCATGCGAGCGGGCAGAGAAACTTGCGGCGGAATTTGGAGCGATAAAGGCGATCGTGCTGCGAGTGGCGGGCGCGTTCCATTGTTCGATGATGTCCCCTGCCGCTGAGGCGCTTGGGATGGCTTTGAAGGATACGAAAATAAACATGCCGGCGCAGGCGAAGGTGATAGCTAACGTCAAGGCGGATTACTACGGCAGCGGCGAAGAGGTTCGCAGCGGGCTTGCGAAACAGCTTATCGAGCCGGTGCTATGGCAGAACTGCTGCGAGAAGCTTCTGGCCGACGGTGTGGATGAATTTTACGAGATCGGGCCGGGTAAGGTGTTAACCGGGCTGATGAAAAAAGTAAGCCGAAGAACAAATATTGTTAATATCAGTACATTGGCTTCTTTTAGCGAATTGAAATAAAGTTCTAAGTTCAATGTTCTAAGTAACGGAGAGTGGAAATGTCACAGAGACTGGCAATCGTGACGGGCGGAGCCCGCGGAATCGGAAGAGCAATTGTGATGGCACTGCTCAAGCAGGGTCGTAAGGTGGCTGCTCTGGATGTAAATAAGGATAATCTCGCGGAGCTTGAGAAAGTAGCTGGCGAAGCGGGTTTTAGCGTAATAACAAAAGTTTGCGATATAACCAAGACGGCTGAGTTTTGCGAATTGCTCGACCAGCTGGCGGAAGAAAATAATGGTGTCGGCATCCTGGTAAATAACGCGGGTATCACACGCGACAAGCTGATGATGCAGATGGAAGAAATTGATTACGACCTTGTGCTTAATATCAATCTCAAGGCAGCGTTCATGGCTTCCAAGACGGTAGTACGCTCGATGATACGTAATAAATGGGGCAGGATCATCAACATAAGCTCGGTAGCGGGCGTAATGGGTCAGAGAGGCTCAGCGAACTACGCGGCGAGCAAGGCTGGTCTTATCGGGATGAGCAAGTCGCTGGCGCGTGAAGTTGGCAAGAAGAACGTGACGGTAAACTGCGTAGCACCCGGGTTTATCGAGACGGATATGACCAAGGTACTCCATCCACAAGTGAAGGAAGCGGCGATTGCTGTGATACCGATGGAAAAGCAGGGTCAGCCTGAAGATGTGGCCAATGCAGTTGCATTTTTGGCCAGTGATGAGGCTGGGTATATCACCGGCGAGACGCTGAGGGTTGACGGCGGCATGGCGATGTAAGGCTGGTTTTGGCTGTTTTTTAGGCAAAGTGTCTAATAAAAGCCAATATCCAAAAAAAAGCATTGAAAGCCGGATAAATGGTGGTTATATTACCGCCCGAATATGTTTGGACGCCAAGGCGTCGTAATTGAAGTAAATACGTGAATTTAAGTTTGTTTTTTTAGTTTTCCTATTATGCAAGGAGGAAACACGTGGAAGTAGATGTTCAAGCAATAGAGAGCAAAGTCATTGAGATCGTCAGCGAGCAGATGGGCGTCGATAAGAGTGAGATCACTCGCGAGACATCGTTCATCAATGACCTCAACGCGGATTCACTTGATACCGTTGAGCTTGTAATGGAATTCGAAGATGAGTTCGACATGAGCATACCTGACGAGGAAGCTGAGAAGATCCAGACCGTCGGTGCGGCTATCGACCACATCATCAACCAGATGAAAACCAAGAAGCAGGACTAAGTTAATTAAGTATGAGTAAAAGGCGCGTAGTTATAACCGGCTTGGGATGTGTAACCAGCTTGGCTGAAGGCGCGGACAATTTGTTCGCAGCACTGATAGCCGGCAAAAGCGGCATAGCCCCGATCGAACTTTTCGATACGAGTTTATACCCGGTCCACATCGGCGGCGAATTAAAAAACTTTGAGGCGTCGAAATACATCGATGCACGCGAAGCGAAACGGCTGGACAGGTTCGCCCAGTTTTCGATGGCATCATCGATACAGGCGGTTAACGACTCAGGCCTGGATTTCTCAAAAGAAGACCCAAGGCGCAGCGGCGTAATAATCGGCACGGGTATCGGCGGGATCAAGGAAATCGAGGAGCAGCACAACCGCATGCTTGAGAAAGGGCCTACGAAGGTATCGCCCTTCTGTGTTCCCAAACTTATGGGCAACGCGGCGGCAGGGAGCGTATCGATCTACTACGGTCTGCGCGGGCCGAATATCTGCGTTGTGAGCGCATGTGCTTCGGCTGGGCACGCGATAGCCGAGGCGTTTTACGCGATAGCTTACGGCAGAGCCGATATGATGGTATCAGGCGGTTCTGAAGCAGCATGTACACCGATCGGGCTGGCTTCATTCTGTGCGCTTAAGGCTCTGAGCACTCGCAATGAAGCACCGCTGATCGCATCTCGTCCGTTCGAAAAAGACCGCGACGGTTTTGTGCTTTCTGAAGGCGCAGGCGGCGTGGTGCTTGAAGAATACGAGCACGCCAAAAAACGTGGAGCGAAGATCTACGCGGAACTGCTTGGCTGCGGCTCGACAGGCGACGGCTACCATATCACGGCACCTCAGCCGGAAGGCAAGGGCGCTATTGAGGCTATACGGGCAGCTCTTGAAGAGGCAGGCGTGGGAATTGATAAAGTAGACTATATCAACGCACATGGCACAAGCACCGAGCTTAACGATATAGCTGAGAGCATGGCTATTCGCGAGGTATTCGGTTCGCATGCTACAAAGGTACCAATCAGCTCCACAAAGAGCTGTACGGGGCACTTGCTGGGAGCGGCGGCGGCGGTCGAGCTGATCGCATGCGTCAAGGCGATCCAAACGGGTATTATCCCGCCGACGATCAATCTTGATGAGGTCGACGAACGCTGCGGCAAGGATATGGATTATGTGCCGAAGGTCGCAAGAGAAAAGAAGGTCAATTACGCATTGAGTAATTCCTTCGGTTTCGGCGGGCACAATTCCTGCCTGGTGTTTGGGAAAGTCTAGCGTTCAGGGTTCAGGGTATAGAATTTTAAAGGCATCCTTTCGGATGCCTTTTTTGTTGCGCGTTACGAGCTACGGGTTCAGGAAAGCAGCCGGACGAGAGGTTAAGCTTTTCCTGTGGGGCGGACAAAAATTTAATTCTGGTTAAAAAGAAAACCGGCGAATATGAACTCGCCGGTTTGATTCAGACCACAAATTTAATTGCTTGCAGGAACCGCAACAGGAACTTCACGTTTTGCTCCGCCATCAGCTATAACACAACCCTTCTGAGCGGCAATCAATGAAAGTGAGTTATATCGCTGCCGATAAGCCTGAAGTTCCACTTTGTCTCCGTTTTTAAAATCCATGAAGAAAAACGGCACAATGACAAACAACCCGCCCACAAACATTAGCGTATTGTAGCCTGCCTTATTTGCTTTGGGTGTCAATCGCGCAATTTCTGCCTGGGATTGTGACATTTCTGCGCAAACGGATTCGCACGATCTTTTTTCGTCACCAGGCAAATATGCCTGAACAGGATTGCCTTCTCTGCCACAACAACCAGCAAAGAAAAAAGTAAACACCAGTAAAACACACAAAGCATTCTTCATAAATTCCTCTTTCAAAACAGCTAACCTATATGTCACAGCACGCTGCTGATCCATCTAACTAAACTTAAAAACAGCCACTTAAAGCCTAATTAGACCGACATTATAGAGCACAACTTGTACAATGAAATACTAAAACTTACGTTTTTAAAAAATATTAAAATTTAAGTACCATTTTAGCGATTTCATGCGGCCATTTGTGCCAAAGCCGGCGGGGTACTGATTTTTCCAATGCATTTTTGACGTGTTAATCGGATTAAGGCAACGCTGCTAGATCGTAAAACTCATTATGGCTGATTGCGTCAGCGCGCCTCGCTCACTTCGGTTATTATAGCTGTTTTAGAGAGTTGTTTTTAGACTACTAAATCGACACGCGTTTGATGTTCTTATAATGCGCACTCGGCGCGGGGGTGTAGACAAATGCTGGATCGCCTGGTCCCGTTGGCCAGTATAAAATCTGTGAAACCACCGGCCAGGCATAAAACCTCACTACAACCGATGCCGTCGCGGGTGCCTGTATTGTCCCATTTTTCGCTGCAGTCATTCCGTAAAATTCGGCCGTCACATTTGTCGCGTTAGGGTCCACCAGTATATTCATCCCCGCCTGCGTAACGCCCGTTACCGTCAGCAGAGTATTTGAATTTATTTTGATTTGCCCGCTGACCACCAGCGCCGGGAAATTCCTCTTGGCTGTTATCGCCACTGTCGAATTTTGTATCGTAAGATTCCCATCGACGACCAGCGTGCCCGCTATAACCGTGTTGCTTTTAATAATCGTATTTCCTGCCGCGTAATAAACCCCCTGCTTATTGCTCGGCGCCGCCGCCCCGAATACCGGGTTATTGTGGTCCACCACCTCAACCGCTGCGCAATACGCCACCGACTTGCTCCCGAAATCGTAGTAGTAATAATCCGGCACTATGTCTGCGGTACTTATATTAGGATGCCCAACCGGTGCGGAGGCCCCTGCATACTTCTGTCCAATACTGGGCTTGAGATCCACAGTTCCCGCCGCCCACACATCACCCGTGACCCTGGTATTAGCCGTCATCGCGAAGTTACTCGCGCAGTAGACATCCCCGTAAATTCTCATGCTACTCGGTACCGTCATCGCCGCGTTAACCCAGCACGCCAGTGCCGGATCCAACCGCAGCACCCCATTTGCGTCGCACACCCCAATCTTTTCCCCGTTCCTGATCTTATAGGCCTTGACGGTCACTTCATAGCCGCACCGCCAGTTATATACAGAACTTTCGTTTCCATCGCACGGCAAAACCGAAATATCGTAAAGTTCACTGGTGCCGCTCGATAAATTTTGCCCCGTGGCCCCATTAAAAAACTGCGGCCGCCCCGCCGTGCCCGCCACATCATACCCGTTCACGATCAGCGTTTTAGCCTGCTCAAACCCGCTCGCTACCAGGTTATCAAGCTCGGTCCGCATGACGAAATTGCTGCCCGCAATAAGCTCCGTATTGCTCCTGGCCAGGAAACCCAGCGATAAAATCGTTATTGCCATCACTACAAACAGCACCACAAGCAGAGCAAAGCCGCCCCTCGCCCCCAACCCGCCGTTTCCAATTTTCGCGCGCAATATCACCATACCCAGTAATATCGGCATTCCCCGCCATCCGGTTGATTATAACAATCATTGATCGATATTAAATCTGTAGCCGATCTCCCTGATAGTATGTATGAATTTCGGGTTTTTGGCGTCTTGCTCTATCTTCCCCCGCAGCGTCGTCACAAACCGGTCAATTGTCCTGCTCGTCACAAAATTATCATATCCCCACACCGTATTAAGTATCTCGTTCCTGGTCAGCGCCTTCCCCGCCTTGCGAACAAACAACGCCAGCAGCTCATATTCCTTAGGCGTGAGCCACACTTCCTCGCCGCCTCGCCTGAGCACGCGCCCGCCCATATCCAGCTGGCAATCTCCAAACGTAAACGTCTTGCCGTCTTGACTTTGCCGCCTTCTCAAAAACGCCGCTACCCTCGCCAGCAGCTGCTTTATACTAAACGGCTTTGTAACATAATCATCAGCTCCCGTATTTAATCCAAGTATTATGTCGCTCTCCTGGCCCTTGGCAGTGAGCATGATTATCGGCACGTCCAGCTTTTCCTTCCGAAGCAGCCTGCATATTTCATACCCGTTCACCTTGGGCAGCATAATATCGAGCAGTATCAGATCTGGCTTTACGTCCAGTGCCAGTTCCAGTCCTTTCTCTCCATCCGCCGCGTACACCACTTCATAACCCTCATATTCCAGGTTATCCCGCAGCCCCCGCAGCATCGTGGCGTCATCTTCAATTACAAGTATCTTGCTCATGGCTGTACTTGCTTTGCCTCCTCCAGTTGCTTGATTCGTTTTATCAGCACCTGGTGCTCGCACCTGTTCTTAAAATCCAAGCCCAATGCAAGCATCACATTCATTGTACCAATTATCCAAATATCTCTGCTAGGATGGCGAACAATCAATATGATAAAAGTTGCCCAGAAAACTACTGTGCACACCCAGTACGCAATTTTGAAATTCCCCATGCTCACGCCATTATCTTTCTTATCATCCATAACTCTATTCTCTTTAATTCGAAGTTTGACGTTCGACGTTGAATTTGAACGTTCAATCCTTTTCCTTACGCTATTTCCAATCTAATAGTGAACGTACTCCCCTTCCCGCTCTTGCTCTCCACCTCTATCTTCCCCTTATGTGCCTCCACGATAAACTTCACGATCGAAAGCCCCAGCCCACAACCTTCAGCTTTCCGAGCAAGGCTCTGATCCACCTGGTAAAATTTATCGAATATCTTCCTGAGAGCCCGCCGCCCCATACCGATCCCATTATCGGCCACCTGGAAATACACTCCGCCATCATTATAAAATACGTTAAGCCTGATCTGCTTTTCCGTGCCGGTGTACTTGCAAGCGTTATCCAGCAAGTTCACCAGCACCGTCACGATTGCATCCTTATCCGCCATCACCGGCGGCACATCCCGCGCGATCGTCATCTCAAAATCGCACCCGTGCTGCTCGTACTTATTCTTTACCGCCTCGGCCGCCTCACTCGCTATCTCCTCCGCGCTGGCGGGCCGTATATCGAAAGATTTCTTATTCCTGGCCATCTTCGAGAAACTCAAAAAATTCTCGATCAGACGCGTAAGCCTCTCGTTCTCTTTCGCAGCAAGCTCAAGATATTCCTTCGCCTTACCCTCCCCAGAATACCTGCCCTCAAGCACCGTATCCAGCATCAGCCGCATAGAAGCAAGCGGGGTCCGAAGCTCATGACTAACCGTCGCCAGGAAATCGTTCTTAAGCCGATTAACCCTAGCCTGTTGAACCAGAATCGATCCGCCCGCAACAGCCATAAACGCCATCATTGCTATCACCAGCATCCCGACCCAGACATACATCGCCGTCTTTCGCCGACTCTCCCATTCGAAAATCGATTTGTCCTTTAAATATATTTCAATCTGCCACCCCGGCACATTCGCCGCAAACTGGCTTTTCAAAAACGGCGACCCCGAAACCTGATCCGCCCCCGCGACCACCTTGCCCTGCTCATCGACTATTCGCCAGGCCGTTTCATTGAACATGGAAGCCGCATGCATATAGGCAGGTCTGAAAACTTCCGCTAGTGCCTCTTTCGAAAACACGCAAATCACATTTTTATCACCGGCTGGTTGAACAGCGGCATAATACTGCCCCCATCTCCGAACCACATTCAGCGACCATGTCTTAAACTCGATAAGATCCGGATTTTCAGCTAGTATCGTTTCCGCCAGTTTTAATGAATTAAGTATCCTTTGGATTTGTTCAACGCGGCGTGGCTCCGCTTTGTCCTCACCGGTCTTCTTTGCGATATCGAGTATTCTTTGCGTATAAAAAATCCTGGCCGCAAGCGGCATGGGGATATACTTATTGGTATTAGTCGGATAGTCCACCAATTCAAATATAGATCGCTTTACTCCACCCGGCCCCTTACCTACTATAAAATGTTCAAATTCAAACAGTCTCGCAAATCCCGCCAGCCTCGCCGCCGCCGGGGATAGCCGCTGCTTTTGCGAATAAGGTAATACCCCCGCTAGAAACGCAAACCTCCTCGCCCCTGCCTCATCGCCCAGCTTGAAACTGCACCGCATAGCCCCGACAGCGGCAAGCTCGCGTGCGTACCCGTCTGCTTCTTTTTCCAGCGTCTGCTTGTACAAACAATTAGCCCCGTTGCAGTCATTGGCTGTTTCCGCCAAAAGCGCCTTCTCAAGCAGGTCAGATTTCAAAACCGTCTCGTTCGTTTCAACGATCGGAAAAATCACTGACCAGTTCGAATCCATTACTATCGCCGTATCGGCACACGGCCTGTCCGTACTTGCAACGTAATAGTACAGGTTTTCAGGCGATGCCCCGCCGCCATAGTTTCTAAGCTGGCCTTCCAGCGTTGCCATCGCTATCTGGTGGAGTCCGTCAATTTTTTGCTGGTAAGCATCCGCCAGCTGCTGCCGCATAGCAAGCTGCACATTACCCACCGCCTGCCCCATGAACCACAGCAGGCAAACCGTAGGCAAAACTACCGCCCCGACAAGCAGTCCGGCAATCCAACATATATAACTCTGATTCTTCATCTTAAAATTACTTATCCACCCGGCCCCGATATGTCAACATTTAAAACTTCTCTTGCGTTCTCGTTTTCTATCCGAGACCTAGCGTCAGTGCCGGGTTTCTTCTGTCTTCCAGCCCCGCATATTAATGCGGGTTACCCATACCTGTAGTTCCATTCGGCTCGCCCGCCTCCTTGCCGCCAAGCTTATATTCAAACGATGTTATAATACTCCCGCCCGCCGGTATCACTTCTTCTATCTTAAGCTTCGTTCTGCCGTTCTCCTCAGTTTCCTGTATCGATTCCGGCGTCTTGGAAATCAGCTTTGCGCCTTTCGGCAGCAGATATGTCTCAATGCGCTTTGTAGGTACATCTCCACCAGGACTATGTCTGCTATAATATTTGTAAACATCTTTTAAGCCGGGTACAGGGTTTATAAGACCTGTGATGTACCCCTCCATGTAGCCCGACCCAGATTCACCCGGCATCACAGGCGGATCGAGTTTGACATTATAAAAAAAGTGGTCACCCTCATGTACTTCTTCAAACGGGATTTCCTTGCCGTCTCTGAACATCTTGGTAACATGAACAAAATCAGAATTTATAAAACTGAATCGTTCCATCGGCTCTGAAGTGGTATTCTTGCCCTCCACCGGTGACTTAAAATAAATTGTTCCGTTTGGGTCAATATCATAGTTCATTACCTGCTTATTCGTTTCGTTATCTTTATTATATTTGGCCGAATTAATTTCCCTTGCGAATCTGGCCATTTCTTCCGGTATGTGCGTCGCTTTGCCGTCTAATCCTTTAGTGGCAAAAACAAGCACATAAGGCTTCGATGCTATTCCGTTTTCCCCGCGAAAACCAATATACGGAGCCGCGTTAAACCGCACCATGTACGCCTTTCCAGCCTCAAGCTTCACTCCAATTGAGCAAGTCGTAAGCGTCGCATCGTAAGAAGGCGATCCCACAATTTGCGGGTACGGATAATTCGACGTCACCCACGCCCAGCTACCGTTGCGCATCTTCTGGTTGAATGTAACACTCATTTTATTCAGGTCAACAGGCACATCTTCAGCATAATTGACCGGCTCGGTTGCAATCACAACAGGCACGCCCGTATCAGCTATTTGCCCCAGCTTATCCAATTCCCGCTGAGCCTTTGCCGCGAATATCTTCTGATCGGAATAGTTCTGGCCGACTTGTTTCAAGACATCTGCCGCTTTCTCTTTATCCCCCTTCTTCACCAGGCAGATTCCATATCGATACAGCGCCTTCGCCGCCTCAGGCCGCCTGGCTTCTTCATTGGCCATTATCTTTTCATAAATAGAAATCGCCGCGTTAACATCCCCGACCGTCTCTTCCTGGTACTGCGCCTCTTCCAGCATCATGCTGATGGATTTGACACCAGAATTTGCATCTGTTGCAAAAATAAACCCGCACCCAACTAACATCCCTGTTACAATCGCAATCACCATCTTCATATTCCATTCTCCTTGTATAATTTTTTCCGTCATCCTGAAGCTCCGCCCAAGGACCTCAAAATAGTCCTCGCGCAGCGATCCTTATTATTCGCTCGCAGTCTTCAGCGCGAGCATAAAGAGCATCGCGAAGCGATTCCAAACCTTTGCCCTTTGCCTTTAAAAGGACTTCTCTAAATAATTCTCGCGAAACACTCATTCTAAAAACATCAATAATAATTCTTGGTCCAGGCTAACTCCGCGGCTCACTTGAGTTATTGCTTTTGAGCACTACCAAGCTCGTATTCAAATGATACAACCATACTGCCGCCCATTGGTATTATTTTCTTTACGCTCAGCTTCTCCCTGCCGTTTTCTTCACTTTCCTGTATCATTCCCGGCGCCTTGGATATCACCCTTGCCCTCTCCGGCAGCAGAAATGTTTCGGTCCGCAATACCGGCTCATCTGATCCCGGGTTGTGCCTCATGTAATATTTGTAAACATCTTTTAAGCCGGCTACAGGGTTTATAAGACCTGTTATGTACCCCTCCATATAACCCGACCCTGATTCGCCTGGCATTACAGGCGGATTGAGTTTGACATTATAAAAATAATGATTGCCATCATGTACTTCTTCAAACGGGATTTCCTTGCCATCTCTGACCATCTTGGTAATGTGAACAAAATCCGAATTTTTAAAACTGAATGTTTCCAGCGGCTTTGAACTGGTGTTTGTGCCTTGTACCGGCGATTTAAAATACATTGTCCCATTAGGGTCAATATCACAATTCATTTCCTGCTTTAAGCCCGGCTCCTCTTGGCGGACTTTCTTATATTCAAACGTTACATTTACCAAATGCTTTTCGCCTGCCGGTACTTCTTTTGTCCATGCATAAATACTCATGTCTCCGATATCGATTTTCTTTGTGCTCTCCTCGCTTGACTCCGCTATCTTGATCGATTTGGGCAACACAAGAAAAAACGTCTCGACACATTTGCTGCCGAACGTATTCTGCATTGTGATTTTCGAAAATCCTTGTTCTTCTTGCTTGAGTTTCTTTGATTCATTTAAGCTCCAGCCATAATAAAAGAACTGTCCCGGCGAAACCGGTTCACTCGGTGTCCAGTAAATTTGATAAAAACCGGGCCGTACCGGGTCATTTATTATCTCAGTATTCATTTTCCTGCCCGCAATGTCGAACAGCGTTTGACCCGGCTTGGTTGTCCCGGTTAGTCGAACTTTGTTAGTCAGTGGTGCGTTGGATTCGTTCTGATAATATGCCATGCCTCCTTTGAGCAGTTTCATCTCGCTCGTCACTACATAAATATGCGAATTGCTGTATAATCCTTTTGATTCTGCTTGCATGCTGATCATGCCATAAGTATTTCCTATATACTCGATTACATCGGGCGCAAGATTCGCATAAATGTTATCGCCTAATGACAAATCGGCATTACTTACTGTACTGGACAGCTTCTCCAGCTCCCGCCCAGCCTTCATCGCGAATATCTTCTGATCCTCATACTTGTTAGTAACATCTTTAAATATCTCAGCAGCTTTCTCTTTATCCCCCTTCTTCACCAGGCAGATTCCATATCGATACAGCGCTTTGGCCGCCTCAGGCCGCCTCGCT
>Ga0208789_1001004_pt1 | contig 19072 bp, 16 predicted proteins | sample Methanotroph_Enr_FD_187368 | JGI IMG/M metagenome (GOLD analysis project Ga0208789, IMG submission 187368) | Enriched soil microbial communities from Old Woman Creek wetland in Ohio, USA - Methanotroph_Enrichment_5 (SPAdes) (version 2) | ecosystem: Environmental > Terrestrial > Soil > Wetlands...
CAGGATCAGCGCTTAAAAAACTTTACACTGGATGATTTTCAGTTTTCCATAAAAGGGATCTGCTCTTTTTGCCTCAAACGAAAAAATGTTCTACCGGAGATCAAATTAGCAACCTGCATCAACATCTAATCCTCTTCAATCGGGTCAAGATCGTCGTTCAATTCCTCATGATTGGCATCTTCTTCAAAATCGGACTCATCCTGAAGCTCGGGGACTGTCAAAAATGATTCAATCGGTTTTAAATGTGGAGGCACATCACTTTTTTCTGAAAGGTAGGGGAAAACATCAAGTATTGTACTTTCATTAATTCCACTGATTTCAAAATCAGCCATCATCCCCTGCATCGCCTCGATGATCTGATCGTAAGCCTCTTTAATGCTTTCCGAAAAAACCAGCATTAACTGGGAAACCCTTTTTTCCTTGCCACTCTCCTCATCAACGGTTATAAACGTTACTTTTGCCTTATACCAGCGATCACCATTATCTGACGGAATAATTTCAGAAATGCGTGTTTTTGCAATTTTACTGACCATAAACTCTCCGCTTACCATCGTCTGAAGTTCTTTATATATACGACTTTCAGCTTCAGTAAATGATATTGCATCAAGCAGATAGGTTTCGCTGGCCTTTTTTTCGTGACCATTTTCGTCCATCTTGATGTATTTTGCAGTGCATTCGAACCAGGTATTCATCCGTATAAATATTAGTTAATAAATTATTTTTTTGATCGCAAATGTAGCTTTTTCCGCTTTGAATTCCCGGCTTACATGGCGAAACATGATCAAACTTTTATTGCAATTGGCTATTGGCAGCTAGCTACTGGCTAGTCCGGCTGATTTTTAACGGACTGCCATATAATGATTGATTCAAATAATCAAGACATACTTTTAGAATGGGTCAGCCGCCAGTTGCCAGCCGCCAGTAACTAATCAAAAATCATCCACACTTACAGTTAGAAAATTATTTTTTGATTGGTTGTGTCAATACTTCATCCAGTTTCTTTCTGACTAACTCTCCCCAGATGACATATCCTTCACGGTTTTGATGAAGCAAATCATTGATAAACAGGCTGTTTTTTGGTTCACCCTCCTTATTCAGGTAAGCAGATGCAGTTTCAATAAAATAAGTATTATGCATTGTACTGCATGTCTGTTTCAAAAGTTGATTCAACTTCTGAACTTGTGGCCATACTGCCCATCTGCTCTTTGTGGGAGTAATTTCGATTACAAAAATTGGCTGATCGCGGTATTTTTTTCTCACATTCTTCACAATATTGCGAAACAATTTCACAACCTCAGCGGGCGATTTATCAGATGATGCACCAGTGATATCATTGGCCTCGAAAATGACCAGCGCCCTGAAATGGTGTGGATAAATGATTCTTTTGGTATAAACAGCCAGATCAGAAAATTTAGAACCGCCGAATCCGCGTTGAATAACAGGATATGGTGCAACGTCCTCTTTTAGTGTCGACCATAACCTGATACTTGAACTGCCGGCAAAAAGGATGGCGTTGCCAGGATCTTTTTCACTTTTATCCAGTTGTTCAAATTTAAGAATATCCTTCTCCCATTTTTCCGATGCCTCTTTGGTGTACTTGCGTGTGAGGTTACAAGAAGTAAGAAAAACGACCAATAAAAGCGATGAAATCAAAATGCGGAACGAACCAATGGCAGTTAACTTGCTCATAAATAATATTATAAAAATTAGTCAATTCATTAAAAATACCGGCAACAAAGTAGTAAATAAGGTGAACTATTCACCAATATATTACAAAAACAGGCTGTCGTTTTTCGCTTAAAATGGTTTTAAGTAAAGTAGTATATTTGCAGCTCATTAAAAATCAGCTATGATCTCAGTTGACGGACTTACCGTAGAGTTTGGCGGGACCACCCTCTTTAAAGATATCTCATTCGTAATCAATGATAAAGACCGTATAGCCCTGATGGGTAAAAATGGTGCAGGGAAATCAACCTTACTTAAAATTATTGCAGGTACACGAACCACTTCATCAGGAAAAATATCGGCTCCCAAAGATGCAGTAATCGCATATCTGCCGCAACATTTATTGACAGAAGATAACCGTACTGTATTTGAAGAAGCCGCCCAGGCTTTTGCAAAAATCAAAGAAATGGAGTATGAAATCGAGGCGCTGAATCTCGAAATGTCAACGCGCACCGATTACGAGTCAGATAGTTATTATACATTGATTGATAAGGTATCAACCTTAAGTGAAAAGTTTTATGCCATCGAAGAGATCAACTATGACGCTGAAGTTGAGAAAATTTTGCTCGGACTGGGTTTCAAAAGAGAAGATTTCACACGTCCTACGAGTGAATTTAGCGGCGGCTGGCGCATGAGGATTGAACTGGCGAAAATATTACTCCAAAAACCTGATCTGATCCTGCTTGATGAGCCGACAAACCATATGGATATTGAATCGATCCAATGGCTTGAAGACTTTCTGATTAACAGTGCAAAAGCGGTTATCCTGATTTCGCATGACCGTGCATTTGTCGACAACATCACCACGCGTACGATCGAAGTAACGATGGGTCGCATCTACGATTACAAGGTAAATTATTCGCAATACCTGGTTTTACGACAGGAACGTCGTGAGCAGCAATTGAAACAATTCGAAGAACAGCGCAGAATGATCGCTGACAATCAGGATTTTATCGATCGGTTTAAGGGGACCTATTCAAAAACAAACCAGGTGCAGTCGAGGGTTAAAATGCTGGAAAAGTTAACTTTAGTTGAGATTGATGAAGAGGATAACTCTGCACTCCGCCTTAAATTCCCCCCCTCTCCCCGATCAGGCAATTACCCCGTTGTTCTGGAAGAAATGTCGAAAAGCTACGACGATCATCTTGTCTTTGCGAATGCATCACTCACCATCCAGCGCGGTGAAAGAGTCGCCTTTGTCGGGAAAAATGGTGAAGGAAAATCAACACTTGTCAAAGGACTTATGGGTGAAATTGAATACGATGGTACCCTTACACTGGGCCATAACACGATGATTGGCTATTTTGCACAGAATCAAGCCTCATTACTTGACGAAGAAGTCACCGTATTCCAAACAATTGACGATGTAGCTAAAGGGGATATCCGGACGAAAATCAGGGATATTCTCGGGGCATTTATGTTTGGAGGCGACAACCTGACAAAAAAAGTAAAAGTGCTTTCGGGTGGTGAACGAACAAGACTTGCGATGATAAAACTTCTCCTCGAACCGGTTAACCTCCTGATTCTTGATGAGCCCACCAACCACCTGGATATGAAAACCAAAGATATCCTCAAAAGTGCACTTCTTGACTTCGACGGAACACTGATCCTGGTTTCACACGACCGCGATTTCCTTTCAGGTTTAGTGACCAAGGTTTTCGAATTCGGGAATAAACAGGTAAAAGAGCATCTTGGCGATATTAACAGTTTTCTGCAAAAGAAAAAACTCGATACGCTGCGTGAGTTGGAACGTACTACACAACGATAATAAGAATTGAATCCCAAAAGAGTTTCACCCTACCTAAATGGTATAGATAATTATTTGTAGTCTTTGTGTAATATCTTCGAGGCCTTTGTGGTTAAATGAATTTGACTTTTGAAAAAGCCTCAACTCAGTCATTTTCTCCTGAAACGGTCCTCCCAAACATCGGGATAAAAGGGAACGCATAGACGCTTGTGAGCTCCATGGGCGAACAATCAGTTAATCCTGGAAAACCTTTACTATCAGACATAAATACAGCCACTCAAAATATATATCTACGAATGAAGTCTCAGGCTTCAATTCGACTAAATCATTTTTTCGATGCAACATTCTTGAAATAAATGAACGAAATTTTCAGATAGTATCAAATAGACAGGATAATTATCGTATCATGACCAAAATGATAATAAATAAATCGTAATAATATCTATTGAAAATATAAATATCAAAATGACATACAAAGTGTCATAATACAATAAATATATAATTAAATATCAATAATATCTTATAATTATTACTTAAATTGGATATTTTTGTGTAAAATTGTCACATACAATAACGCACAAAAATTTATCACATCATGAGTAATGAAGTAGAATTGTACATTGAAAATTTTATGGCAAATCTGATTGCCAAAAATCCACACGAGAAAGAGTTTCACCAGGCGGTACGCGAAGTCGTCGAAAGTCTAGCGCCGTTTCTTTTGAGGAATCCGGCTTATAATAAGTTAAAAATTCTTGAAAGAATGGCTGAACCTGAAAGAGTCATCCTGTTCAGAGTACCATGGTTAAACGACCGCGGTGAAGTTGAGATCAACAAGGGTTATCGTATACAAATGAATAGTGCCATTGGTCCTTATAAAGGAGGATTACGTTTTCACTCATCGGTCAATCTCAGTATCCTAAAGTTCCTTGCTTTTGAGCAAGTACTTAAAAACAGTTTGACAACACTGCCAATGGGTGGAGGAAAAGGGGGATCGGACTTCAGTTCCAAGGGCAAATCAGATAATGAAGTGATGCGCTTCTGCCAGTCGTTTATGACGGAACTTCAACGTCATATTGGCCCGGATACTGATGTTCCGGCGGGAGATATCGGTGTTGGTGGCCGCGAAATAGGATACATGTACGGGCAGTACAAAAGACTGCGTAACGAGTTTACAGGGACCCTCACAGGAAAAGGGGGAAGCTGGGGTGGAAGTTTGATGCGTCCTGAAGCCACAGGATATGGAACAGCCTATTTTGCACAGGAGATGCTCAAAACAAAAGGAGATTCAATTGCCGGAAAAACGGTGGTTATTTCGGGTTCGGGTAATGTTGCTCAATATGCTGTCGAGAAAGTGACTCAATTAGGCGGGAAAGTGGTAACAATGTCTGATTCAAATGGATATATTTATGATGCAGATGGAATTACGGCTGAAAAACTGGCTTTCGTGTTGGAACTCAAGAATGTGATGCGTGGTCGTATCCAGGAATATGTGAACGAATATCCAGGTGCCAAATATTACGAAAACGAGCGTCCGTGGGGTGTGAAGTGTGATATCGCATTGCCATGCGCTACACAGAACGAACTCCATGGTGAAGATGCCAATACATTGATAGCCAATGGCTGTATTTGTGTGGCAGAAGGTGCAAATATGCCATCAACGGCTAAAGCGGTGGATGTTTTCATTCAGAACAAAATTCTTTATGGTCCGGGTAAAGCAGCAAATGCCGGAGGTGTTGCCACATCGGGTCTCGAAATGTCACAGAACTCTATGCGTACAAAATGGGCTTCCGAAGAGGTCGACTTTAAATTACAGGCAATCATGGTGAATATCCATGAAGCATGTGTTGAAAACGGGAAAGAGCCTGATGGTTTTGTCAATTATGTGAAGGGAGCCAATATCAGCGGATTCCTTAAGGTTGCCGGTGCAATGCGCGAGCAGGGATTAGTATAGTGAACAGTGAACAGTGAACAGTGAACAATGAACAGTGAACAGTGAACAGTGAAAAATGAAAGCTTTTAAATGTTTATGATTTATGTTGATTTTCACCAATGGTTCATGGTTGATACAACGATAAGTTTAAAATAACTTAATATTCATCAAAAAGAGGATGTCGCAATGACATCCTCTTTTTAATTTTGGTTGTGCAATGCGCGAGCAGTTATTGGTTTAATATTGCATTTATCTGTACGGACACGGCATGCCGTGTCCGTACCTGCATGCCGTGTCCGTACCTGCATGCCGTGTCCGTACTGCAAAATGATATAGAGACAAGGCATGCCTTGTCTCTACTTGTATTCATTCCACGCCTTAATCGATATATTATTTAAATCGAGTTTGCAGATGGCATAAATAAATGCGCTGGCCACTCTGGCGTTTGTAATCAGCGGGATATTAAAATCGATAGCATTTCTGCGAATCCTGTAACCATTTGATATTTCCCTTGTAGTATGATCCTTGGGTATATTGATTACCATTTCGATTTTCCTGTTTTTGATCAGATCGAGCGTATTAGGGCTTTTGTCAACTTCATCGGGCCAAAACACCTGTTCTGTTTCAATGCCATGCTCCTGGAAAAAATTATGTGTTCCGCCTGTAGCAAATATGGTAAAACCGCGCTCTTTCAGCATCCTGGCACTTTCGAGCAATTCGATTTTCCCTCGGGTTGGTCCTGAAGAGATCAGGATCGTTTTTTTCGGAATACGGTATCCCACCGACAACATTGATTTCAGCAATGCTTCGTAAAAGTTTTCGCCAATGCAGGCAACCTCACCTGTAGAAGCCATATCAACCCCGGAGACCGGATCGGCATTCAAGAGACGGTGGAAAGAGAATTGCGGAGCTTTCACTCCAACATAATCAAGCTCGAACAGTGACTTATCCGGTTTTTTAAACGGAACATCCAGCATAGCCTTGGTTGCTATTTCGATCAAATTGGTTTTCAAAACTTTAGATACAAAGGGGAACGATCGTGAAGCCCTTAGATTACATTCAATCACTTTGATATCGTTGTCTTTGGCAAGATACTGGATATTGAAAGGCCCGGTAATTTCGAGCGCTTTGGCAATTTTGCGCGATATTTTTTTGACCCGCCTGATGGTTTCGATATAGAGTTTCTGAGGCGGGAATACGATTGTTGCGTCTCCTGAGTGCACGCCTGCAAATTCGACATGTTCGGAGATTGCATAGGCAACGATCTCACCGTCTTTTGCAACAGCATCGACCTCAATTTCTTTGGCATCTTCGATAAATTCAGAAACAACTATTGGGTGCTCTTTCGAAACGTGGGCCGCAAGGGTCAGAAAATGGTGCAGCTGATCTTTATTGGAAACGACGTTCATTGCCGCGCCCGAAAGCACGTACGACGGTCGGATCAGAACAGGGAACCCAACCTCATCAACAAATTTATTGATCTCTTTGATGGTGGTGAGCTGGCTCCAGCGGGGTTGATCCACTCCGAGGCGGTCCAGCATTGCCGAAAATTTATTCCTGTCTTCAGCATTGTCAATTTTTTCTGCCGTAGTGCCAAGAATCGGAACTCCCTGCTCATGAAGTTTCATCGCAAGGTTATTCGGTATCTGTCCGCCCATCGACAGAACGGTTCCAAGGGGTTGCTCAAGATCACAAATATCAAGTACCCTTTCCAGGGTCAGCTCATCGAAATAGAGCCTGTCGCAGGTATCGTAGTCGGTCGAAACAGTTTCAGGATTATAGTTAATCATGATAGAACGGAAACCCTCTTTGCGGATTGTATTCACCGCATTGACCGAACACCAGTCGAATTCAACAGAAGATCCGATTCGATAGGCACCTGAACCAAGAACGATTACCGATTTACCATCATGCTCAAAATCAACGTCATGCTCTGTGCCATTATACGTAAGATAGAGATAGTTTGTCTTTGCAGGATATTCTCCCGCAAGTGTATCAATTTGCTTGACACATGGAACAATTCCTAATTTTTTTCTGAATTCCCTGACTTTCAGGTTGTCCTGGTGTATCGACCGATCTTTGCTTTTAAGAACCAGCCTGGCCAGCTGGAAATCTGAATATCCTTGTTTTTTAGCCAGTTGCAACAATTCAACGGGTAATTCTTCAAGCGTATTATAATCAATCAGCACGTTTCGAAGCTCGAAAATATTATGCAATTTTTGAAGAAACCATTTGTCAATCCGGGTTATCTCCCAGATTTTGTCGACCGAATAACCTTTGTGCATTGCTTCGGCAATTGCAAAAATGCGGCGGTCGGTTGGATTTTTTAACTCTTCATCGATATTATCAATCTCCATTTCGCCACGGTTTCCGACAAAGCCGTGCATACCGGCGCCAACCATCCTGATCCCTTTCTGGATCGCCTCTTCGAAGGAGCGTCCAATAGCCATGATTTCACCAACCGATTTCATGCTCGATCCCAGCGTTTTTGAAACTCCCACAAATTTATTAAGGTCCCATCGCGGAATTTTAACTACAACATAATCGAGTGCAGGTTCAAAACAGGCAGTCGTTACTTTGGTGACCGAATTTTTAAGTTCATGCAGACCATATCCCAGGCCAAGTTTTGCAGCCACAAATGCAAGGGGGTAACCCGTAGCTTTTGAGGCCAATGCAGAAGACCTTGAAAGACGGGCATTTACTTCGATTACGCGGTAATCTTCGGAGTTGGGATCGAGTGCAAACTGAACATTACACTCTCCGACCACACCGATTTTACGGATAATTTTGATCGAAAGGGCTCGCAGTTTATGGTATTCGACGTTCGATAAAGTTTGAGATGGCGCCACGACAATCGACTCCCCGGTGTGAATTCCAAGCGGGTCGAAGTTTTCCATGTTACATACGGTGATACAATTGTCGTAAATATCACGAACAACTTCATATTCAACCTCTTTCCATCCTTTAATCGACTCTTCGACGAGGATCTGGGGCGAATAACTGAAAGCATTCTCAGCAAGGTTATTCAATTCCTCTTCGTTCGAGCAAAATCCTGAACCTAATCCTCCAAGGGTATATGCTGCCCTGATAATCAATGGGAAACCCAGTTTTTTGGCAGCTTTCCGGGCTTTTTCAACCGAATCGCAGGCCACACTCCTTGGGGTAAGAACGTCAATTTCGTGAAGAATTTCAGAAAATATCTGGCGGTCTTCGGTATTGATAATCGACTGCACAGGAGTTCCCAGTACCTTGATATTGTGTTTTTCCAGGATTCCCTGTCTAAAAAGGTCAACACCACAGTTTAGAGCCGTTTGCCCGCCAAAAGCGAGCAAAATTCCATCCGGCTTCTCCTTCTCAATAACTTTTTCAACAAAATAGGCAGTCACGGGGAGAAAGTAAATCTTATCGGCAATCTCTTCCGAAGTTTGTATGGTCGCAATATTGGGGTTAATCAGGATCGTGAAGACACCCTCCTCTTTCAGTGCCTTCAGCGCCTGGGAACCTGAATAATCAAATTCTCCTGCTTCCCCGATTTTCAGTGCCCCCGAACCGAGGACGATCACTTTTTTTATGGCTAAGTTTATCATTTAATTGCCTTTGTTTTTTTTACACTTTCAATAAAATCGTCAAACAGGTATTCGGTATCCACCGGGCCTGAAGAGGCTTCAGGATGGAATTGTGTCGAGAAAAACGGTTTCGATTTATGGCGAATTCCCTCATTGGTATTATCGTTCACGTTGACAAACATTGGTTCCCAATCCTGGGGAAGGGTTTCATCGGCAATGGCAAAGCCGTGATTTTGCGAAGTGATGAAACAGCGGTTTGTTCCTTTGAGCAATACAGGCTGATTATGACTGCGATGGCCGTATTTCAATTTGTAGGTTTCACAACCAGCGGCAAGTCCAAGCAGCTGATTTCCAAGACATATACCCATTATTGGCTTTCCAAGCGCAATCGCTTTACGGATATATTTTACCGTGACGTCGCACATCGTGGGGTCCCCGGGACCATTGGTCAGAAAAAGTCCGTCATAATCGAGCTGCGTAAAATCATAGTCCCACGGAACCCTGATTACTGTGGAGTTGCGGTTCAGTAGGCAACGTATAATATTATTTTTCACGCCGCAGTCAACCAATACAATTTTATATTCCCCGTCGCCGTACGTCTCAACAGAATTGGTGCTTGCAATTGCGACAAGATTCACCAGGTTCGGATCAAAGAACTCGATCGCTTCATCTTCGAACTCAATTTTTCCAAGCAGCGAACCTTTTTCGCGGAGAATCTTCGTCAATAAACGGGTATCAATATCATAGATACCTGGAATATGCTGAGATTTAAGCCAATCGCCGAGGCTCATCCGGGCATTCCAGTGACTGAAACCTACCGAATAATCGGAGACCACCAATGCAGTGATGTGGATCTTGTTCGATTCGAAGTTTTTATGTATACCATTCTCCATCAAATCTGTCGGCACACCATAATTTCCGATCAACGGATAGGTTGAAACAAGTATTTGTCCGGTGTAAGAGGGATCAGTCAGGCTTTCGGGATATCCTGTCATCGCGGTATAAAAAACTACCTCTCCGGCAACCGATTTTTCGTAACCGAATGATTTCCCTTCCAACACTGTTCCATCCTCAAGAATCAGTTTTACTTTTCGCATTATACGCTTGTTTTTCTCTGGTTAACTTACTCTTAAGCAATTAATTCTCAAAAAAAATGCGTTTTCACTACTTTTTTATCAGTAGCGAAAACGCATTTCCCGGCGTCTTCTTCATCGATATTCTTAGTTGATGTCGCACGGCTCAAAAGTAGTCTAATTCTGCGAAACTCACAAAGCCATTTATTTGAATTTTATAAATATTCATATTAATTTAATATTTGACGTCAAAATTAAATATTTATGCATAAATGTGTGATTAATCAAAAATAATGTATAAAATTGCACCCTTTGATAGAATAAATATTCGTTAATGAAGAATCGGTCTCAAAGAATTCAATTGATTAAGAAGATTATTTCGGAAGAAGTAATCAGTAGTCAGGATGAACTGCAAATTCGGCTGCAGGAACTGGGATGCGATGTCGCCCAGGCGACGCTTTCGCGTGATATGAAATCGCTGCAGGTGATGAAAGTGAGCGATGCGAAAAAAGGATACATCTACCGCCTTGCCGGCAATAATACTGGCAATCAGCAGACTATGTCAGAAATATCGCGGCTGGATTTTATTGCTGACGGTGTGGTGGGAATCGAATTTTCTGCGAATCTGGGAGTTATAAAAACCTTACCGGGATATGCAAATAGTGTTGCCATAATGATTGATAAAGCAAATCCTTCCGAAATTCTTGGGACGGTGGCTGGCGATGACACAATATTACTGATCATGCGCGAAGGGATCGGGCGCAGTGATGTGATCCAGGCATTAAAAATAATAATGCCAAAACTTGAGCGTAAAATTTAATTGAAGTTGATTATTTAAGCTATGATATTTAAGAAAAAAGAAGAAATTCAGACAAAACCTGAAATTCAGATAATGGTTGCCGGAGAACAACATCTCCGTTTTGTAGACGAAATAAATGATACCATTGAAAAAGCGTCGCTGGAACGTGGTACAGGGATTGCCAAACGTACCCACGAATACATTGCATCGAAGATATCGGAGGGGAAAGCCATCATTGCCATTGACAGTGACAGTGACCGGTTTGCGGGATTTTGCTATATTGAGACATGGAACGAGGCCAGGTATGTGGCTAACTCGGGATTAATTGTCCATTGGGATTACCGTGGTCACGGTCTTGCCCGAAGTATTAAACTGATGGCTTTTGAGTTGTCGCGCAAGAAATTTCCTGAAGCTAAACTTTTTGGTTTAACCACTGGCCTGGCTGTGATGAAAATTAACTCTGAGTTGGGTTATCGTCCTGTCACCTTCTCGGAACTTACAGATGATGAGCAGTTTTGGAAAGGATGTCAGAGTTGCGTTAACTACGATATTCTGCTTCGTATGAATAAAACCAAATGTTTGTGTACCGGGATGATATACGACCCGGCGTGGGAAGCAAAGAAGAAAAGACCAAAAACTCCTTTCAGGATCTACAAGGAGTGGCTGGAGAAACGGAAGAACGAGAAACTTCATTTTTCCTTGATCGACTGGACTAAAATCATTATTTTAGGACGCTAATAGTCTATAGTTAAGACCAATTTAGGAAAAAGATAATTTACATAAAATATATAACAATGAAAGAAAAAGTAGTTTTAGCATTTAGCGGGGGGTTAGATACTTCGTTTTGTGCAATATATCTGTCTGTTGAAAAAGGGATGGAAGTTCATACAGCCATTGCAAACACAGGTGGATTTTCGAAAGAAGAACTTGATGTAATCGAGAAAAAAGCTTACTCATTGGGTGTAAAGTCACACAAAACAATTGATGTCACCGACGAATATTACAACAAGGGAATCAGGTATATGGTGTATGGTAATGTACTGAGGAATAATACCTATCCTATTTCAGTAAGTTCAGAACGTATCTTTCAGGCTTTCGCCGTGATCGAATATGCGAAAAGCATTGGCGCTACTCACGTCGCACATGGAAGTACCGGAGCCGGTAATGATCAGATCCGCTTTGACCTGGCATTTGAAGTGCTGGCCCCAGAGATTAAAATTATTACACCAACACGTGATCTGGAATTATCACGCGATGCAGAAATCAGTTATTTGCGTGAACATGGCGTTGTCGACAATTTCGAAAAAATGGCTTATTCGGTAAATAAAGGACTCTGGGGTACAAGCATTGGCGGAAAAGAGACACTCCAAAGCGACAAAACGCTTCCTGAAGAGGCTTATCCGACTCATCTTCAAAAAGAAGGTGAGGAGACCCTTACGCTCGAATTCCTCAAAGGGCAACTTCGGGGTGTTAACGGGAAAACGCACCGTAATCCTGTAGATTCCATTACAGAAGTTGAACGCATTGGATCAGCCTGGGCCATTGGACGCGATATGCACATCGGCGATACAATTATCGGCATTAAGGGTCGCGTCGGATTCGAAGCCGCAGCACCCATGCTGATCATAAAGGCGCACCAAATGCTTGAAAAACACACGCTTACAAAATGGCAGCAATACTGGAAAGAGCAACTGGGAAATTGGTACGGGATGTTTTTGCACGAAGCAATGTATCTTGAACCCGTCATGCGTGATATCGAAAAATTTCTTGAAAACAGCCAGGAGAATGTTACAGGCAAAGTGATTATTACTTTGAGGCCCTATCACTTCCAGTTAGTTGGAATAGAATCAGAACACGATCTGATGAATTCGGAATTCGGACAATATGGAGAGATGAACAAAGGATGGACGGCCGAAGATGCCAAAGGGTTCACCAAAATTCTGGCCAACCAGTTAAAAATCTATCATTCAGTAAATAAGAAATAATGCCCACGTTAAATAAAATCAGAGTCGGAATAATTGGCGGGGCTGGTTATACTGCCGGCGAGCTGATCAGGATATTGCTTTATCACCCGGCAGCAGAATTAAAATACGTTCAAAGCAGCAGCAACAACGGTCAGCCTGTTTCCAATATTCATACCGATCTGATCGGAGATACGGAACTGGTTTTTACCGATGTCGATTTCGGGGATACGGATGTTGTATTTTTATGTTCGGGTCATGGCAAATCAATTGAATATCTTAACAAAACAACAGTTCCTCAACGTGTGAAAATCATTGATCTGAGTCACGATTTCAGGATGAAACGGGAAGGGAACGATTTTGTCTATGGTTTACCAGAGCTTAACCGCGAGCAAATCAGGATAGCAACTAAAATTGCGAATCCGGGATGTTTTGCCACTGCAATACAATTGGCACTGATTCCCCTTGCCGCTGCAGGTTTACTGACCGATGAGGTACATGTCAATGCCATCACGGGCTCAACCGGGGCAGGCCAGGCTCCCACGAAAACTTCCCATTTCAGTTGGCGCGATAATAATTTATCAGTCTATAAAGCATTTGAACATCAGCATCTTGGTGAAATTTATCAAAGTCTTTACCAGGCCCAGCCAGGATTCAGTAAGGATGTAAACTTTATCCCTGTCAGGGGAAATCATACACGTGGGATTTTTGTAACGGCATACACAAAATTTGAGGGCACGCTTGAAGCGGCTGATGCCATCTTCAGAAAATTCTACACCACACATCCTTTTGTCAACCTGGCTCCTGAAAATCCCGATCTGAAACAGGTGGTGAATACGAATAAAGGGTTGCTTTTCCTTGAAAAACATGGCAACAAGCTGATGATCATCTCTTGTATCGATAATTTGATCAAAGGAGCCTCAGGCCAGGCAGTTCAGAATATGAACCTGATGTTCGGGCTGGATGAGCGCTCCGGATTAAATTTGAAGGCGATCGCATTTTAGGGCAATGTGCTAATTCATTAATATGCTAATATGCTAATTATGAATTAATTTGACATTGCGGGAATTACAATTATTCAAGGTCATCCTAGTCTAAAGCCAGAGGCCAGTTGCCAATAGCAAACAGCAAACAGCCAAAAATCTAAGAATAAAAAATTAAATTGACCCAGGAAATTTATTCATGACTGAGTCATTAAATTATATAATATGAAACTTTTCGACGTTTATCCCCTCTTTGATATTGTTCCGGCATCGGCCATTAATTGCTATATTACTGACTATAATGGAGTTGAATATCTAGATTTGTATGGTGGACATGCAGTTATCTCTGTCGGCCATTCCCATCCCGATTATGTGAAAAAAATTACAGAACAACTTAACAGGATAGGTTTCTATTCAAATTCTGTTCAAAATCCAATGCAGGAAGAACTGGCCTTTAAGCTGGGTGAGCTATCCGGATACCAGGACTATGCGCTTTTCCTCTGCAATTCGGGTGCCGAAGCCAACGAAAATGCTTTAAAACTGGCCTCTTTCCACACCGGCAAAGCGCGGATTATCTATTTTGAAAAATCTTTTCACGGAAGGACATCGGCCGCCGTTGCCGTGACTGACAATCCAAAGATTATCTCACCACTGAACGATACGGTCAGGCGAACATTGTTACCGCTCAATGATGTGTCCGCCCTTGAATCGGCCCTGCAAATTGGCGATGTTGCAGCCGTGATTGTTGAGGGGATCCAGGGAATCGGCGGATGCCGCGTTCCAGAGCCCGCATTTCTGAAAGCAGCCGAACAGTTGTGCGAAAAATATGAGGCAGTGTTGATCCTTGATGAAATACAATCGGGCTACGGACGAAGCGGAAAATTTTTCGCACACCAATATGCTGATATAAGGCCTGATATAATCTCTGTTGCTAAAGGGATGGGAAATGGATTCCCGATTGGCGGGATACTGATCAATCCAAAATTTAAACCCTGGTTTGGGATGTTGGGCACTACTTTTGGCGGAAATTATCTTGCCTGTGCGGCAGGAATTGCCGTTCTCGACATTATGAAAACTGAAAAGCTGGTTGATAATGCCCTGGCAGTTGGTAACTATTTACTATCGAAGGTCGCCGGAATTCCCCAGATCAAGGAAATTCGTGGTAAAGGGTTGATGATCGGTCTTGAATTTGATTTTCCGATTGCAACAATCAGAAAGCAATTGCTTTATGATGAGAAAATATTTACCGGGGTAACCGGAACCAATACCATCCGGATCCTTCCTCCGCTAACCCTTACTAAACCACAAGTTGATCATTTTGTCGAAGCGCTGGTAAGGGTGCTGAATAAATCGTAACTTGCGTTTCTTTAAAATGGAATAAAAACTGAAGTCTTTACACATATTTCATGGATATAAAGAATCTAAAAATAGCCATTATAGGCGGGGGCAATCTGGGACGATCAATTGCAGAGGGGTTTTTGAAAGCAGGAATTTCAGCTTCTAAACTCACTGTTACGCGTCGGCGTACACAATTACTCGATGATCTTGCAGCAAAAGGCATGCACATTGAGAAGGATAATAAAAAAGCTGTATCTGAAGCAGATATGGTTATTCTGGCGGTAAAACCCTACCAGGCAGTTGAGGTGATTACCGAAATCAAACCCAATTTAAAATCTGATCAGATTGTTGCCTCAATGATGACAGGAATCAGCATTAAAGATTTGAAGGATTTACTCCCACCTGGTGTGATACCATTAAGGGTAATGCCTAATACTGCTGTGTCACTCCAGGAATCAATGACAATGATTACTGCCCCTGATTGCACAGAAGATCAGATTAAGTTGATCAAAGAACTATTCGAATCGCTGGGTAAAGTAATTTTCATCAATGAAGAACTCATGGCCGCTTCCACGGTGCTTGGTGCATGTGGTATTGCATTTGCCCTCAGGTTTATCCGCGCCGCTATCCAGGGGGGTGTAGAGATCGGTTTTGGCGCTGATGTAGCCCAGCAAATTGTTGCACAAACGGTGAAGGGAGCCGCTGAGTTAATATTACAGACTGGTCATCATCCTGAGCAGGAGATAGATAAAGTTACAACCCCGAAGGGGATAACAATTTCGGGATTAAACGAGATGGAGCACCAGGGATTTTCGTCTGCACTTATTCGGGGACTGCTGGTCTCGTACAATAAAATTAACAGTATAAAATAAATCAACCTAAGATACTAAAATTAAATACTATACATATGGATGAGCAAATCAGACAAATAGCCGACCGTTTACGCGGAATGCGCGAGGTGCTCGATATCTCACCCGATGAGGCTGCAAAAACCTGTGCCATAGCAAAGGAGCAGTACCTTGATTTCGAAAGTGGCGACGTAGATATTCCGGTGAGTATTCTCCACCGGATGGCCCACAAATTCAATCTTGATCTCACGACACTTCTTACAGGCGAGGAGCCCCATATGCATTCTTATACACTGACCCGAAAAGATAAGGGAACCATTGTTGATCGACGCAAAGCATATAAATACCAGGCGCTTGCAGGCAATTTTCAAAACCGGAAGGGTGACCCGTTCCTGGTAACTGTTGAGCAAAAAAAGGGATTAACAGTAGACTATAATTCCCATCCCGGACAGGAATTCAATTATTTGATTGAAGGAAGACTGAAAATTTTCATTGGCAGTAAGGAGATGATTCTCGAACCAGGCGATTCCATCTATTTCAACTCGGGTTTGCCGCACGGGATGCTCGCCCTGGAAAACAAGCCGGCTATATTTTTAGCCTTTATCCTTTAAATTGAGTCTTCATGTTTGAAAAATATCTTAAAAAGTCAGCTTTTGAATCACTCGAAGATTTTCAAAAAAACTTCGAAATTATCGTTCCTGAAAAGTTTAACTTTGCTTATGATGTTGTGGACGAATATGCCCGTACCAACCCTTCAAAAAGGGCGATCTGCTGGGTGAATGACAAAGGCGAAACACATAATTTCACTTTTGCTGATCTGAAAAAAGCAAGCGACGAAACGGCATCATTTTTCCAGTCACTAGGAATCGGTCGTGGCGATAAGGTGATGATAATCATGAAAAGACGGTACGAGTTCTGGTTTGCAATTCTTGCATTACACAAAATCGGAGCTGTCGGTGTACCTGCCACCCATTTACTGACCCCTAAAGATATCATATACAGATGCAATGCCGCCGGAATAAAAATGATAATTTCAGTTGCGGAGAACGAAATCATCCACAGCATTAACGAGGCAGTGGCCGGATCACCTACAGTTGAAAAACTTGTCTCTGTAGGAGAGCCTACTCCTGAAGGTTGGATTTCATTCCACGACGGTGTTAGCAATGCGAAACCGTTTATTGCTCCGAAGGGCAAGGCTGCTTCTCAGAACTCCGATATTTCGTTGTTGTATTTTACATCGGGAACAACGGCAAATCCCAAAATGGTGGTGCACGATTTTACGTATCCGCTGGGACATATTGTAACCGCGAAATACTGGCAGAATGTTGAAAAAGACGGACTCCATTTTACGGTTTCCGATTCAGGATGGGCAAAGTCGGTGTGGGGAAAGCTTTACGGACAATGGCTGGCCGGATCTGCTGTATTTGTATATGATTTCGAGAAATTTTCACCCGATGATATGCTTGAGAAGATCAGTAATTTCGGGGTAACCAGCTTTTGTGCTCCGCCAACCATCTACCGGTTCCTGATCAGGGAAGATTTTTCAAAATATGACCTTAGCAAATTGAAATGGGCTTCGGTAGCAGGAGAACCATTAAATCCGGTTGTCTACGATACATTTTATAAACAGACCGGTTTAAAGCTCAGAGAAGGGTTTGGCCAGACCGAAACAACATTACAGATTGCCACCTTTCCCTGGATGGAACCAAAACCCGGAGCAATGGGAATTCCGTCACCCCAGTTTGATGTTCATCTGATCGATGGAGAAAACAACCCATGCGAAGATGGGGAGGTAGGTCAGATTATCATCCGCACAAGTGAAAAAACGCCTGTAGGCTTGTTCTCAGGCTATTACCGCGATGCGGAGAAAACTGCTTCCTGTTATAACGAAGGCTCCTATTATACGGGAGATCTTGCATGGCGCGACGAAGATGGCTATTTCTGGTTTGTCGGACGCGTTGATGATGTGATTAAAAGCTCTGGCTACCGCATTGGTCCATTCGAAGTGGAGAGCGCGCTGATGACCCATCCGGCTGTGATTGAGTGTGCAATTACGGGTGCCCCGGACGAAATCCGTGGACAGGTGGTTAAAGCAACAATCATCCTGGCTCCTGAGTATCGTCCAGGCAGCGACGAACTTGCAAAGGAGATCCAGGAACATGTAAAAACGGTCACAGCACCGTACAAATATCCCCGGATCATAGAATTCGTCACCGAATTACCAAAAACGATCAGTGGTAAGATCCGCCGGGTAGAAATCAGGGAGAGGAGTAATAAATAAGAGAATTCGGATTTATGATTTTTGATTTAAGATTTAAGATTTTTGATAAATTAATATCCAGGTATGAAACGAGTATGGCAGAAATTACCTCAAAAGGGTATTTATATCGCTTTGCGAGTTCCATGAGTGGTCACATTGATGATCGAAGAACGGTTTTCGATCCAAAAGATATTCAATAACCTAATAGTAATAAATGCGAATGAATAAATTGCTGATGGTCGGTACTTCGATTGTGTTTTTTGCTTTGGCCTTTTATTCTGTCGGTATTTATACAGAACAAAAACATTTGGTGGGTAACTGCCTTTATTACAGGAGGTCTGCTGGTTCTTGTTTTCAGGATGTGATAGGGTCTTGAATAGGTTGCCGGTCTTAAGAAAATTATAGTTATGTCATTATTATACAATAGAATAGTAGTAAAAGTCGGCAGTAATGTTTTGACCCGTGAGGACGGGATGCTTAACGTTACAAGAATGGCTCACATTGTCGATCAGATCGCAACGCTCAGAAAAGCGGGATTGCAGGTGATTCTTGTCACTTCAGGTGCTGTGGCTGCAGGACGTGCAGAGGTTGATTTACAGCGTAAGCTTGATCCTGTCTCCAGCCGTCAGTTATGGTCGGCCGTCGGCCAGGTAAAGTTGATTAACCGTTATGCCGATCTTTTTCATGAAAACGGAATTACATGCGCCCAGGTACTCACGACAAAAGAAAATTTCAGTGACCGGCTGCATTACCTCAATATGCGCAACTGCATGACCACTTTACTCGATAACGGGGTTGTTCCCATAGTAAATGAGAATGACACAATCTCTGTAACCGAGCTA
>Ga0208789_1001006_pt1 | contig 19021 bp, 14 predicted proteins | sample Methanotroph_Enr_FD_187368 | JGI IMG/M metagenome (GOLD analysis project Ga0208789, IMG submission 187368) | Enriched soil microbial communities from Old Woman Creek wetland in Ohio, USA - Methanotroph_Enrichment_5 (SPAdes) (version 2) | ecosystem: Environmental > Terrestrial > Soil > Wetlands...
ACCGACGATCCAGGGCAATCCAGACCTCCCGAGGTCCTTCCCCATCCGACTCCCGGACCTCCACCGTTCCGGGCTCATAGCCCGTCCATCCCCCCAGCACACGGATACACTGCTCCCAAGACACCGGTGGCCTCCCTCGCGTTCTCAGCAAACACAAGGGTCTCAAAGGCTTTCCGGTGTCCCTCTACCTCACGCTATTCCGCGAAGAACCAAAAATCAGGAGCCTCCTGGGCTTCCCCTCGTTCGCTTCGTAGAGTCCTTGTCTGTTCTTGCCGGCCCCCTACAGCTCGTCCTCCAGCCGCCGGCACAGCGTCTTCAGCATCCTGATCCGTCCGTAGTGCTTGTCCTCGCTTTCCACGAGGGTCCAGGGCGCGATCTCGGTGCTGGTGCGGTCCAGCATGTCGCAGATGGCCGCCTCGTAGGCGGGCCACTTCTCCCGGTTGCGCCAGTCCTCCTCGGTGATCTTGAAACGCTTGAAGGCGGTGTCCTGGCGCTCCTGGAACCGGCGCAGCTGTTCCTCCTGGCTGATGGACAGCCAGAACTTCAGGAGGATGCTGCGGCTGCGGACAAGCTGATCCTCGAAGTCATTGATCTCGCTGTAGGCCCGCTGCCAGTCCGCCTCAGAGCAGAAGCCCTCCACCCGCTCCACCAGCACCCGGCCGTACCAGCTGCGATCGAAGATGGCCACCTTGCCCCGCCGGGGCAGGTTCCGCCAGAAGCGCCACAGGTAGGGCTGGGCGCGCTCCTCCTCCGTGGGGGCGGCCACGGGGTGGATGCGGTAGGTCCGGGCGTCCAGGGCCTGGGTGATGCGCCGGATGCCCCCGCCCTTGCCCGCGGCATCCACCCCCTCGAAGACCAGCACCACGGAATGCTTCCGGAAGTTCCGGTGCCGGGTGAGGAGGTTCAGCCGCCCCTGGAGGTCCAGGAGGGCCTCCTCGTAGTCCTTCTTGTCCAGGCGCTGGGTCAGATCCATCGCCTTGAGCACGTTCACCTGGTCGATGGCCACCCGCGGGGCGGGCGGCATGACCACCGGCTTCGGAGCGGGCAGGTCCAGCCGCGCCCGCAGGCGCTCCAGCAGCACCTTCCCGACGGTGAGCCGCTGGTAGCGGGGGTCCGTGGCCTCCACCACGATCCAGGGGGCGTCCGCGGTGCTGGTGGCCCTCAGGGCGCGCTCCGAAACCTGGCGGAAGGTGTCGTACATCTCGAAGTGCTTCCAGTCCCGGTCCGTCACCCGCCAGCGGGTCTTGGGATCCTTCTCCAGGCCCTTGAGCCGCTTGCGCTGGGCGTCCTTGCTCAGGTGCATCCAGAACTTCAGCACCAGGGCGCCCTCGTTGATGAGCATCTGCTCGAAGCGCGCCACCCGCGCCATGTCCTGATCCAGCTCGGAGGTCTTCGTCCGGCCGTGGGCCCGCTCGAGGATGGGCCAGGTGTACCAGGACCCGTCGAAGATGCCGATCTTCCCCTTGGGCGGCAGCATGCGCCAGTACCGCCACATGTGGGGCCGCTCCAGTTCCTCGTCCGACGGCTCGTCCAGCCCGAGGGTCTGGATGTGGCGGGGGTCCATCCATTCGTTGAGGGTGTTCACGGTCTCGCTCTTCCCCGAGCCGTCCACGCCGGCGATCAGCAGGATCACGGGAAAGCCCTTCGCCGCGGCCAGGTCGTACTGGGCGTCCAGCAGCGCCTCCCGCAGGGCCGGAACCTCCCGGTCCCAATCCTCCTTGGAAATCCTGTGGCCGAGTTCCGCGGATTCGAACATGGTTCCTCCGGGCCGGGTGTCCCACCTTATCGGTGCGTGGGTCACGATAGCCGACTTCCCGCCAGGGCACCGAGGGTCGATGATGGGGGCCATGATCTCCATCACCGGTCCCATCCAGCCCGCCCTGGATCATACGAAGCGGATCCTCTTCCAGCCCTTCTCCTGGGGGAAGTGGTTCGTCCTGGGCTTCTGCGCCTTCCTGGCCCAGCTGGGCGGGGGAGGCTCGTTCAACTACAACAACGCCTTCCACCGTACCCCTCTGGCCAGGGAAAGCCCCCTGGGCGAATGGGTGACCGCGCACCTGCCCCTGGTGATCCTCCTCGGCGCCCTTCTGCTCCTCGTCATGATGGCGCTGGTGGTGCTGTTCCAGTGGCTGGGCAGCCGGGGCGCCTTCATGTTCCTCGACGGCGTGGCCCGCAACCGGGCGGCAGTGGTGGAGCCCTGGGACCGCTTCCGGGACCGCGGCAACCAGCTGTTCCGCTTCCGGCTCCTGCTCATCCTGGTCACGCTGGGCTTCCTTGCGGTCGTCGTCGGGATGGGGTTCCTCGTGGTCCTGCCCGCCTTCCGGGCGGAGGCCTTCGGCCGCTCCGCGCTGTTTCCCCTGCTGCTGGTGGGCGGCATCCTGCTCCTGGGCCTGCTCGTCCTCCTGGCCGTGAGCCTGCTGCTGAAGGACTTCGTGGTGCCCATCATGTACCGCCGCGACCTGGACCTCCCGGAGGCCTGGGTCGTGCTGCGGCAGGAGCTCCTGCCCGGCCACGGCTGGCCCTTCCTCGGCTTCTACCTGATGACCCTCGTCCTCTGGATCCCGGCGATCCTGCTGGCCATCGCCATCATCTGCCTCACCTGCTGCGTGGCCATCCTCCCCTACCTGAGCTCCGTGGCCCTCCTGCCCATCTCGGTGTTCTTCCGCTGCTATTCCCTCTGCTTCCTGGAGCAGTTCGGGGAGGGCTGGCGGATCCTCGAGGTGCCGGAGCAAACCGGGCCCTCTGCCTAGTATTCGTTCGCCAGATCCCCGGCCTTCACCTGCTTCTCGAAGGGCTGGAACACCTCGGCCCCAGCGGACCGGGCGATCCACTCGGCCACGCGGATGCCATCCACGGCCGCCGAGGTGATGCCCCCGGCGAAGCCCGCGCCCTCACCGCACGGATAGAGGCCCGGATGGGACATGGACTGCCCATCCTCGCCCCGCAGGAGCTGGATGGGGCTGCTGGTGCGGCTTTCGATCGCCAGCAGGATGGCCTCGCGGCTGGCGAAGCCGTGGAGCTTCCGGTCGAAGACCGGCAGGGCCCCCGCCAGCTGCTCCTGGACGAAGTCCGGCAGGCAGGTGCGCAGGTCCGCCGCCACGGCGAAGGGCCTGAAGCTGGTCCGGGGAAGGCGGCCCGAGGCGCGTCCCTTGAGGAAATCCTGCACGGCCATGGCCGGAGCGCCATAGGTCTCCCCTGCGGCGCGGAAGGCCGCCTGCTCCCACTTCCGCTGGAAGTGCATCCCGGCCAGCAGGTGGTCGCTGCCGAAATCCGCCGGGTTCACCTTGGCCACGAGGCCCGAGTTGGCGAAGCCCGAGTCCCGCTTCTCGTTGCTCATGCCGTTCACCACCACGCCGCCGGGTTCGCTGGCGCACTGGATGACCTCGCCGCCCGGGCACATGCAGAAGCTGTAGGCGGCCCGGTTCAGGCCGAAGTTGCAGACCAGCTTGTAGTCCGCGGCGGGCAGGGACGGATGGCCGGCGCTGGGACCGTACTGGGCGCGGTCCACCAGGTCCTGGGGATGCTCCACCCGGACGCCCATGGCGAAGGGCTTCTGGCGCATGGCCACGCCGTGGCGGTGCAGCATCTCGAAGGTGTCCCGGGCGCTGTGGCCCGGCGCCAGCACCAGCGCCTCGCAGGGGATCTCCTCGCCGCCCTCCAGCACCGCGGCCCGCACCCGGCCCCGGTCGTCGAAGCGCAGGTCCGCCAGCCGGGCCCGGAAGCGGTAACGGGCCCCGCGGGCCTCGGCGTCCTTCCGGATGAGCACGGCGCAACGGCGGATGACATCGGTGCCCACGTGGGGCTTGGCCAGGTAGAGGATCCGCCGGTTCGCGCCGAACCGCACGAAGGTGTCCAGCACGTAGCGGGTGGCGGGGTGGCCGATGCGGGTGGTGAGCTTGCCGTCGCTGAAGGTGCCCGCGCCGCCCTCGCCGAACTGGGCGTTGGCCTCGGGATCCAGCACCGCGTCCTTCCAGAGGCCGGCGATGGCTTTCACCCGCTCGCCCATGGCCGGCCCCCGCTCCAGGACGATGGGCTCGATGCCGTAGTCCAGCAGCCGAAGGGCGCAGAAGGTGCCGGCGGGACCCGAGCCCACCACCACCACCCGGGGTTTCCGGGTCACCGGCGGCACCGCATAGGGCGCCCCTTCCGGCGCCAGATCCAGCTTCAGGCCGCCGGGAAGGAGGCCGAGCCCGAGCGGCCGATCCGTCTCGAAGCTCAGTGACACCAGGAAGCGGATGGCCCCCTTGTGCCGGGCGTCCAGGCTGCGCCGCTCCAGAACCACCTCCCGGTAGTCCCCGACCCGCCCCCCCAGGGCATGGGCCAGCGGCACCGCCAGGTCCAGCGCCTCCTCTCCCAGGTTCAGCGGCAGGTTGGCGAGCAGGTAGCGCATGGGGTCCTCGGCGAAGGGAGCCCAGCGGGGCTCAAGGCCAGGGTCCATGGTACCCGGACCTGGACAGGCCGCCTTTCCCCACCGGACGTGCGGCCGGGAATGCCTATGCTTGCAGCAGGAGCGGAGTCCGCCATGGCCGAACAGCCCTTGCATCGCGTGGTCGTGGCCGGGGGCACCGGCCTGGTGGGCCGGGCCCTCGTGAAGGCGCTGCTGGCCCACGGCGCCGAGGTGGTGGTCCTCACCCGGCACCCGGCCTCGGCGGTGCTCCCCGCCGGCGCGAAGGCGAAAGGCTGGGAGAAGCCCGCCGAGGCCCTGGAGGACGCGGACGCCGTCTTCAACCTCGCCGGCGAGGGCATCGCGGACCGGCGCTGGAGCGCCCGGCGGAAGCAGGCCCTCCTCCAGAGCCGCGTCGGCCCCACGGAGGACCTGGTCGAGGGCCTCCGGGCCTGTGCCCACCGTCCCGCCGTGCTGGTGAACGCCTCCGCCATCGGCTACTACGGAGCGGTCGACGACGACACCCCCCTCAGCGAGCTCGCCCCGGCCGGTATGGGGTTCCTGCCCGACGTCTGCCGGGCCTGGGAGGCCGCCGCCCTGCCGGCGAAGGAACTCGGCGTGCGCGTGGCGATCGCCCGCATCGGGGTGGTGCTGGCCCGGCGCGGCGGCGCCCTGCCGAAGATGGCCCTGCCCGTGCGCCTGTTCGCCGGCAGCCGCCTCGGCCACGGCCGGCAGGGCCTCAGCTGGATCCACCTCCACGACCTGGTGGAGATGCTGCTGGAGGCGGCCCGGAACCCGGCCTGGGAGGGCCCCTTCAACGCCACGGCCCCCGAACCCGTCTCCCAGGCGGTCTTCCTGAGCCTGCTGGCCAAGCGGCTCCACCGTCCCCTCCTGCCCATCCCGGGCGTCCTCGCCGCCGCGGGCCTCCGCCTGGCCCTGGGGGAGATGGGACGCGACCTGCTCCTGCGGGGCGCCTACGTCCATCCCGGGGTGGCCGAGGCCCGGGAGTTCACCTTCCGCTTCCCCTCGCCGGAGGATGCCCTGCTGGACCTGCTGTGAGGGAGGAGCTCTTCGTCGCCGTCCAGGACCTGCCGGCCCCGCGGGACCGGGTTTTCGCGTTCTTCTCCGACCCCGCCAACCTCGAGGCCCTCACGCCCGGCTGGCTGGCCTTCGAGGTCCTCACCCCGGCGCCCCTGCCCCGGGGCGAGGGGGCTGTCTTCGAGTACCGGATCCGCGTGCGGGGCCTGCCGATCCGCTGGCGCACCCTCATCGAGGCCTTCGTGCCCGGCGAGCGCTTCGTGGATCGCCAGATCGCCGGGCCCTACGCCCTGTGGCACCACACCCACCGCTTCGAGGATCTGCCGGACGGGGGCACCCGCATGACCGACCAGGTGCGCTACCGGCTGGGCTGGGGTCCGTTCGGACGCCTGATCGCGGCCCTCTGGGTGCGGCGCGACGTGGAACGCATCTTCGCCTACCGCCGGAAGGTCCTGGCCGAACGCTTCGGCTGAAGCCTCAGCCTTCCCGTTCGAGCATGCCGAAACGGGCGACAATCCGTTTTTCGCCCGCCTCCGCGAACCGCACGGTGTAGGTCAGCCCGTCGCCGCTGCCGGAGCTGGCGACGATGATCCCCCGGCCGAAGCGGGGGCTGCGGACCCGGGTGCCGCTGGGCCAGGCGCCGGCCGCCGGGCGGGATTCCGGCTCAGGTTCCGGGTCCTCCGCGCGGGGTTCGGCGGGCTCCTCCGCCTGGGCCCGCACCCGGTCGAAGAAGCCCCGGATGCGCTGGAGCTCGGTGGCGACGGAGGCCCCGCCGGAGGCCCGGGTGAAGGAGCTGCCGGGCCGCACGCCCTCGCCGGCCTGGTACAGCTCCGTGCCCCAGCGGATGGGGGCCTGCAGGGCCTCGGCGGGGATCTCCCGCAGGAAGCGGCTGGGCATCCCCAGCATCTCGGTCCCCATGATGCGGCGGCGGCGGGCGGCGGAGAGGGTGAGTCGGCGCTGGGCGCGGGTGATGGCCACGTAGAAGAGGCGGCGCTCCTCCTCCAGGCCCTCAGGCGTCTCCCGGGCGTTGCGGTTGGGGAAGACGTCCTCCTCCATGCCCACCACGAAGACGTAGGGGAACTCCAGGCCCTTGGCGCAGTGGATGGTCATGAGGCTCAGGTGGGCGCTCTCCTCCACCTGATCGGCGTCCGCGGCCAGGGTGATGCGGTCCAGGAATTCGGAGAGGCGCAGGCCCAGGGATTCGGATTCGGCCGCGGCGCTGAGGAACTCCTCCAGGTTGCGGATGCGGCCCTCGGCCTCCAGGGTGGCCTCGTCCTCCAGGCTCTGCAGGTAGCCGCTCTCCTGGAGCACCCACCGCACCAGCCCCGCCAGGCCCTGGGCCTCGCGCTCCCCCGCCGCCCGGCGGAACAGGTCCAGGAACCGTCCCATCTCCCGCTGGGCCCGGCCCTTCAGCTCGCCGCGGCGCAGCACCTCCGCCAGGCCCTCCAGGGGGGTCCCGCCCTCCGGGATGGCCGCCTCGATCTTCCCGAGGGTGGTGGGTCCCACGCCACGGGTGGGCGCGTTCACGCACCGCCGGAAGCTCACCAGGTCGAAGGGGTTCGACACCAGCCGCAGGTACGAGATGAGGTCCTTCACCTCCTGGCGCTCGTAGAACTTCACGCCGCCCACCAGCCGGTAGGGCAGGTTCATGGCGCGCAGGGCCTCTTCCAGCTGCCGGGACTGCCAGTTGGCCCGGTAGAGCACGGCCACCTTGGCCTCGGGCTCCGTGGCGCGGAGGTCCAGGATGCGCTGGACCACCCACTCCGCCTCCGAACGCCCCTCGTCCGCCAGCTTGAAGACGATGGCCTCGCCGTGGCCCAGGTCGCTCCACAGCGTCTTGCCCAGGCGCTGGGAGTTGTTGGCGATGACCGAACTGGCGGCGTCGAGGATGCGCTGGGTGCTGCGGTAGTTCTGTTCCAGCTTGATCTGCACCGCCTCCGGGAAGTCCCGCTGGAAATCCAGGATGTTGCGGATGTCCGCGCCGCGCCACCCGTAGATGGACTGGTCCTCGTCGCCCACCACGCAGAGGTTGTGGTGGCGCCGCGCAAGGTGCTGCACGAGGAGGTACTGGGCCCGGTTGGTGTCCTGGTACTCGTCCACGAGGATGAACTTGAAGCGGTCGCCGTAGGCCGTCTGGAGGGCGGGCTCGCGGAAGAGCCGCTCCGTGTAGAGCAGCAGGTCGTCGAAGTCGCAGGCCCGGTGGCTGCGCAGGCCCTTCTGGTAGAGGTCGTAGGCCTCCAGGACCTTCCGCGTCCAGGGATCGAGCGCCTCCTCCCGCGCCTCCTCCGGGAGCAGGCAGCGGTTCTTGAAGTCCGAGATGACCTCCAGCACCTTCCGGGGATGGAACTGCTTCTCGGGCAGGTGCAGCTCGGCCAGGACCTGCTTCATGAGGCTCTTCTGGTCGGAGGGATCGAAAATGACGAAGTCCCGGCCCACAGGGGTGCGGTCGCCCTCCCGGCGCAGGATGCGCGTGCAGAAGCTGTGGAAGGTGCTCACCCACAGCTGCTCGAGGGGCACGGAGACGAGGCGCTGCACGCGGTCGCGCATCTCCTCCGCCGCCTTGTTGGTGAAGGTCATGGCCAGGATGGAACCCGGATGGGCTCCCTCCTCCTCGATGAGCCAGGCGATGCGGCGCGTGATGACCGTGGTCTTCCCCGAGCCCGCGCCCGCGAGGATGAGCAGGGGGCCGTGGGCATGGCAGACCGCCTCCCGCTGGGGGGCGTTCAGGTGCTTCATCAGGGGGTGGTCGGAAAGGTCGGGGGCGGCGCCGGGCATCTCCTCATGCTACCGCGCGATGGGCTTTCCCTTCTGGGCCTTGCGCAGGACCTCCTTCACCATCGTTTCCGCGTCCGCCTCGCCGAGCTGCCCCTTGAAGGAGGGCATGATCCAGCCGAAGAGGATGCCCTTCCGGATGGTGCGCACCATCTTCGCGTCGGTCTGCTCCGCCAGCTTGGCCGAGTCGGTGAAATCGAAGCCCTTGAGTTTCTTCCCGTCCGGCCCCGTGGCGGAACCGTCGGCCCCGTGGCACTTCACGCAGTTCTGCTGGAAGAAGGCCCGCAGATCGTCCACGGACCGGGCCGGGGCCTGGGCCATCAGGCCCGTGGCGCACAGCAGGGGAAGGAGGGTTCGGATGCCCACGGCCACCTCTCAAAAAGAACACGTTCCAACATGCATCCAGATCGGCGGCGCGCAAGGGCCCATCAGCGACGTTTCCGCGGAGCCATGGGGCGGAGAACCTCCCGCACCAGCCGCCGGGCCTCGGCCTCGTCGAGCACGAACCCGAAGGCGGGCATGGCCCCGCTGCCCTGGCGGATGGCCTTCGCCAGATCCTCGTCCGAGGCCGTTCCGAAAGTCTTCGGGTCCGCGAAACTCGCCGGCCCCAGGCGGATCCCGCCCGCGCCCCGGCCCGCGCCGTCGGCGCCGTGGCAGACCGCGCAGCGGGCCTCGTAGAAGCGCTTCAGATCGCGTCCCTCCGCCCGGGCCGGAAGGGCCGGAACGAGCAGCAGGACCGCCAGGACGCCTCGCACGGGTTGCCTCCGCGAGGAAGCTACCACGGCCCCGGGCCCTCCCGTTAGGCTGGGAGGGCGCTCCCGTGGCGGAATGGCAGACGCCGCGGACTTAAAATCCGCTGACCGCAAGGTCGTCCCGGTTCGAGTCCGGGCGGGAGCACTAGCCTCTAAACCAATGCATGATTTAGGGTTGGACCACTTTTCAAACTTCCCTTGAAGCGCTTCCAAGCCCGCAGGTTGGACGTTCAGGATAGCGAATTTTCGGGGTGCAGTGGACAACAAATGGACAACTCTCCCCCATCTGCCTCGGAGACCGAGAACGGCGCTGCCGCCCGCTTCGCGGGCCGCAGCGCGGCACCCTGCCCTTCTACCGTGATGATCATCAGGATGACCAGATGCCTCTCTCTCGGATTCATGTCGAGCCTAAATCGGGTTCCGAACCCATTCACACCGAAGGACAGCCGACCGGGCGAACCCTGCTCGACTTCTGGAAATGGTCCACGTCAGACCTAGTGAGCAACGCAACCAGAGGGGTTCTCGCTGAGTTCCTGGTCGCGATGGCATTGGGTGTTCCCCCTGATCAACCCAGAGAGGAATGGGCAGCCTGGGACCTCACGACCCCGGAAGGAATCAAGGTAGAGGTGAAGTCGGCTGCCTACGTACAGAGCTGGGACCAGAAGGAACTCTCCAAGATCGCCTTCGCCACGCCAAAGACCCGTGCTTGGGACGCAGAGAACAACCGGCAGAGCCCAGATAGTCGCAGGCAGGCGGATGTCTACGTTCTCTGCCTCCTCGCCCACAAGGACAAAGGCACCATCGATCCCCTTGACCTCAACCAGTGGGAGTTCTTTGTCCTCCCGACCTCGGTCCTTGATGGGCGAAAACGCAGTCAACATTCCATCACCTTGCCGAGCCTGCTTAGGCTGCACGGACCAGGGTTCGAGCACGCTGGGCTGAGGGATGCCGTTCTCAAGGCAGTGCCTGTCCGCCCCTGAGAACCCACCGGAGATCAGGTGCTAGGAAGGATCAAGCCAGCCCTGTCGCCGCGCAGCGGAGCTACCTGGAACCTGCACGAAGGAGGAATCTCAGGCGCCCGATCCTGATGGTGGTCTCAGTTCATCGCCACACAAGTAACTGAAACAGCTCCTCCGGTCCCCTCCGGTTGGGAGAGTAGGTAGAGGATGTGGTCCTCAAAATGGTCCCCATAGTTCCCCCCCTTCTGCCAGATCTGATCCACCCGCTTCAAGATCGCCCCGGACCTCTTGTCCAGGAGGTAGTAGAAGGTGCCCCATGGAGTCGCCAAGGAATACCCATCTCCGAATGTGTGGCTCGCTTCGAGAAGGATGTGCGACTCGTCTTCCCACCAAGTGACAGATGGTCCATAGGGAATTTTGACCTTCCATCCAAAATGCCTGGAGTGGACCCATTCTCGCCCAACGACCTCAAGGTCTGGGTGATTACCATGCTCCAGCCTGGGTGCTCGGAGGTCTGCCAAGGATTGCCTGGATCGCAGCCTATTGAAGGGGAGATTGGGATCCCTCCGCTCTACTGCCTCATGGACGATGGGTGGCAGCAATGAAGCCGGGCACGGGGCTGCCATTACCTGGGGTCCCGGCAGCACCACCGGGACACAGGCAGTCAGCATCAGTAGGAAGGCACCAGCCAGTGCCAATGGATGAACTCTCATTAGGGCTCGCGATGGACCCAAAGGTATCTCATGTAGGGAATTCAGTTCCACCCTGCAGCTCGGGTAATGCCCAAAACCATTCTATTGGCGCTAAATACTGATAATAAAAGATTAGTAATACAAGGAGCGAGCAGGTACGCCTTCTTGACATTCGCTTTTTATTCGCCATCCTGGATGCCCCAGGAGATCCCTATGGAGGTTCAAGCCCACACCACCCCAGAGAGCCGCCAGGAGTTGAGGAACTATCTCCGATACCGACGGATGACGACCTCTGTCCACCAGACCATCACCATGCAGACGCTCAATGACCTGGAGGAGGCGCTGAGGCTGCTGCAAGGTGTCCAACACCCTTCTGAGGCGTGGGTAGGCGAGATCGAGGCATACCTCGACAAACGGCTGCCCAGACACCCACGCCCGCTCGGGACGCCCCTCCCAGGGCTAGGTGGGGAGGAGTGATGCCAGGCGATGAATGCTGCTTTCCCATTTGAACACACCTGATATCAATTACATAACGTCAGCGTCCACCCACCTCAAACCCGCCGGTTTGCTGGCAGGTCTATCGATAGTGCATCCCATCACGCCATCCACTCCCTATGCTCTGGATAAGAATTCGAGCCTCTTCACAACGCAACGGAGCAGTAATGAACCGATGGTGTGTGGTCCTCTTCTGTGCCTCGCTCTGCCTGTTCGGGGCAGGCAACCCGCCAGCCCGAGATCCTGCCAAGGAAGCCAGTATCGAGAAGCAGCTGGAGAAGTTAGACCCCTCACAAATCCCGGCGTTCCACGAGGGAACGATTGCCATGGACAAGGGGAACAGCGCCGAAGCAGAGCGTCTTTTCGCCCAGGTGTATCTGGCGGTGCCTACTTTCGACCCGGCGCCCCGCCGGTTGGGAAACCTCCTCGTTCAAGACGGGAAGCGGGAAGAAGGGCTCGCTCTGTGCCGGAAAGCGGTGGCGCTGAATCGGTCCATGGAGAACATCTCGACCCTTGCCTACTGCCTTGCGTTCCCTCCCAAGGGGAAACCCAATCCCAAGGATCAGGAGGAGGCGCTTCGACTGTTGCTAACCTGCCGCGACATCCCACCAGGGCATGAAGCTGACGTTCTAATGATGACCGCTCAGATCAGCCTTCAGTTGGATCGGCTGGATACGTTCAAGGAAGCAACGAAGGATCTCCTTCAATACCACCCTGACCTCATGCAGACGCATTACTTCGCTGCCATCCATGCGGCGATCGACGAGCATTGGATGCAGGCGGAGCGTGAGATCCGAACCGCTCAACGGATGGGTCTGCCCGAAGCGGAGGTCCAGCGGTTCCTGGATTCTGGAGTAGGCAGCCGCTCCACGGGATGGCGAGCGATGATTTACACCTTGGTCGTAGTCGGGGTGTGGGCAGGTGGGATGCTGCTTCTCTTCGCCATCGGCTTCACCCTGTCCAAGGTGACCATGCGGCAGGCGGGGAGGATCGATACCACGGTTGCCGTCAGCGCTTCTGAGGGGCTACTGAGGCGAATCTACCGCTTCGTCCTGAATATCTCCGGGATCTACTACTACCTCTCCCTTCCCGTTGTGCTTGTCCTGGTGATCGCCACCACCTGCGCCGTTTTCTATGGGTTCCTCGTAATCGGGTGGATTCCCATCAAGTTGCTCTTGATCTTGGGAATCGGAGCGGTCGTCACCATCTGGGCGATGGGCAAGTCCCTCTTCCTGAAGGTCAACCTGGCTGACCCTGGACGTCCCTTGCTGCGGGAAGAGGCTGAGGGGCTCTGGGCGTTGACTGAAGAGGTTGCCAATACCCTTGGGACCCGTCCCATTGATGAGATCCGTCTTACTCCTGGAACCGACCTTGCTGTCTACGAGAAGGGGTCGTGGCGGGAGAAGATGGGGAACAAGGCTCGGCGCATCCTAATTCTCGGGGCGGCGAATCTTTATGGGTTCAAGGTGGACGATTTCAGGTGCGTCCTGGCGCATGAATACGGTCACTTTTCCCACCGGGATACGGCGGGAGGAGATATCGCCCTGCGAGTTCAGAACGACATGGTGAAGTTCTACCTCACGATGCGGGATGCCGGTCAGGCGACCCTCATGAATGTCGCATTCCACTTCCTGCGCTTTTACAACTTCCTATTCAGGCGAATCAGCCATGGTGCGACTCGGCTTCAAGAGATCCTGGCAGATCGTGTTGCAGCTCAGTCCTATGGGGCTCTGGCGTTAGAGGGAGGGCTAAGGCATGTCATCCGGAGAGGGATCGAATTCGATGCCTCTGCGAATCATGAGATCAAGGACGCCATCGACTCCCGTCGTCCACTTCAGAACCTCTACGAGGTCTCCCCTGGTGAGGGGCATACGGTTGAGGAAGACTTCCAGAGAGCCATAACGCGTAAGACAACCGAGGATGATACCCATCCCAGCCCGCAAGATCGGTTCCGGTTGGTCGCAAGGTTCAACAGCCCCCGATGTGAACCCCGGGGCGGGAATGTCTGGGACCTCTTTAAGGACCAAGACAGCATCACGAGATAGATGATGCTGGGATTCGAGGAACGGATTGCTCCATACCGCAGCACCGAAGACCGCAGCTTAAAGGCAGCAAGCGCCGAAGGTCCGGCTAAATCCATGGAACCCTTAGCCGAACCAAGCTCAAGCACCTAACGATTACGATGTAAATTCAATTGAACAAGCCCTTCCCTACTCGCCAGGCAGCTAAGTGATGCAAGCCAGTCCAAACCCAGTAGCAAGCCAGCCTGCAAGCCCACAAGTAGCCCACCGGTTCGCTGGTGGGCTTTTTGTAGGCGGCAAGAAGACCGAAGGCTGTTCGCCACCGTCTTCCGGCGTCAGCTACCGTTCGGAGGTCATAAACGACCGTTCGGGCTTTTGACTTGAATTATCGCTGAAGGAGCCTTTAGCTGACGATGTTTGGTGAACCAGTCCAGCCTGCAAGCCCACAGCACTGAACCATGATTGGGGCACGCCATGGAGCAATACGCAAACCTCAGTGGCAACTCAGCAGTGATCGCCTTCCAGATCGAACCGGGGGCGATCATGGTTCAGTTCGACTCAGGGTGGTTCTACCTATACAACGGCACCAGCACGAGTCAGGCGAACATTCAGGAAATGCAGAGTCTCGCACGGGCTGGGCGTGGGTTGAATAGCTTCATCGTCCGAGTCGTGAAGAAGGGATATGCCAGGAAGTGGCGGTAAGTCATGCCCGAGGCAGAAGGAACCATCCCGGCAATTCTGTCTTGGGCATCGGATCGCCCTTTGTGGCAGCAAGACGCCCTTCGGCGGCTTGTGGTTCAAGGGGAACTATCTGACGCAGACAAAGCTGAACTGATGGGGATGGTGCGTCAGTCGGCAGGGCTGCCTGTTTCAGGGGGTGTTGCCGCTGCACGAGCCCTGTCAGCCCCGGATTTCCCCTCTACAGGCGCAGGAGAGCCTGTCCTGCGGCTTGTTTCCCTCAAAGACCTCGCAGGGGTGAATGCCCTTGCGGAAGGTCAAACCCTCTCCTTCGGTCCAACAGGCTTGACTGTTGTTTACGGCGAGAATGGGGCGGGAAAGTCGGGGTATTTCCGAGTTCTAAAGCATGCCTGTCAGGCGCGGGTAGTAGAGCCGATTCTGGGGGATGTCCGACAGCCTGCATCACCACGCTTGCGAGCGACCTTTGAAGTTCTCGAGACTGGAGATGGTATTTCCCCCAGACCCGTGTCATGGGATGGGGCAGCCGCGCCCCCTGACCTCAAACAGTTCTCCCTGTTCGATACTTCATGTGGAAGGCAGATCGTAGGGACAGCCTCTGATCCTGTGTTCCTGCCTGTTGGGTTGGAAGCATTTTCTCCCTTTGCAGCCTTCCTCGATGGAATCCGAGGCTTCCTAGAGTCTGAAAGCCAGAGGCTTAGGGACGATAGGCACTTGGGTGCATGCCTTGCGGAGTTGAGGGGGGACCATGAGGTTGGGCGACTACTGGCGTCCTTCCCGAACCAAATAACGGTTGAAGCCATAGAGTCAGCGGCTGCATTTTCAGATGCCGATGCAGAGGCATTGAGGGCAGTAGAAGCGAGGTTGAAGGAGCTTGAGGCTGCCGACCCGGCAACGATGATCGCCAATCTGGATTCCCTACAGAAGCGGGTGAGCCAAGAACGACTCAGGCTGACGGCATTTCGGGACCGAATTGGTGATGAGACGCAGCGATCCTTGAGAGAAAAATGGGAAGCACGAAGGGTCTCCCAGGAGGCGCGAGAGCATGCACGAGGTCTGAGGTCCAAGGTTGATCCCCTTCCTGGGGTGGGTAGTGACTCCTGGAGAATGCTATTCAATGCCGCGAGGGACTATTCGATTCGAGATGCATACCAAAGCCAGGAGTTCCCGGTAACTGGTGCGGGGTCAATGTGCGTCTTATGTATGCAACCGCTCGACGAGGAGGCGGCAGATCGTTTGCGGAGGTTTGAAACCTTCATACAGGATGCGAGTGAGCAACTGGCGACTCAAAAGGACGCAGAGTGGAGCGAGGCATTTTCACGGTTAGTAGACGCTCGGCTCGATCCAGCGAACCCTGTCCTCTTGGCAGAGATCAGCCGTGAGTCGCCTTCAATCCATGCGCAGCTTCTTGCCGATGGTGAGGCACTGAGGCGTTGCCATACCCAGTTGGTTGAGTCTTACCAAGCCGGTATCACGCCCGGGGATGTTCAGGTCAGAATCGGGATTCTCGATGGCTTGACGACCATGGAAGCAACGCTAATTGAGCGGGTCCGTTCTCTCCAAGCGGGAAACCCCCTAGCTGAGTCAGCTCCACTAAGGTCGCTTAGGGCTGCGCTACTGGCGCGGCAAAACCTGGGGAAGCACAAGGCGAATCTCGCCGATTTCCTTCGGCAAAAAATAGCCGCAGACAAGATCGCGAAACTCCTTCCGTCTCTGGCGACCAGGGTAGTAACGGAGAAGCAGAAGGCACTGGCAACAAGCGCCATTGCTGGTCGGTATGGGGATGCACTGAATCGAGAGATCACAGCACTCGGGGTAGACCGCTTCTTGTTGAGGTATAAATCCTCTGCGGCAAAGGGGCAGGTTCTACAACAACTCGAAATCCCTGATGCTCGTATTTCAGTCAAGCCAGAACAGGTGCTTAGTGAGGGTGAGCACCGCGTAGCTGCACTCGCTGCCTTTCTTGCCGAAGTCAGCCTTAAACCTAGCGCATCGGGAATCATCCTGGACGATCCCGTCAGCTCGTTGGATCACCGTTGGACAGAGCGCATTGCGAGCCGACTAGTGGAGGAAGCAAAACTCCGGCAAGTGATTGTGTTCACGCATCACCTTCATTTTCTTTACACCCTCCGAAGGCTCGCCGAAGCGCCGGAATCCAGAATCCCGTTCATGACCCAGACAGTTCGTTGGAGAGGGACTAAGCCTGGGGGAGTGTTCGAGGGTTTGCCATGGAAGGCTAAGGATTTGGGCGAACGGGTAAACGGCTTAGAGCGACTGCTCGCTGATGCCCGCAAGCAACACGCAGACGACCCGGAAGGCGAGGCATACGCCGCGACTCGCTCTTTGTTCGTGGGCTTCCTAAGAGCCACCTGGGAGCGTTTGATCGAAGAGGGATTATTCAATGGGGTGGTCACTAGGTTCCAGTCAGATGTCTCCACGCTTAAGCTCTTGAATGTGGTGGTGGAAGATCAAGACTACGAGGCAATTGCCCGGGGAATGACTTGGACTTCTGGAAAGATCGATGCTCACGACCATTCGATCCATGTTGCAGAAGCTGATCTCTCCCCGACTGACCTCGACGCGGCGCTAACGCACCTCAAGGCATATCGGGACCAACTGAAAGTCCGACAAAAAGTTATCAGTGACGCAAGAAAGTGACATGCCTACCCAATCCCAGACGCATGGCGTCCCCTGAGGCGTGGTCTTCAGTGCTGTGGTGAGCTGGCTACTGCGCCTGCGAAAGCTGCGGCTGGGGCGCCAGAGGGACGATGCCGCCAGGCTTGGTCATCGTGGTCTGCACGGCTACACGGATATCCTGGTTCGACACTCCGAGCTGCTGGCAGCGGTGGACGGCTTCGCGGAGGTCCTCCAGCGCATCGAGTTGTGCCAAGTATTCCGTCTTGTGTTCGGCAACGGCACGGCGCCATTCCTTTCGCCACCAGCTGCGTTCACGAAGCGGCTGCTGGACTCCGTAGTAGGTACCTTCGCCGAGACGGGCATCTACCGCGTCAGGCGATCCGTAGTACGCGAGCAAGGCTTCCCTGACTGACATGGACCAGAGGTCCGGGTAGGTGTAGCCGGAGCGGCGCAGTGCAGAATAGAGGTCCCGGTGGAACCTGATGTTGTCGCCGTAGCTCGTTGTGGGGGGCTTGATGGGCATCGGATGCTCCTGAAAAGAGAGGTGGTTCAAGGGGGAGTGAGAGGGCGAACCAGATCCTTCCTTGAGGTCTGTTACCCCCATCCGAATCCGTGACCACGGATGCCCTCGTGAGACATTTCTGCTCTTCGACCTCCCGGGGATGCCGCCGAGGAATTCGGTAGGAAGCCCTGATGAGCAAGGGCGAGGACCCGCGCCAAACCCTGCTGGAATCTCCAAGGTTGAGGTGACGGGAACTTCTGATCGGTTATTGCCAATATATTTAACATAATAATATTATATTGGCTTAAGCGTCTAGTTGTTATTATCTGTTTCAAACTATATTTGGCGCGTTGTGATTTATATAATCATGCTCAGGAAGCCGCTTCAGGGTCCCCGAACCGCTTTCGGGCACGCCGAATGCCTTCCTGAATGCGAATCCGTGGTCACGGCGTCGGCGTCTGACCTCGGGTGGTAACGAACGCAAAGGCTCCGACCCGGAGCCGCGTTCGATCACCTATCTGAGGAACACCCAAGATGGTCTTCACCGATAAGAACGACGGAAGCAGGCAGGCGTTTAGGGGACGGAATCGGGCGATGGAGAGAGGACCACGCCTCGGCTGAAACTCGTGCGCGATGATACCGGCGCCATCATCAGGGTCCCAAAGCTTCGCCACGGCGGAATTCATAGCGGGTGGACTGCAGCAGCGAACCGCCAAGGCTGCACCCCGTGGTCCCCCTCCAAATCAGTCTGTTGCCTCCACTTGTCCGAAGGCACCGCATCATGCTCAAGCCCCTCAGAAGCAACTCGGTAAGTGCTTGTATAATAATTGTTAAACTGAACGAACTATATAGATAGAGGGCATATTGTGGAGAGACAGCCGCAGGTGCCCCTCTTGGATGCGCCAGAAGTGGGGGTGATAGCCCATGTGAGGGGCATACAAGCTCGATTGGAAGGTGCATACCTAACCGTGTTGCCCTTCCCGGTGATCTGGATGACCACCCCACCAGCCTGTCGCAGCACCCACTGCTTTGGCGAAGTTCGGCGGACACAGACTCACCGACAGCCCGGATGTCATGAGGTGGCTACCGGGCGCACCGTTGCTTAGGGTGGAAGCCCTGGATCGGCGCAGCGAACAGACAAGGGCGTTACAGAGCAACCGAGCCGCCCATAAGCTGCGAACCTCACTGGACCATACGGACACTTCGACGGCATGGCTCAGATCGACCCAGCAGGACCAGATGAGCGGCGATAGCCCATCCATCGTGGTCCTACTGGGATCGGTCTGCCCACCAAACCTCATCTCTGGCATCGCAGGGCGCCTGCGGCGCTTGAGTCCTGTCACCTACGAGATGAACACTCTGGATGACGTCTCAGGCTTCTGAATCCACCTGGCTACCGAGCAGCGCGCCAGCCAGAGCCGAGGAGGGGGCAATACAGAACAACTGGTATGCACCCTCAGGACCATGCGCGGCACGAGCCTTGATGGAAAGTCCCACAACCCGACCCGAGATCCTCCGGCGCGGCGCATCCACGCCCATAGCCCCCTCAGCCTCGGTCCTGGACCGGCATACACTGAGGACCCTTCAATAAATTCACCGCCGCGCTGACTAGTCTAGTAACCCGCCTATTCCCAATCAGGCGCCCGCACACTAGCCACACTAGCCCCCTGATGGAGGCTCCTGATGGTCTTCAGTGTATGCAGGTAATTCCGCCCCCTTCTGGTGCCAGTGTGATGGACCGCCGGAGGAGGAACCATGACCACGCCGGACTTTCCAGCTATCCACCGAGCGGAGACTCCTGTGGAGCTTGGGCGGCGTCAGAAACCCCTGCATGCCGCGCACGCCTCCAGGAAGACCACGCGACAACCCCGACGCGTCCCACGAGCCGCATGGACCCTCGTCAGCGCGTGCACCAGCTTCACCCTAGAGTCACCGTGACACCTGTCACGCCAATTATTTGGTTCTTCGCGGAATAGCGTGAGGTAGAGGGACACCGGAAAGCCTTTGAGACCCTTGTGTTTGCTGAGAACGCGAGGGAGGCCACCGGTGTCTTGGGAGCAGTGTATCCGTGTG
>Ga0208789_1001007_pt1 | contig 18997 bp, 18 predicted proteins | sample Methanotroph_Enr_FD_187368 | JGI IMG/M metagenome (GOLD analysis project Ga0208789, IMG submission 187368) | Enriched soil microbial communities from Old Woman Creek wetland in Ohio, USA - Methanotroph_Enrichment_5 (SPAdes) (version 2) | ecosystem: Environmental > Terrestrial > Soil > Wetlands...
TGCCGCAAGGGCGACGGGCATTTGAGCACCAAGGATTCCAACGATGGTGGCAGCAATTAGGTACTTTCGATTGGAGAATGCAGCCATTGGAACCCTCATATTCCGCTAGAGAGGTGTGCAGATTACTTTATATAGATATTTCCAGCCTTTTCCGTGATGGTGTATTTGCTTAGCGGCTGGATGGACTTCTTAGAGGTTCCGTTGGGACCGAGGAGGACTGCGCCAGTTGCTGGATCGAAGATTGAACCGTGGCATGGGCAGACTATTTTCTTCTGTTTTCTATCCAAGCCGACCGTACAACCTTGATGCGTGCAGGTCCCGTCCAGTGCAATCAAACCTTTCTTGGTCCTCGTCAAAATTACTTCAATCACTCGCCCGGAAGACTCATTACCTGTGTAGACCTGAGTCTGACCCACCTTGATCGCCGATGATTTTCCCAAAAGCGCACCCAACTTCGAGTTGCCACTTTTAGCTCGGTGCGCAACTGATGATGCCTGAGCTTTGGACATTAAAAAAGATGGGAGCAGGACGCCTAGAGCAGAGAGGAATCCGCGACGGCTGACCTTGGACATTTGGGCAGATTACTCCGATTCCACTTCTGCTTCAATCATTGCTTCGACTTTGCGCTTGATATAGATGAACACAATCACCACAACCGTTAAGAACCCGATCGCCCAGAACTTAAGTGCATGTTCGACTTTTGCTAATTTGTCTGAGAATTCATAGCCCAACAGAACGATGATTGTTGAAAAGACGATTCCTCCGGCTGCATTCCACTTAAGAAAGGTCCAATACGGGACCCTATTCATCCCAGCCAGCGCTGGTACCAGCGCGCGAAGTAGGGCCTGGGCTCGACCGAAGAAGATTGCGCCACCGTGATATTTGTCGAAGATTCGTTGTGCCAACAGCCATCTTTTTGGGCCGACCAGTCGACCCATCCGCGACACCTCGATTCGAGGGCCAAAATGTTTGCCGACTTCATATCCGACCGAATCCCCCGCGATCGCACCGATAATGGCGCAGAGCAGAAACAGCCACAATGGCCAAACCTTGTGGTGAGCAAGTACTCCCCCGATGAGAAGAGAGGTTTCTCCAGGCAGAACAAAGCCAACGAAGGCAGCAGCCTCGGCAAATGCTAGGAGAATCAGCAATAAAAAGAGCGGAATTTGCAGATTATTGGCCACGAGCCAATCAGAGGTTGTTTGAATCCATTGGGACATGAGGCAAGCCTATTGGTAGGCACTATCTTTATCTCTTGTGGCAACCCAAAAGAGTCTGAGAACCGTTCTTATGTTGGTTGCGACCTCCGTGGCGAGGGATACCAGAGTTTTACGCGAAGCTCAGGCTCTCGTGGATGATGGTTTCGTTGTGACAATCGTGGGCCGGAACGTTCCGGCCGATTTCGAACCTCCTCAGGGAATCACTGTACTTTCGGCTTCGGGCGGGACTGGACTGCGTCCTTCGTCAATGGGATCCCTGACGACCAAGAAATTGCCTCCGCATATGACGTTGTTGAGATGGTTTCTATTGCCACAGCATCGAAAGAGGTCGTTTGGCGCTTGGGCCAATGAAGCTTACGCGATCGCATCGCCATTGGAATTTCGAGTAGTACACGCACATGATTTCACGACTCTTGGAATCGGGCATCGGTTGGCCCAGGAACATGGTGTTCCATATATATATGACAGTCACGAATGGTGGTTGGGACGCCAGCGTCAATACCGACCGACTCCGATCTGGGACCGAAAAGAGGCGATAGCAGAAGCGCAGTGGGCGTCTCATGCCGCTGCTGTTATTACAGTTGGCGAGTCCATCGCCGAGTTGATGCAAAGAGAACGAGGACTTGAGAAAGTCTTCGTCGTGCGCAATAGTTTTCCTGGCGGATCAGACAACTCCAAGAAGGTGGTGACTCCTCCAAAGGGAATTATTTACGCTGGCAGAATTGATGCGTATAGAGAACTCGAAGTCTCGATGGACGTGGCGCAAAAGATAACGCTTCCAATTTGCTGGATGGGAGAGCATGAGAACCAGTGGGCCGCAAAACATGTACCCCGAGCAAGGAAGATGGGCGTCGAGGTACTGAGTTCTCAACCCATTGAGGCGGTAACGAAAGCAATGCAAAATGCTGGTCTAGTCTTAGTTACGCATTCAAATCGGTTTGAGTCCCATCGTCTGGCGTTGCCCAACAAACTCTTTCATGCGATCCATGCGGGAGTGCCGATGATTGCCACCGACGTTACAGAGTTGGCTCGGGTTGTCCGCCAGTATGACATTGGCGAACTTTATGAGCCGGGAAATTCAAAGTCGATGGAAGAAGCAATTTCGAGGGCAATTGGCAGACATTCAGAACTTATTGCGAATGTCAGGGCAGCCAGGACTGAACTCTCGTGGGATGCAGATGCACAAGTCCTGCGGGAAATCTATGCGCAAGTCTTGAAAGAAGAACAGCCATGAAGCAATATGACGTAAGTATTCTCGCCGCGGGTCGGGATGCGTCTAATGCTCGTCTCCAGCGCGTCATGGCTTCATGTCTTGCCGAAGGGCTGAGTGTTGAATTATTCAGTTCCGGCAATAAATGCGATGTGCCAGATGGAGTTGCTTTTCATATCGTTTCGAAAGGCTCACGCTTCACGCGTGTGACGAATGCATTCCTATTACCATGGCGAGCAAGAGGAAAAGTACTTTTCACTCCTGATCCCGAAGGTGCGATAGCAATTTGGGCAAGCAGTTTATTGCGCACGCGTCCTTGGATTGCAGACGTGCGTGAGGACTATAGATTGCTGATAGAAGATCGCGCATGGGCGCAGGGCGTGCAAAAGATCGTTGCGATTGGTCTTGCGAAACTGGCGCTCTTCGCTAGCGCTCGAGCAGATGTCACCGTCGTTGTAGATGAGTGGGTCCGTCCCCTGACGGCGAAGAAGAGACTCGTAGTGACAAATGCTCCGGATGTGCGATTTCTGCCAGAAGTTCAAGCGCCGGACACGATGCCGCGAGCGTTGTACGTAGGTGATGTCCGTGCTTCCCGCGGATTGTGGTCGATGCTTCGTACTTTGGAGTTGGCTCCCGAATGGCAACTCGATGTCGTCGGAACAATTTCGAGTCAAGATATTTCGCGAGTTCTTTCATGGAAACAGCATTCCTCTGCGGCAACTCGAGTGCATTTCCATGGCTCCTTGAAACCAGAAGATTCTTGGAAATTTGCAGCGGGTGCATGGGTGGGGCTTTCTCTTTTGGAAAATACGCCCGCCTTTCAAAGGGCTTGGCCCACAAAGATCGGCGAGTACCTGGCGTGCGGGATTCCTGTCATCACGACCGATCTACCCCGACCACGGGAGGTCATCGTCTCGACTCGTGCCGGGGCCACGGTGGATTTTGATACCACCGAATTAACTGCCGGGCAGACGGCTGGAATCCTGAATTCTTGGGCAGAAAACCCTGATAAATATAGAGAAGTGCGGGGACGCGCCGAGGCACAGGTGGATATCTGGCGCAGTGGTGCACGTTACGACCTCGTTGCCAAGGCAATCGGGCAATTGAGGCAGGCCCAAAGGTAGGGTTGCCCCATGCTCTCAGGCTCCTCCGCGCGAATCCATGCCACAGCAGACGTAGCACCAAGCGCTCGCATAGGTGATGGATCTTCAATCTGGCATTACGCACAAGTAAGAGAGGAGAGCGTTCTCGGAGAGAATGTGATCGTTGGTCGAGGCGCGTACATCGGAACTGGTGTACGCGTAGGCGATAACTGCAAAATCCAGAACTACGCATTGGTCTACGAACCCGCAATCCTCGAGGTTGGTGTCTTCATCGGCCCCGGTGTGATTTTGACCAATGATGAATATCCGCGTGCTGTCAATTCAGATGGATCCCAGAAAAGTGGAAGTGATTGGGAGGCTACTGGAGTGACGATTCGCGAGGGTGCCTCAATCGGTGCGGGAAGCATCTGCATCGCCCCTGTCGAAATCGGAGCGTGGGCACTTGTGGCCGCTGGGTCCACCGTTACAAAAAATGTTCCCGCCTTCGCGCTTGTAGCCGGCGTGCCCGCAAAGCGAATTCGGTGGGTCGGAAAGGCTGGCGTACCATTGACCGATGATGGTGCTGGCAAATTCACATGTCCGAAAACTGGCGCCCGTTACATCCAACGTGACGCAAACACTCTCGCGGAAGTAGATCAATGAGCACAATGATTCCAGCAGCTAAACCATTAATAGGCGCAGAAGAGCGCGAAGCCGTAGATCGCGTTTTGCAATCTGGGATGTTGGCACAAGGTCCGGAGGTTGCTGCTTTCGAGAAGGAATTTTCTGCCATTGTCGATGGCCGGCACTGCATTGCAGTTAACTCAGGAACATCGGGTCTTCACATGGCCCTCGAGGCAATCGGCATGGATACGGGAGACGAAGTTATTGTCCCCTCTTTCACATTTGCCGCCACGGCGAACTCGGTTGCCTTGACTGGTGCGACACCAATATTTGTGGATATCGACCCACGTACATTCAACATTGATCCAGCCTCGATCGAAGCGGCAATAACACCGCGAACGAAGGCAATTCAGCCGGTTCATCTGTACGGCCAGCCGGCGGCGATGAAGGAAATTATGGACATTGCCAAACGCCATAATTTGCTTGTCGTGGAAGATGCGGCCCAAGCCCACATGGCTTCTCTCAACGGAACTCCCGTCGGTGCCTTTGGCGATGCCGGCGTTTTCTCTTTCTACCCGACTAAGAACATGACGTCTGGCGAGGGTGGAATGATCACCACCGCCTCGGACGAGATCGCCCGAGCGTCGCGCCTACTTCGCAACCAAGGTATGGAGAAGCGATACGAGAATGAAGTTGTGGGATTCAATACTCGTATGACCGATATTCATGCGGCCATTGGCCGAGTGCAACTTCGGAAATTGGCAAAATGGACTCAGCAACGACAGGCGAATGCGAAGTTCCTGGATGAAAACCTCAAGGGGGTTGTCGTTCCCTATGTGGCGCCCGGCGCAGTTCATGTCTACCACCAGTACACGATCCGAGTTGTCGGCCATGATCGCGATGCCTTTGGAGCAGAGATGACCAAGCGCGGAGTTGGAAACGGCGTCTACTATCCAATCCCCGTTCACCGCCTTCCATCCTTTGGGTTGACTTTTGATTTGCCCAATACGACGAGCGCGGCGAACGAAGTCCTCTCCATTCCTGTCCATCCCGCCCTATCTCAGGACGATCTGGAAACCATCGTTTCGGTTATCAACTCGATAGCCTCAGCGGGAGCCTAGAGCGTGGCAAATTTGCGAGCAGGGCTTGTCGGCCTTGGGATGATGGGTCGCCATCATGCTCGGATACTGGCATCACTTCCAGGCGTGGATTTCATCGGAGTCTCAGATCCTGCGGGTGATGCGCAAGGTGTGGCACAGGGTCGAACTGTTGTCGCCTCCGTTCAGGAACTCATCGAGCTCGGCATCGATTATGCAATGGTTGCAGTACCAACCATCTATCACCTTGAAATAGGAAAGCAATTGGCCGCGGCGGGAATCCACGCGATGGTTGAGAAGCCACTCTCGCAGGACACAGCCTCGTCGAAGGAACTGACAAAAGCATTTAGTGACGCCGGTTTAGTTGGCGCTGTCGGACATATCGAGCGCTACAACCCTTCTCTGCAAGAAGCCAGGCGCAGACTGGATCAAATCGGTTCCCTCTATCAAGTGGTGACTCGGCGCCAAGGCCCTTTTCCCGCACGCATTGCAGATGTCGGAGTAGTTAAAGATCTCGCGACACATGACATCGACCTAACGTCGTGGATAACAGGTCAGGCGTATGCCTCGGTTTCGGCTCGCACCGCGCTTCGAACCGGCCGAGTACACGAGGATTTGGTGGCAGTTGTCGGAACGCTTCAGGACGGCACTGTTACTAATCACCTTGTGAATTGGCTCAGTCCCTTGAAGGAGAGGGTGACAATTCTTACGGGCGAGAAAGGTGCATTTGTGGCTGACACGTTGACCGCAGATTTGACCTTCTATGCGAATGGAACAGTGTCGTCTGGGTGGGACGAGATCGCCCAGTTCCGCGGGGTGAGCGAAGGAGATGTGATTCGTTACGCCATCGCCAAGCACGAACCGCTTCGAATGGAGCATGAACACTTCCGCGATGCTGTTCTTGGGAAACCATCTGACATCGTGACAATGGAACAGGGCCTTGCGACGGTCGTAGTTGCCGAATCAATAATCGAGAGCGCGAATTCAAATTCCACGGTCATCATCCCGACATCCAGATAAAAGTAGGCCATGAATTCCAAGGATCGCTCGTCATTTCACATTGTTTCGGTCGTTACCAATAACGCGGTCGGAGACTCTCGTGTTCTGAAATCTGCCGAAACTCTCGCAGCAGCAGGTTACAAAGTGACCCTGCTTGCTGGCTTAATTGGCTCGGTCCCCGAATCTGAAGAAATGAACGGCTTTCGAATTCTTAGGGTCCCGATAATCAATACTGATTCGACAAAACGTGTTACCCCGATATTTCCCTTCAATCGCATACTTGATCTGAGCAACCGCTACCTCCCGAGGGGGAAGCGATTTGTTCGGTATGGCTGCAAAATCTTCACAACTGACAGGCTTTTTTGGCGTTGGGCAAGTCCCTATTTGCTGAAAATCTCCCCCAGATTTCTATATTGGACCTGGCCGCTTCTGAAAGACGGGGAGCTCGCCTTCGGCAAGACAATCGACGGCCTGAAGCCGAACATCATTCATGCCAACGACTGTGACACGCTCGGCCTAGCCATTCGCGCCCAGAAACGCGCCGTGTTCAGGAGACGCCGAATTTCGATTCTTTATGATGCGCATGAGTATGTTCAAGGAGTCCATCGCAAACATCCAGTCTGGCGCGATGCGATGACATTATTGGAGCGCTCGTCAATCAAACGGGTGAATTCGGTTATGACCGTGTCGGAGACGATTGCAGGAATGCTGGCAGATGACTACGAGCTGTCCGAACGCCCAACCGTGGTCCTCAATGCACCAAGAAGAGTTCAACCAAAAGTTGATGAGAAACTCAAGACCATTCGCACCAAGATTGGCCTCGCGCCAGAAGTCCCCCTGCACATTTACGTTGGTGCCGCTGCTCCACAGCGAGGGATGGATGCGATGATCGATGCGCTTGTTAAAGCGAAGGGTCACCATGTTGGCTTGATCGTCAATCCTCACTCTGCGTATGTGAAGAAACTCTATGAAAAGGCCGAATCTCTTGGTGTCTCAGATCGAGTGCACATCCATCCATATGTGCCCGAATGGTATGTGTCGACATTCTCGTCGGACGCGACAAGTGGCGTCATCCCGATTCTGCACCATCCAAATCACGAGATTTCCCTGGTAACAAAATACTTCGAATACCTTCATGCACGTATCCCGATAATAGTGAGCGACGTCAAGACCATGGCGGAAGAAGTGCTTCTTCAGGGAAATGGCCTCGTGTTCACTGCCGGACTAGGTGATGAGCTCGCAGACTGCTTCAACCAAATAACTGCCGATCGCGCTCGATTTGCCAGCGCCATCACCGACTCCATGCTTGACGAATATTCATGGGAGCGTCAAGGCGATAAACTAGTGGCTGCCCATGATCGATTGGCATTACAAATCAGCAGTAGATAAGGACTTATTGATGAAGATCACCGTTGTCGCACTCGGGAAGATTGGCTTGCCTCTTGCCGTCCAGTTTGCTCGCAAAGGACATTCGGTTATAGGTGCAGACGTCGTTGAGAAGACAGTTGATCTAGTAAACGCCGGGGTGGAGCCATTCCCGGGTGAAGCCCATCTGGGCGAATACTTGGCAGAAGTGGTCAAGAGCGGGGCGCTGCGTGCGACCACCGATACGACATCGGCAGTAGCTCAGAGCGATGCTGTTGTAGTAGTTGTTCCTTTGTTTGTTGACAACGATGGAGTACCCGATTTTGGTTGGATGGATGCGGCAACAGAATCTATTGGCAAAGGTCTAAAGCGCGGGACTCTTGTTTCATACGAGACCACTTTGCCCGTGGGCACGACTCGAAATCGATTCGCACCAGCACTCGAGAAATTCTCTGGTCTGAAGGCGGGTGTTGATTTTCATCTTGTCTTCTCACCCGAACGTGTATTCACCGGCCGAGTTTTTGCCGATCTTCGAAAATACCCAAAACTGGTCGGAGGCATCAACGAAGCAAGCGCACAACACGGGGTGAAATTCTACGAAGAAGTTCTTGATTTCGATGAGCGCCCGGATTTGGCACAAGGAAACGGCGTCTGGGATCTTGGAAGTTCAGAGGCTTCAGAGCTGGCCAAATTGGCGGAGACGACATACCGCGACGTGAACATCGCGCTTGCAAATCAATTCGCGTTATTTTCAGAATCGAACGGAATCGATGTCCAGAAGGTCATTGATGCATCTAATTCACAACCCTTTTCGCACATCCATCGTCCTGGGATTGCGGTTGGCGGACATTGCATTCCCATTTACCCACGTTTCTATCTTTGGAACGATCCGACCGCCACTGTCGTTAGCGCCGCGAGAAGTGCGAACGCTGCAATGCCGGCCCATGTTGTCAATACGTTGGCCAAAATCCATGGCAATCTGAAGGGCCAGAGAGTTGTTGTGCTTGGTGCCGCATATCGCGGAGGCGTCAAAGAGACGGCGTTTTCTGGGATTTTTCCAACAGTTGCCGCGCTGAAGGAATTGGGCGCACAAGTTAGTGTGCATGATCCGATGTATACCGATGATGAACTCACTCATTATGGATTTGCGGCCTATCACTACGGTGAGCCGGTTGATGCGGCAATTGTTCAAGCAGATCATGCCCAATATCGTGACCTTGCTCCGAAGGATCTACCCGGCGTGAGGACTTTATTGGATGGTCGAGGCGTCACGGATGAAGCAAAATGGGCCGGAATTCGCTATCACGTAGTGGGCAGAGCAATTTAGAGGAGAATCTCCTTTGAGCTAACTTAGTTAGACTCTGTACTTATGGCGCGCAATTTGGTGAATCTTGAAGGGGTTTCCAAAGCCTTTGATATACGACCACTCCTAGATGAAGTCTCTCTTGGGATATCTGAAGGTGATCGCATTGGGATCGTAGGTCGCAACGGATCAGGAAAGAGCACTCTGCTTCGAGTTATGGCGGGTGTCGAACCGCCGGATACGGGCCGAGTCACGCGCGCCAATGACCTCCGGGTCGGGCTCCTCTCCCAGGTTGATGTTGCAGATCCGTCAGCGACAGTTGGAGAAGTTGTCCTCGGCGACAAAGAGAAACACGAATGGGCCCGTGAGCCGGCAATACGTGAAGTTTTCGATGGACTCTTCGGTGGTCATTCAGATGAATTCTTCAATCGAAAGTTCAGTGCGCTCTCTGGCGGTGAGCGAAGGCGAGTCGGCCTTGCAAAATTGCTTATCAGCAACGTGGACCTACTGCTTTTGGACGAACCGACAAACCACTTGGACGTGGAAGGTGTCGCTTGGTTGTCGCGTTATTTAAATCAGAGAAAAGAGCTTGCCGTTGCAGTTATCACCCATGATCGTTGGTTCCTAGATGCAGTAACTGATCGAACATGGGAAGTCGTCGACGGGAAAGTCGAAGAGTACGACGGCGGTTATTCCGCTTATGTTCTTTCCAAAGCCGAACGTTCGCGGCAGGCCTCAGTTCTTGAGGGCAGAAGAAACATGTTGATCCGCAAGGAATTGGCATGGTTGCGTCGTGGCGCTCCAGCTCGCACGTCGAAACCTAAATTTCGCGTTGATGCCGCTAACGAACTCATTGCTTCCGAGCCGCCACCGAGAGACGGCACCGAACTCCTCCGTTTCGCACGGAACCGCCTTGGCAACACGGTCTACGAGTTGCACCATGCCCGTATCTGTGCCGGGGAGAGGCAACTCCTCGACGACGTTTATTGGAACATAGGGCCTGGAGATCGAATTGGAATTGTTGGTATAAACGGGGCCGGAAAGACGACTTTGCTCCGGACATTGGTGGGCGAAAACAAACTAGCTGCGGGAAAGTTGGTTAAGGGGGTTACCGTAAAACCGGCTTTTCTCACACAGCACCTAAGCGAGCTGAATCCAAAATGGCGAGTCCTTGAAGCTGTTGAGGATGTGGCCAACCGCGTCGAACTTGGAAATGGCAAAGAGCTTTCGGCCTCGCAGTTATGCGAAAGGCTTGGGTTCGACCGGGAAACCCAGTGGACTCCCGTCGCAGACTTATCTGGCGGCGAAAAGCGCCGGCTCCAATTGACGCGTCTTCTGATGGACAGCCCCAACGTCCTTCTCCTGGATGAACCAACAAACGATTTTGATATTGAAACTCTGACCGAATTAGAAGACCTTCTCGACAGTTATAGCGGAACAATCTTGGTGATCTCGCATGACCGATATTTTCTTGAACGCGTGTGTGATCGTTTTGTGGGGTTGCTGGGCGATGGGCAACTTCGTGATCTGCCCCGCGGAGTGGATCAGTATCTAGAGCAGCGCGAGGCAAGGATTGCCCAGATGAATGAGAACGAGTCTCCCAAGAAGGAGGTCTCAAATGCCGCCACTCAGAGACAATTGAAGAAGGACCTCGTCCGGCTCGAGAGGCAATTAGAGAAGATGTCAGAGAAGATTTCGGGCTTGCTTGTAGACCAGGAAGTTGCTGCTTTTGATCCGGAACGATTAGCCGATATCGATAAAGAATTGGAGAGTCTGCGATCGGATCGAGCCACTCTCGAGGAAGAGTGGCTTGTGACGACTCTGGCTTTGGGAGATTAGTCGTCGTGCGATTGGATTTTTTGGCCGCCCTTGCGGGAATTTTCGTTGCCGTGCAATCCCGGGCCAATGGCGAATTGGCTTTTCGTCTTCACAACAGTTTGGAAGCCGCATGTATCTCCTTTGGTTCGGGGTTAGTCATTTTGATGGTGGTGACTTACTTTCATGAAGGGATAAGGCACGGACTGCGCAACGTCATCGATGCAGTTCAATCTGGTGCGATTCCCCGATGGCGACTATTCGGTGGAGCGCTGGGTGGAGTGGTTATTGCGATTCAAACGCACATCGTTCCTTTGATTGGAGTTGCGATCTATTCGGTCTCCGTGATTGCGGGACAGACAGCAATTTCGCTATTGGTTGACCGACTGGGACTCACTGGTGGAGGGAAGAGACATATCTCGGCTCGCAGAATAACTGCGGCGGTCCTTACAGTTCTAGCGGTGATTATTTCAGTCTGGGATAGGTTGGATGCGAAGAACCTCTCAGTCATTGCGATCGTCTTAGGGGTTATCTCTGGAGGAATTATCGGCGTGCAACGCGCTCTCAATGGCCAAGTTAATGAGCATTCAGGCCAGAGTTTCGCGACCACATTATTGAATTTCATCACCGGTACGGCGCTGTTATTGTTACTGTTTTTTGGCGGAATTATGACTCACCATTCTCACCTCGACCCTTTGAGATGGAGTCCTTGGTGGATGTATCTCGGGGGAGCAACAGGCATTGTTTACATCGCTTTCGCCTCAACTGTTGTCCAACATCTGGGGGTTCTGACGTTCACTCTCTTTAGCGTCGGCGGGCAGTTGCTTGGCTCCCTCCTTCTAGATGTCTTTTTGCCGTCAAAAGGAGTGCATGTTGGGGTTTATTTGGTCACGGGAATTTTCATGACCTACATTGGAGTGCTGGCTAACAGCGAGCGATCAGGAAGTGGGCGCCGGCCCGGTTGATTCACGAATCACAAGTGGGCATGGCAGATAAACAATCTTCGGTTCGGGCGCCGTCCCGCCTTCAATCCAGGCACGCAGGATTTCTGCGGCCTCGACCCCCATTTGGTGCTTTGGAAGGGCGAAAGTTGTAAGGGATGGATGGACTCGATGCATCATCGGAATGTCATTGAATCCAATTACTGATATGTCTTTGGGGCAATTCAATCCGGCTTCCTTGAGGCCATCGATGATGCCGATTGCCAGTTGATCATTGGCTGCCAGTATCGCAGTCGGCCGTGGACCCGTTTCGGCAAGAAGTTTGGCAATTGCAGTGGTTCCTGCACTTTCGTTGTAGCCAGTCGACACAATGATCGGGCAGTCAGCAGCACTGAGTCCAGATTCGCTGATTACTTTCTCGAACGCACGCAAGCGAATGTAGCCCGTCGAAAGATTTTGTGGCCCCGCGATATGGGCAATCCTTCGGTGGCCGAGTTTGATCAAGTGCTCAATGGCATCTCGAACCTCAGACGTTTCGTCGCCGACGACGGCAGGCAGGAGTTGCGTTTCAGTAAGACGGTTGACAAGAACTGCAGGAATCTTTCGTTTCACGATTTCTTTGACGACCGGATCATTGCGAAATGCGGTAGCAAGAATGAATCCATCACAGCGACGATTTACCAATGTGTCGAAGAGCTGCATCTCCTTCTTGGGATCGTTGTCCGTATTCACTATGAGCGCGCTAAGGCCAGCAGGTCCGAGCACTTCCTCGACGCCCCTCACAATCGGCGGAAAGAGGGGGTTGATGAGATCTGGAACCATGAAGCCGACGGTGTATGACCGTTTGGTTCGAAGACCACGCGCCATCGAATTCGGTTGGTAGTTGAGTTTCGCTGCGATCTCGAGCACGCGTTTGACAGTTTCGGCGGCGACCAAGTGCCGGGATTCAGGATTGAGGGCCTTGGACGCGGTGCCGGGGTGAACGCCGGCAGCTTCTGCAACATCGGCAAGTGTGCTGACCATTTTGGCAAGGATAGGTGATTACCCTGACGAAACCAACGCCATACTAGTTTCTGCAGATGCCAAATTGTTACAAACACTGGCAGCTAGACCCTTGACGGCAGGTGATTGTGTGACCTACCTTTCCAACAGACCAAAGTCGTTGAGCACCTCTACGAGGAGAGCGTTCAACAACCGCGGCGAAGTCGAACGCGAGTATGTACCCCAGCGTCCACGATTCGACACATTCATTGTTCGTATCTATGCACTAGGAAGGTAACGGAATGAATAACAATCGATTGTCTAAACGATGGTTCAAGAGAGCTCCTCTTGTCGCTGTCGTGGGCGCCGCTCTCGTTGTTCTGAGCGCATGCTCGGCCTCCACGTCATCAACATCGTCAACTCCATCGGCAAGCACCAAGCCGTTGGTGATCGGTATTTCCCTTTCACTCACTGGAGACTTCGCCGATCCAGGTACAGCAGTAAAGAAGGGCTATGAACTTTGGGCCGACACCGTCAATGCAAAAGGCGGCATCCTCGGACGTCAGGTTCAACTCAAGATTGTTGACGATCTTTCCAGTCCAACCCAGGTTGTCACCAACTACCAGAACCTCATTACTCGGGACAAGGTTGATCTTGTCTTTGGTCCATTCTCAAGCTTGCTAACTGTTCCAGCCTCACAGGTTGCCGATCGTTACAAGTATGCATTCATTGAATCTGCTGGCGGTGGCCCCAAGGTCTTTGCGCAGAAGTTGGGCAACCTCTTCTTCATTCAGCCAGGTCCAATCGTCAAGCAAGGCGATGTTTTTGCTGACTACATTCTTGCGCTACCTGCTTCTGAGCGTCCAAAGACAGCGGCATACCCATCGCTAGATGATCCATTTGCTCAGCCAATTGCTGCCAACATTCAAGCACGTTTCGAGGCTGCGGGGATCAAGACCGTTTACTCAGGTACCTATCCTGCGGAAACACCTGACCTCACACCAATCATGACAAAGGCAATTGCAGGCAAACCGGACGTCATCGTTTCCGGAACCCAATCACTAGATGCATACCAGCAAGTGAAGGCTTTGATCCAACTTCATTACAACCCAAAGTGGTTGTACATGAGCAACGGAGCCAACTCACCAGTTGAATTCCCAAGCAAGGTTGGCGCAGCCAACACCGAGGGGGTTTTCTCCTCTGGTGACTGGTTCCCAAGCAGTACGGCAACAGGCAGTGCCGATTTCATCAAGGCCTACATTAAGAAGTACGGCGGAGATGCAAGTGCGATCGACAACTCTTCTGTTGAGGCGTACGCGGCGGGCCAAGTTCTTGAACTCGTTGCCGCAAAGACCGGCAAGGTTGATAACGCAACAATCATCTCAACTTTGCACTCGGGTACTTGGGCAACTGTCCTTGGTGATCTCTCTTGGGATGCCATCGGCGAGCCTCAAGGAAGTTACTTGCTGGTGCAGTGGCAGAAAGGCAAGCTCATGCCTGTCTACCCAACTGCAATCGCACAAGCGTCACCAGTGGCTCCAAAGCCAAACTGGGGTGGCTGAGAAACAGTAGGACCCGTTTGATCGGCGGGCCCAACTTGAAAGCGACGTTTCGAGTTGGGCCCGCTACAAAACCACTTAATCCACGCACTATTTAGGAGGCAAGACAATGCACACGCTGATCCAAGGTGTGATCTTGGGTGTTCTCACCGGTGGGGTCTATGCATTAATGGCCTCGGGTCAGACACTGATCTTCGGGGTGATGAAAGTAGTCAATCTTGCTCAAGGGGCCTTTGTTATCGCCTCGGCTTATCTCGCATTTAGTTTGTTTACAAATTATGGAATTGATCCGTTGTTCGCAGTCTTGATTACGACTCCCGTCATGTTCGGAATAGGAGTACTTGGTCATTGGATCTTCCTCCGCCCACTTCGTCGCGAGGACGCTGTCGAGCTCTCCATTCTGGTTACGTTTGCTCTGGCACTCCTTATTGAGGGAATCCTTTCGGTTACTTATCACACGACTTATCGAAGCATTAACACCTCTTATGCAAACAAAGCCTTTGATATTGGGGGCTTTGCGATCTCTGCGGTACGTGTCTATGGGTTCGTCGTTTCGTGCGTCCTTCTTCTTCTCTTATACATAGTTCTTCAGAAAACTCGGTTTGGCCGTGCGATCCGCGCGACGGTACAGAATCCACAGTCGGCGACTCTGCTGGGCGTTGATTCCAACCGAGTCAAGGCATATGGCTTTGGTCTGGGTATCGCAACCGCCGCAGCATCGGGATCGATTTTCGGACTTCTATTTCCATTCAACTCAGGCAGCCACTACGACTTGATATCACGATTGCTCTCGGTCGTTGTTCTCGGCGGCCTCGGATCGATAGGTGGCGCAGTGCTTGCAGGTGTAATAATCGGAGTCGTTTCCTCGGTCGCGGCTGTTACGTGGTCGCCAACATGGTCGGAGATGACGTTCTTTATTGTCTTGCTTCTTGTGCTGCTCGTGCGTCCACAAGGAATGTTTGGTCGAGTAGAGCGGGGTAACCTGTGAAAAAGACAGCGGAGGGTGCTAGCGCTTTCTTCACTCGCATCGGCCTTCTTCGAGGCGGAGTCATGATCGCAGTTCTCATCGCCATGCCGGAGATCTTTCGCGCTCACTGGATATGGAATCTGCTCTTCTTCACTGTTCTCTACGCCGCGATGTCATCTGCCTGGAACTTGATCGGCGGCTACGCTGGATATCCGTCTCTAGGCCATGCGGCATTCTTCGGAATCGGCGCATACGCCATTGCCTTTATGTTCAAGAACACCGAGCTTTTGACCAATGGCTGGGCGCCGTTTATCTCGCTTCCACTCATTGGTCTTGGCTGCGCTCTCCTCGCCCTGCCGATTGGGTGGCTCGCGATGCGTACAAGGGCAGATGTATTCGCCATTGTGACGATTACGCTGCTTTTCGTTGCGCAGACTTTGGGCTACAACCTCAAGAGTCTGACGGGTGGTGCACAAGGTGCCGGAGTGTCGCGAGCCCCGTTCAACCTCGATATTTTCGAACAGCCTTTTTACTTCGTCGCCGCTGGTTTGTTGCTCCTGGCAATGGGCATTACGTATTTCGTAATCCGAACAAAGCTGGGCATGGCACTTACTGCGATAAGGGCAGATGAGGACAAGGCCCGCGGGGTCGGAGTCCCCACGATCGGAGTGAAGTTGCTTGCCTTCTCTGTAAGCGTGGCTATCACTGGCATGGCAGGAGCCGCTTGGGCCTACTACATCGGCTTCATCTATCCGCAATTCGCCTTCGATCCATTGATCACGATCGCGATCGTATTGATGACCTTTCTTGGTGGCCGTGCCACCCTCTGGGGTCCTGTGCTTGGCGCTGCGATCTTGATGCCCGCTCAACAACTTCTTGCCTACTACGTTGGTGGCAGTCAGATCTATCTCATTGCCTATGCAGCAATCTTCTTGATCATCATGTTGCTTCTGCCACGAGGAATCTTGCCAACGCTACTTAGCAAGCGACGTCTGGCGGCCCTTGCAGAACAACGCAATATTGCCGACGGCACGACCACGTCGACCATTTCCCAAGGAGCCCACTCATGAGCGAACTCTTACGAGTAACCAACTTAACCAAGAGTTTTGGCGAATTGACTGCCGTCGATAATTGCTCGTTCTCCGTTGAGGAAGGGAGCATCACGGCTCTTATCGGCCCAAATGGATCCGGCAAGACAACGGTCTTCAACCTCATTACCGGCTACCTTCCATCGGATAGCGGAACTGTCGAATTCGCTGGTTCCACTATTCATAAAGAGGGTCCTGGCACTCTCTATCGAAAGGGACTGACGCGAACTTTTCAGCAGGCGCGAGTTTTCGCAGACCTAACAGTCCAGGAGAATCTGGTTGTTGCGCGCGGCGGAACTTTGAAGTCCTTCTTCGGAAGGCGAATATCGGCAGATGATCGAATGAGGGCGGCAGAGTTGCTCGACGAGTTCAAGCTCAGCCATGTAGCCGATCTCTATGCGAGCGAACTCTCATGGGGCCAACGCAAACTTCTTGAGTTTGCATCGGTGTTGATGAGCAAACCTCGCTTGGTTCTCCTTGACGAACCCACTGCTGGCGTCAATCCGATTCTGATCGAAACCATGGCAACCCACATTCGCTCGTACAACGAAGCGGGGGTTACATTCTTGATCGTCGAACATGACATGAGCTTCGTAATGCGCGTGTGCAATCCCGTAATCGTCCTTGATCGTGGAAAAACCATAGCAACTGGCAATCCTGAGACGGTGCAATCTGACCCCCGAGTGCTCGATGCTTACCTTGGAGATTGAGGAAAACATGAATACACAACAGACGAGCTCCAAGGCCACCGTGTTGCTTCAACTTACGAACGTCATTGCCGGATATGGATCGGGCATGGTGCTCAAGGGAGTTGATCTCACACTCAATCGTGGCGACATCATGTGCCTCATCGGTCCAAACGGTGCCGGAAAGTCAACAGTCCTTAAGACGGTTTCGGGCCTTCTTCCGCCGAAGGAGGGAAAAGTAATGTTCGAGAACTCGGACATAGCAGGTCAAACACCGAAGGAGAATCTGCGCCGAGGCATCGTCCACGTTCCGCAAGAGCGTTCGCTATTTCCTGGTATGACCGTGTGGGATAACTTGCTGATGGGCGGCTACCTCATACGCAGTCGAAAGGTGATTCAAGACCGTATTGATGAAGCTGCGCACATCTTCCCCATCATCACGCAGCGACGGAATACACATGCAGGGTCGTTATCCGGTGGCGAGCAGAAGCAGGTTGAACTTGCCCGCACACTTCTCTTCGATCCAAAACTCATCTTGCTTGACGAGCCCTCCATCGGTCTTGACCCTAAATCTCGCCGCCTAGTTTTTGAGGCGATTAGAGGATTGGCCACAGCAGGGCGAACAATTTTGCTTGTAGAACAGAATGCGAGATCCGGGTTGGCTGCGGCTGATCAGGGAGCAATTCTCGAAACTGGTCTTGTTCGGATAACCGGAGCAGCAGCGACGCTTCTCGAGGATCCTGAAGTCGCCCGTCTTTATCTGGGCGCATCCACAATGACTCGCCCGCCGGCCAAGACTCAACAGGAGAACTGACATGACGAATACTTCAAACCCAACTATTGGCTGGATCGGCACGGGACGAATGGGATACGCCATGGTCTCTCGTCTGCTCAACGCTGGACTCAAAGTGAGTGTTTACAACCGCACTCGTTCGAAAGCCGAGCCGTTGGCTGCTTATGGTGCTGAGGTCGTGGACACGATTTCTGAATTGGCCAAGTGCGACATTGTCTTTTCGATGGTCTCTGAATCCTCCGACTTGCTCCAAGTGACCACGGGTGCTGGCGGAGTACTTACACAGAAACTCACGCCAAAAATCTTGATTGATTGCTCGACTGTGAGTGTTGAAGCATCCGAAGAAGTTCGGCTTGCTGCGGCAGCAAGAGGAACGAAGTATCTCGTAGCGCCGGTTTCTGGAAACGGCAAGGTGGTCAAAGCCGGGAAGTTGACGATGATCGCCTCGGGACCAAAGGACGTATTCGAGGAAGTCGAGCCAATACTCCATCACATTGTTAAAGCCGCGACATATGCGGGCGAGGGCGACCTAGCCCGCTTGGTGAAGCTCGCACACAATATCTTCCTTGGTGTGGTCACTCAGTCGATGGCAGAGATCACCGTATTCGCTGAAAAGGCTGGCGTTCCACGCGCTGCCTTCCTGGCTTTCCTGAACGACTCAGTCATGGGCTCGATCTTCACCCGCTACAAGAGCCCAGCTTTTATCAACCTCGACATGACGCCAACCTTTACTCCAATTCTCCTGCGCAAGGACTTCGATCTTGGGCTTGCAGCTGCCCGCGATTTGGAAGTGCCAATGCCGATTGCCTCGGCAACGCATCAGATTGTGCAGCAGGCGGTCGGTCACGGTAACGTGGATATGGATTTCGCAGTACTCCTTCTTGAACAGGCCGCGGCCTCGGGGATGACGTTGAAATCTGAAGATGTGAAGGTGTCTGACGGACTCGAGAGCGAGTCTGCTTAACTGCAGATCGTAGGAGGAACGAAATCATGAAAAAAGTAGCGCCACTGGCTGCTCCCGGACATATGGGAGTCGATTACGAAGCCCGGGTTGATTTCGACCGTCTTCGCAAGTACCGCATCGGTCGTGCCAAGGATGCGCTCAATAGCAGCGAGTGCGGCGCATTCCTACTCTTTGATTTCTACAACATCAGGTACACGACTCAAACGTGGATAGGTGGCGCGCTCGGCGACAAGATGACGCGGTATGCGCTTCTCACCCGCGATGGCGGCGAGCCCATGCTCTGGGACTTTGGGTCCGCAGTCC
>Ga0208789_1001008_pt1 | contig 18994 bp, 19 predicted proteins | sample Methanotroph_Enr_FD_187368 | JGI IMG/M metagenome (GOLD analysis project Ga0208789, IMG submission 187368) | Enriched soil microbial communities from Old Woman Creek wetland in Ohio, USA - Methanotroph_Enrichment_5 (SPAdes) (version 2) | ecosystem: Environmental > Terrestrial > Soil > Wetlands...
CCTCTGCGCCATCGAGCGCAACACCCGGCCGAGGGCATAGGCGACCCCGGGATTGTTAAAAGATGTTAAGTTTAGGGTCGCGTTACAAGGCTGTGACGGAGGGCCCGGCCATCGGCCCAGGGTTTCCGATGGAGCTCCTTCCATGACTCGATACGCCCTCGCCTTCCTGGACCCCTCCACCGGCCGGCTGACCGAACTGCCCTGGCGGTTCGAGCGGCGGGAGGAGGCGACCTCCAAGGTCGCGGAGCTGACCCTGACCCATCCGGACCGGGCCTACGTGGTGAAGATCCTCCCGGCCGCCTGAGCGGATCCGCGCCCTACCGGTAGCGGGCCACCATCGCCTTCAGCGTGGAGGCGAGGTGGGCGCGCAGTTCCCGGGGTTCGAGCACCTCGGCGTCGGCGCCGAACTGCAGGATGACCCGGGTGGGACCCTGCAGGTCCGTGGCCATGAAATTCAGGAGGACCGCGCCGGCCTTGTCCCGGGCGACCTCTACCCGGGGCAGGGCGGGGGGGGCGTCCTGGAGGGCGCGGGGCCAGTGGGTGCCGCCCACGCGCACCTTGATGCGGAAGGGGGCATTGGGGCTGAACCAGCCGCCGATCTGGAAGTCCCGGGCCTGCTCCAGGGGTCCCTTGTCGGCCACCAGGCCCCTGCGGGCGAGGGCCTTCGCCTCCAGGATGCGGGCCAGGCGGAAGTGCCGCGGCTCATGCTTGGCGGGATCCCAGGCGAGGAGGAAGGCGCCTCCCGAGAAGACGTCGTGGGTGAGGGTGAAGGGCACCACCGTGCGCGTGGTGGAGCGCCCCGAGGCGGCCTGGTAGGCGAGTTCCAGCTCCCGGGGGCCCTCCGGGTGGCCGAGGGCCAGGAGGACCTGGGTGAGCATCCGCGTGTCGAGGGCCTGCTGGTCGTCCGCGCCGCCGCGGACGCAAACGTGCGCCTGCAGGGCCCGGAACAGGTCGCGATCGCGGCTGCTGAGGTGGCTGTCCGCCAGAGCGCGGAGGCCCTCCAGCTGGTCGAACCACAGCTCGGTGGCCGTGCCCTCCAGGGCCATGAGCGCCACCTCCAGCGCCATGCGGGCGTGCGGGGTGATCCTGCTGTCCCAGTCCGGCGCCTTCTCCAGAGTGAAGTGGATGAGCGCTGGGCGTCCGCTGCGGTCCTTGCCGAACCGCGCGCCCTGTTCCTCCAGGAGGGCGATGGCCCGGTCTACCGTGCGCAGGGCCGTCCCGCCCAGCTGCCGGGCCAGCGCCTCCTTGGTGATGCCGCGCTCGCCGGCGTCGCGGACGGCCTCCAGCACCGTCTGGAGCCGCTCGGGCTTCACCAGGTGCCCGCTATCGGGGCGAGGGGATTCGAGGGCCTTGCGGGACGACCTGCGGACCATGGCGACCTCCCGGCCCCATCATTCGCCAGGAACTGTCCAATGGGAAGGGGTCAGTCCCAGAATCCGATGAAGGGTTCCGGATCCCAGGCCCGGTCGGCGGGGCGCCGGAAGCGGCCCAGCAGGCCAACGCGTGCGGCCGGGGTCGCGGCCTCCAGCACCGCGTGGCTGCCCCCGTAGAGGGCGCTCCACAGGGCGGCGCGGAGCGTCGGGTCCCCCAGCCGGTCGAGGGGGAGGCTCACCGCCGCCTCGTGGTCCCAGCCCAGGCGGTGGTTGAGGCGCGCCAGCCGTCGCAGGACCTCGCCCTGAGTGAGTCCGGCATGGAATGGCGTTGCCGCCTCCACCACCTGTTCCCGCCGGTGGTACGGCCCCCGGCCGTCATCGGCGTTGAAGCAGGGGCCACCCAGGACATCCTCCGGGATGAGCCATCCCGAAGGGTCCCAGGTCAGGCCTGAGGCGGCGACGGCCAGCTCCGCGGCCCAGTCCCAGGCCGTGCCGGTGGCGGAGAAGAGGCTGGGCGGGAGTGCTCCGGGCGTGGCCAGGAGGCCGAGGGCCACGCCCTCGACCCGGTTCCGCAGCTGGGCGTAGCTGACCGTGCCCCAGCCCGGGACCGTGAGCGCCGGCCGCTCCTGGAGGCGGGCGGCGCGCTGGATGAGGAGGTCGCGCAGGGTGTGGGCCATGGCCGGCCAGTATCGCAAGGCGAGGGACACCCGGCCAGCGATCGAGCCGGAATCAAATCCACTCCCGGATCAACCAAGCCACCCGGGGCCGGGTCCCAGGGGGAGTCCATTCGTCCGTTCCCCCTTCCGGAGCCCCGCTCCGTTCCCCATGGAGGCCCGCATGCGTCTCACTCCCCGTTCCCTGACCCTCCTGGCCCTGCCGACGGGTCTCACCGCCCTGGCCCTGCTCACCGCCTGCGGCGGCAGCAGCTCCTCCGGCTCGGGCAGTACCACGACTCCCCCTCCCATGGGCAGCGCCTCGATCATCCTCACCGACGCGCCTTCGGACCAGTGGTCGGCGGTGGATGTCGTCGTCACGAAGATCACGTTGGTGAACAAGGCCGACCACACCAAGGAGGTGGTGGCCTTCCAGGGCACGACCGCCAAGATCAACCTGGTGGACCTGGACAGCGTGGGCGAGCTGCTGGCCACGGCCCAGATCCCGGCCGGCACCTATGACGGGATGCGCGTCAGCATCGATCCCAACCCCGCCAACATCACCCTGGTGAAGGCCGACGGCACCGTCGTGCCCTCCAGCCAGATCCAGGTGGTGGGTGGCACGAACCTCTGGGTCCCCCTCAGCTCCGACCTGGTGGTGACCCAGGGCAGCAGCAATGCCCTGCAGCTGGACTTCGACCTGGGCCATCCCCTCTTCCTGGTCCAGCTCCCCAACGGCACCTGGGTCATGAACCTGCAGGTCCGGCACAAGCCCAATGCCAACGGCATGATGGGCATGGCCCAGATGATGTTCCGCGCCCGGAAAGGCACTGTGGCCTCCGTGGGTTCCACCAGCTTCGTGCTGCACACCGACAGCGGGAACGACCTCACGGTGAATGTCGACAGCGGGGCCCGGTTCATCGACGTGGACGCCCATGCCGCGGGCACCTTCGCGGGCCTAGCCGTCGGGAAGAACGCCCTGGTCACCCTGCGCATGCAGCCCGACGGCAGCCTTTGGGCCGTCCGCGTGTGGTACTCCACCACCGCCCTGCCCCAGTGGACGCCCGAGGGCCACATCTACGGCGTGGATAGGACCAACAACTGGATCTCCGTGAGCACCGACACCGGCGCCCCCCGCCGCATCTACGTGGACAGCGACACCGCATTCACCTACCACACGGCCCTCAGCCTCGGCACGGGCCCGGCCGCCCTGGCCGACATCTGGGGCGGGTTCAAGGTCCAGGTGGAGGTGAAGGATCCCCTGCAGGCCCAGCTCCACGCCGCTTCGGTGAACGTGCAGCGGGCCGTGGACGGCGGCCGGATCACCGCTGCCGACACCAGCTCCTTCACTTACGCCAATCCCTTCTTCGGCCTGAGCCGCACCTACGCCTATGCGAGCGGCTTCTCCTGGTGGTATCTGGGCCTGCCCGGCACGACCTACACCGACACCGCTGCCTTCGCCGCGGCCGTGACCGGCGCGGGAGACGTGCGGGTTCAGGGGGTGAGCGACCTCACCTGGAACGGCACCAGCTCGGCCTGGGATGCCGCGAACGCCATCTTCCTCCCCGTGGGCCTGCCCATCGGCGCCATCAGCACCTCGTACGCCAGCGGCCAGCTGGGCTTCACCTTCACCAACTCCAGCGCCACCCCGCAGGCCATCACCGCCACCCTGAGCACCACGGCCGGCCAACTGCCCGCGGTGATGGAGGTGCACAACCAGGCCGGGGTCATCACGGTCACGCCCATCGATCCCACCGCCTGGAGCACCAGGCTCGTGGCCCCCACGCCAGCCAAGGTAGCCGTGGTGCCCAAGCCCGATGGCACCTTCGCAGCCTATGCGGTGGTGATCTTCACGGGCTTCTGAGCCGGCCTGATCCTCGTCCAGGAGGCAAAAGCGGCACCCCCGGGGTGCCGCTTTTGTGTTGTAACATGATTCTCGGGAACCAATCCCGCCCCTGCGGGCATTGGATCAGGACACCGCCCATGATGGCGCAGCCACCGTCCGGCCATCTGGTCCGGGAGCGCCCTTCGTCCATCGCACCTTGCCGGAGTGTTGTGCGACAGCATCCATCCCTGTTCCTGCGCCTCCGTTCCAGCGCGGCGTGCCTCCTCATGGCGGCCGCCACGCTTTCCGCCGCCCCTCCAGGCGCGGGCCAGCCCGCACCGGCCATCCACGCCACCGACCTGGACGGTCATCCCTTTTCGCTGGAGGCCCTCAAGGGCCGCGTGGTGCTCCTGGATTTCTGGGCGTCCTGGTGTGGTCCCTGCCGCAAGAGCCTGCCTGAATTCGATCGTCTGCAGTCCAAGTACGGCGGCCGGGGCCTCCAGGTGGTGGGGATGTCCCTGGACGAGACCCAGGAGGCTGTCACCGACTTCCTGGTGAACGTGCCGGTCCACTTCACGATCCTGCAGGACCCCTTCGGGACCACCGGGCAGGCCTTCGGCGTGGTGGCCATGCCCACGACCTTCCTCCTGGACCGGGAGGGGCGGATCGCGGCCCGGTTCGAGGGGGGCGACCATCTGGAGGCCGAGGAGGCCGCCGTGGCCACCCTGCTCGCCGGTGGGAAGGTGGCACCGGATTCCAGCGTCCGCGTGGCCACGGGCCTCCGGGCCACGGGTACGCTCAAAGCCTGGAATCGGGGCCATCTGGCCGATCCGATCATGAGCCTGGATGGCGACCCGCTGGCGCGCATGATGCGCGAGCACATCCACTCCAGCAAGGAGTCCGCGGCCGGCGATGGCGGAGCGGCGGGGGGTGGCTGTGGCTGCAACTGAACCGGTGTCCCTGCGCGAATGTGGCCGGAGGCGGGTCAGCCTCGGGGGTGCCCCCTGGATCCTGGCGGGCCTCGGCGCCTTCGGGGCCCGCCCCGCCCAGGCCCAGTCCTCCGTGGACCTGAGCTACCTCTACTACAAGGAATCCGACGGGCGGATCCAGGTGCTCGACCCCATGCTCCTGCTCCACCAGGACTTCGGGAAGAGCCTCGGCCAGCTCGACCTCCTGCTCTCCCATGACGCCGTCAGCGGGGCCTCTCCGACGGGGGGCTATCCCACCCTCTCGACGACGACCACCACTTCCGCCTCCGGCGTGACCTCTACCAACGCCAACGGACAGATCCCCATGGTCCAGTTCAACGACCAGCGGCAGGCGGAATCCCTCACCTACAGCCGGGCCTTCGGCGCGCACCTGCCCTCCATCGACCTCTCGCATTCCACGGAGAAGGACTACATGGCGAATGGGTTTGGGCTCTCGGACGCCTGGACCATGGCCGAGGGTCGGGGCACGCTCCACTACGGCGCCTCCCTTTCCAACGACCGGGTGGAGCCCGTCACCAACCACCTGAGCCTGCCGAAGAAGACCCGGAGCTTCGCGCTGGGCTGGACCTGGATCCTTGGGGAGGACGACCTGTTCGATGTCTCCACCTCCTGGACCAGGGACACGGGGTACCTCGACGAGCCCTACCTGATCGTTCCCGTGGGCACCGGCACCCTGTCGGACCATCGTCCGGACACTCGCACCCGCCTGGCCTTCGTGGTGAAGGATGCCCACTATTTCCCCTGGGACGGGGCCCTCAAGACGAGCTACCGCTACTACCGCGACGACTGGTCGATCAAGGCCCACACGCTGACCTTCACCTACGACCAGCACGTGGATGACGGCTGGATCGTCTCCCCGAGCCTGCGCTTCTACACCCAGACCGGCGCCTCGTTCTACAGCGCCCTGCTGGCAGGCCCCCAGCCCTACCGATCCGCGGACTACCGCCTATCCCCCTTCGGCAGCACCCAGGTGGGTCTCGCCGTGTCCTGTGAGATCCAGGATGGCCTCACGCTCCACCTGGGCGGCACCTACCAGCTGCAGCAGGGGCGGGACCAGATCACGCCCCTGGAGAAGGCCGCCACCGCCACTTCCCCCGCGATCTATTCGGGGGCCACCACCTCCGCCGCCGACATGAACACGACCACCTTCACCGTGGGGCTCACGTGGCGCTACTGATCCCGGCGGGTCGCCGGGTGCTCTACACCACCCGCTTCGCCCTGATGGGCGGGCCGGCCCTGGTGCGGTTCGTGGACCGGCAGGGCCGCGAGCGGGCCGAGGCCCTCGTTCGCGCCGTGGAAGGCGAGGCGCTTCGCATCGAGGCCAAGTTCTCCCGCTACCGGGAAGACAGCGTCGTCTCCGTCCTCAACCGGGCCGCGGGCCGCGGGCCCGTGCCCGTAGATGCCGAGACGGAGCGCCTCCTCCGATCGGCCCTGGACCTCGTGCGGCTCACCGGGGGGCGCTTCGATCCCACGGTCGGCATCCTGCGCCGCATCTGGGACTTCAAGGCCGGGCGCATCCCCTCCCAGGCCGAACTGGATAGGCTGCTGCCCCTGGTGGATGCCGGGGCCGTGGTGCTGGGCCCCGGCACGGCGTTCCTCCAGCATCCGGGCATGGAGATCGACCTGGGGGGCGTGGGGAAGGAGTACGCCGTGGACCGCGTGGCGGAACTGCTCCGGGAGGCGGGCGTCGAGTCGGCCATCGTGAATTTCTCCGGGGACGTCCGCACCCTGGGGCGGCGGGGCGATGCGCGTCCCTGGTCCATCGGCGTCCTCGACCCCCGGGAGCGCGACCGTTGCCGCTTCGCCATCCGGGCCGGCGGCAGTGCCGGGGTGGCCACCTCCGGGGACTACGAACGCGCCTTCCTGAAAGACGGCGTGCGCTACCACCACCTCCTGGACGCCCGGACGGGACGGCCCGCCCGGGGTGTGGCCTCCGCCACGGTCGTCGCGCCCACAGCCTTCTCCGCCGGTTTCCTGGCCACGGCGGCCTTCCTCCTCGGTCCCGATGAGGGGCTGCGGCTGCTGGAAACCTCGCCCGGGGTGGAGGGCGGCCTGATCACCGAAGAAGGCCGCCTGCTGCCGACCTCGGGCCTGGCCCGCGTCTCCGATCTGGGCCCCGGGGTCGCACCATGATCCGGAGGATACGGTTGCTTCCGGGTCTGCTGGCGGCCCTTTCGGCGCTGCCAGTCACCGCCGCTCCGCGTCCCTTCGATCCCGTGAAGGATGTGGACATGGCGGTCATCCGCGGCGTACTCATCCTCACCTTGCCGCCCGGGGTGCACCTGAAGCGGCGCTTCTTCAAGGTGGAACTGGCGTCCGTTCCGGGGACCGTGACGGCGGGATCCCTTCCCCCGACGGACGGAACGGATGATGCGGGAGACCCCGTCTGGCACGGCACCCTGCGGGTACCTCTCGCCGGGGCAGGCCTGAAGGATCCCGTGGTGCTCCGGATTACGTACCAGCCCTGCACCGAAGGCAAGGGAAGCGTATGCTACCTGCCCCAGCATCGCCTCCTCCCCGCGACCGCTGCCGGAATTTCCGGCGGGACGCGCTGAGGGGCATCAGGCCCAGGCTGTCATCGCGCCCACGTTGAAGTTGGGGTGCCGGTCCAGGAGGGGCCTGGGTGGGGGAGTGGATTCAAGGTCCCGGAAGCCGGCGTGCTCCAGCGCGCGCAGCCAGGCCTCTGGGGTGAGGAAGCCGTGGACGGGGCGCCATCGGGGGTCGAGTTCCACATCCGTGAAGCTGCGGATGAAGGAGAAGAAGAACTCCAGGTAGATGGGATGGCCGAGGGAGGGCTTGAGGCATTCGCCCAGGATGAGGCGGCCGCCGGGCCTGAGCCGGCTCCTCAGGTCGCAGAGGACGACCTCCAGGTTGCGGGCCACATGCGCCACGTTGATGCTGACGATGGTGTCCAGGCTTTCTGGCGGGATGCCTTGATCCCCGAGGGGACGGTTCAGGTCCAGGGCCTGGAAGACAAGGGGAAGGCCCGGCGCCTCGGTCTTCAGCTCCCGCTGCGCGCGTCGCAGGAAGGAAGGGGCCACGTCCGTGAACCGGTACTCGGCGATGCGATCCAGCCAGCCCTCATCGGCCCCCCGCCGGGCCACCAGCCGCGCGAAGGAACCTGCTCCGGCACCCAGTTCCAGTACCCGGTTGCCCGGAGTCAGGTCCTGGCGGAAGGCCAGCAGGGTGAGCAGGTTGTTGGGGTAGTACCCCAGGTTGCCGTTGCGGAAGTAGAGGAGCCAGAGCGGGAACAGCGTGAGGTCGAAGAGCAGGCTGTCGCCGGACCGGCCCTCGGTGAAGAAGGGCGGGATGTGGGTTCGCACACCGTCCAGCAGATCGAAGTTGGCGGTGTGGCCTGGCGCCTCGGCCTCGACCAGGGTCCGGATTCCCGGCAGGTCGAGCCGAGGTGACTCTGCGAGGGCAAAGCGGTCCCCCTCCCGATTCAGCAGGCCCTCCTGGGCCAGGAAGGGCAGCATCCAGGCCAGAGGGATGCGGGCCTGGGCGGGCAGGTCGGCGCAGAGATCGTCCACGGAGGTGCCGGCCCGGAGTTGCGGTTCCCAGCCCAGGTCCAGGAGCAGTCCCAGGGCGGTGCCGGCGGTGTAGAGCTCGGACGCCCGGTGGAGGACCAGGAAGGGCCGGGTGAACAGGGCCTTGATCTCCTGGGCATGGGGCCCCAGCAGATCCGGCCCCGGTGGCGCCCCGAGGGTGTCGAGGATCTGGGCCGGCCCGAGGTCCATGGCCAGGCCCTAGTCCATCATTTCGCTGATGCTGCGGCCCCCGTGGATGCGCAGGATGGCGTCCCCGAAGAGGGCAGCCGTGGACAGCACGCGGAGGCTGGGCAGGCCCTTGGCCCGCTCGGGGGGGATGGGGATGCTGTCCGTCACCACCAGCTCGTCCAGGTCCGCCGAGTTGAGGGTCTCGATGGCTCCGCCCGACAACACGGGATGGGTGACGCCCACGCGCACGGTGCGGGCGCCGAACTCTCGCAGGATGCGGGCCGCCTCCTTGATGGAGCCGCCGGTGGCGATCTCGTCGTCGTAGATGATGGCGTCCTTGCCCTTCACGTCGCCGATGAGGGCCACGCTCTGGGCCTTCTCCGAGTCGTCGAAGCGGCGCTTGTCGATGATCGCCATGGGCACGGACAGCCGCTTGGCGAAATGGCCCGCGAACTTGGCGGCGCCGGCGTCCGTGGCCACCACCACGGCGTTGGAGAGGTCCTTGGTCTTGAAGTAGTTGGTGAGGATGGGCGTGGCCAGCAGCTGGTCCGCGGGCTTGCGGAAGAAGCCCAGGATCTGGGGGGCATGCAGGGTCATGGTGAGCACCCGGTCGGCGCCGGCGGTCTCCAGCAGGTCGGCCACCAGGCGGGCCGTGATGGAGATGCGCGCCTCGTCCTTCTTGTCGCTGCGGGCGTAGGGGAAGTAGGGCAGCACCGCGGTGATGCGGGCCGCGCTGGCGAACTTCAGGGCGTCGATGAGGATCAGCAGCTCGAGGAGGTTGTCGCTGACGGGGGGGCAGGACGTCTGGATGACGAAGACGTCGGACTCGCGGACGTTCTCCTCCACCTTGATCTTGATGTTCTCGTTCGAGAACCGGGTGACCTTGACCCGGCCCAGGGGCATGCCCATGTGGGTGGCGATGCCTCGCGCGAGTTCCGGGTGGCTGCTTCCCGAAAAGACCTTCATTTCCCCGAACATGCTCGCCCCTGTCGCATCGTTGATCCAGTCTAAGGGAATTCCCCCGGCCCGTCCCTTGGATCGCGCATTTCCGCGGGGTCGCGGAGGCAGGGCGGTTCAGGGGCTGCAAAGCGGACTCAGTAAAAAAACATGCTTTTTATATATATTGCCAAAATAAACCTAGAATCAGGAGTGGCCTGCAGATTCCCGGGGAGGGCCCCCCTCCAAGGGATCCCACGGCGGGGAGGTCCTATGCGCCTCAACGAGCCCGTCACCCAGCGCGAGGTGTCCTTCGATCCGGAGGCGGTCCTCATCTCCAAGACGGATCCCAGGGGCGTGATCACGTACGCCAACGAGGCCTTCGTCCGGGTGAGCGGCTACAGCCTGGGTGAACTCCTGGGGCAGCCCCACAACCTCCTGCGCCACCCGGACATGCCTGCGGAGGCCTTCCGCGAGCTTTGGCAGACCATCCAGGACGGGCGTCCGTGGACGGGGATCATCAAGAACCGCTGCAAGAACGGGGACCACTACTGGGTGTTCGCGGACGTGACCCCCGTCCGCGAAGGTGGACGCATCGTGGGTTACATGTCCACCCGGAGTCATCCGGACCCTGACGCCCGGGCCGAGGCCGAGGCGCGCTACCGCAGGCTGAAGGAGGGCGCCGGGAACAGGCTCACCTGGGCCGAGCGGCTCCGGGCCCTCCCCCTCGCCGCGCGGTTCCGCCTGCTCTTCCTGGTCCAGACTGCCGGCGCCCTGGGCTGCTTCCTGTATTCAGGGCTGACCCGGGAATGGGATGTCCTGCTGGCGGGGATCCTGTGGCTGGTCACCGCCCTGGTCTTCTGGCGTGAATCCCAACGCATGACCCGGGAACTGGTGGGGCTCACCCGGTCCATGGAGAGCTGCGATCTGCGGGTCCAGCTTCCCGAGCGGGGCCCCCGGGAACTGCGGAACATGGCCCACGCGTTCAATGTGCTGAACGGCCGGTTCCGACGGGTCATCCGGGACCTGGGCCGGGTCTCGAAGGGCATGGTGAGCCAGAGCGCGACGCTGGGCAGCGCCACCGAGGAACTGTCCGCCAGCCTGCGGGCCATGGCGCAGGGCAGCCGGGACCAGGAGGCCGCCGGCGACGTCGTGGCCTCCGGCATGACCCAGCTCGCCGCCAGCGTGTCCCAGATCGCCACCAGCGCCCGACTCGTCGAGCAGCAGGCTCAGGAGGCAGACCAGGCAGCGGCGGACGAGGAGCAGGCGGGGGACGATCTCTCCGTGGCCATGCAGGGCATCCGGGAGTCCACCACCCAGATGGGGAAGGCCGTCACGGTGATCCGCGAGATCGCCCGGCAGACGAATCTGCTGAGCCTGAACGCGGCCATCGAAGCGGCCAAGGCGGGCCATCAGGGCGCCGGGTTTGCGGTGGTGGCGGAGGAGGTGCGCAAGCTGGCGGAGCGCTCGGCGGAGGCGGCCAAGGAGATCACGGACCTCATCGTCCAGTGCAATGAAACCGTCGACCGCGGCGGGGAGCTGGTGGGCGTGGCGGTCGGCGTGGGCCGGAAGAGCCACGTCCTGGCCGACCGCCTCCTGGGCATGTCCCACGAGATCGAACACGCCACGGGGGAGCAGACCACGGCCAGCCATGAGGTGGCGGAACAGGTGGAGGCCATCCGCCGGACCCTCGAGGAGCGCGCCCATGCCTCCGAGGAGATGAGCGGCGCCTCCTCGGAGATCGCCCGCATCACCGTCGAGGTCCAGGCCGTCTCCCAGCATCTTGCGGATACGGTGAACCAGTTCCAGGTGTGAAGCGGCCGGGACGGGGCTCCGCCCCGGCCTTGTGGGGTTCAGGCTCAAGCCTCGTCGGCGCTCGGGCCGTAGAGGGCAGGCACGGGCACGTCCAGCATCCGCAGGTAGCCGGCCAGCTGGGCCCGGTGGTGGATGAGGTGGTTCATCACGAAGCCGCGGAACACGGCGATCCGGGGCATGGCGAACATCACCTCGCCCTGGTTCTTGAGGGTCCAGATCACCTGGAAGTCCGCGTCCGGGGTCTTGGACAGGGCCTTCATCGCCCCCTCCACCCCGGCGTCCAGGGTGCGGAGCAGGCCTTCGACGGTGGTGCTGGGCTTGGGCTGCCGGGCCTGGGTCTCGGGCAGGCCGAAGTCCAGCTCGGTGAGGGTGAGGGTGCTGATGGTCCAGCCCGGGATCGTGGCCAGGTGGTTCGCCAGGTCGCCCAGGCTGAAGGACTTGGGATGGGGGCGGTAGCCGAACTGGTCCGCGGGGATGCGTTCGAGCACGCGGCGGAGGCCCGCCATTTCGTGCTCGAACTCGGGGATGAGGGCCTTGGCGAGGGACATCGGGGCTCCTTGGAAAGAAGATCCAGGATGCCCCCACTTCCTGACAGCGTGGTGGCAGGAGGGTTCAGATCCTCCCTTTCTCGGTCCGCACCTTGCCCAGGTAGTCCTCGAGGCCGCGCCCGGGGAGTGCCTCGAAGGGGTCGAGGAGCTCGACCTCCCGGATCCGGTCCACCCGGAAGGTGCGGAGGGCCTCCCGCAGCTCGCACCAGGCCGCGAGGTGCCAGCGGTAGCCCCAGAAGATGACGCCCAGGGGCTGGAGCACCCGGTCCGTGGGGGTGCCGTCCGCCCGGATGTAGGCCACCCGTACGCGGCGCTGTTCCCGCAGCCCCAGGCGCAGCTCCCCCAGGAAGCGGGCGGTCTCGGGCGGCACATGGTGATCCGGGACGAGGAACGGGAGGTCCGTGAGCGCCTTCCTCCGGCCCGGGGGGAGGACGCCCTCCACCTTCCGCACCAGGCTCTCGGCCGCCTCCCGCAGCGAGGGGTCCCCCCAGGCGGCCACGATGCGCGCGCCTAGGAGCAGCGCCTCACCCTCGTCGGCGTTGAACATGAAGGGCGGCAGGTCGAAGTGCCGCGGCAGGCTGTACCCCACGCCGGCCTCGCTTTCGATGGGGACGCCGGAGGCCATAAGGTCGGCGATGTCCCGGTAGAGGGTGCGCGGGCTGATGCCGAGTTCCTTCGCCAGGCGGGCCGCCGTGCTGATGCGATCCCGCCGCAGCAGCTGCACGATCTGGAACAGGCGATCCGCGCGGCGCATGGGGACCTCGGGCCGGCCCGGAAGGGACCTAGACCCGGCCTCCACCGACCCGATCGATGCGGGCTCCGACGCCCTGGAGCTTCTTCTCCAGGCCTGCGTAGCCGCGGTCCAGGTGGTAGATGCGGTCCACGACAGTCTCGCCCCGGGCCACGAGGCCGGCGATGACGAGGGCGGCGCTGGCGCGGAGATCCGTGGCCATGACGGTGCAGCCCGTCAGCTCCTCCGGTCCCGCCACGATGGCCGTGTGGCCGTCTGTGCGCAGGTTCGCCCCCAGGCGCTCCAGTTCCATGGCGTGCTGGAACCGGTTCTCGAAGATGCCCTCGTTGATGACGCTGATGCCGCAGGCCTGGGTCATGACGGCCATGAACTGGGCCTGGAGGTCCGTGGGGAAGCCCGGGAAGGGCTGGGTGCTGGCATCCTTGGACCGCAGCTTCTGTCCGCATTCCCGCTGGAGGCGGAGCTGGCGGCCGTCCTGCCCCTCGCGCTCCGTGATGACGCACCCGGCCCGTTCCAGCAGGTCCAGGAGGGCCCGCAGGTGGTCCGGCTCGCAGCGGTCCAGCACGACGTCACCGCAGGCGGCGGCCACGGCGCATAGGTAGGTGCCGGCCTCGATGCGGTCGGGGATCACCGCGTGCTCGCAGCCATGGAGCCGCTCCACGCCGGCGACGGTGAGGGTGCCCGTGCCGATGCCCTCGATCCGGGCACCCATCTCGACCAGCAGGGCGGCCAGGTCCCCGATCTCGGGCTCCTGGGCGGCGTTGCGGAGCACGGTGGTGCCCTCGGCCAGGGTCGCGGCCATGAGGATGTTCTCGGTGGCGCCCACGCTCACCTTCTCGAAGGTGTGGTCGATGGCCTTCAGGCGGCCCTTTACCGAGGCCTCGATGTACCCGTGGCTGATCTCCATGACGGCGCCCATGCGCTCCAGGGCTTCCAGGTGGAGGTTCACGGGCCGGGCACCGATGGCACAGCCGCCGGGCAGGCTCACGGTCGCCTTGCCGAACCGGGCGAGCAGGGGCCCCAGCACGAGGATGGAGGCCCGCATGGTCTTCACCAGCTCGTAGGGCGCCTTGGGATCCTCGCTGCCCGCGCAGGCCAGACGGGCCTTCAGCTCGAAGCCCTCGCCTTCGGGCTCGACAGTAGCCTCGGTGCCCAGGGCCTGGAGCACCTTCACCATGGTGCGGATGTCGGCCACGGCCGGCAGGTTGGACAGCACGACGGGATCCGCCGTCAGCAGCGCCGCGGCCAGGCAGGGCAGGGCCGCGTTCTTGGCACCCGACACGCGGATGCGGCCCCGCAGGGGCTGGCCACCTTGGATCACCAGTCGGTCCATCGAATCTCCAGGTCTCCAGCGTAGCCCAACCGTTCATGGGCTGAGGCCCATTCAGGTCCCTTCGCGGGCGGCTGGGGGTTTGGGCGATTCCGCCAGCTGGAAGGTATCCGTGTACTGCTGGAACCGGTGGACCTTGCCCTGTGCCAAGGCCCAGACATGGACCACCTGGGCGCGGAACCGGGTTCCGGTGCCCTTGGGGGCGCCTTCGTAATGGCCGAGCATGATGATCCGTTCGCCTGCATCAAGGAGTTCGTCGATGAGGATGATCACCTCAAAATGGGTGCCGATCTGGGCAAACACCCCGTCCCGGACAGCCGCCAGGCCCCGGTAAGGGCTATGAACGGCCAGGGAGGTAATGATCCGCGGCCACCCATTCGATATCCGGGGCGAAGCAATCGAGGATTGTTGAAAGGTCGCACCGATTGAAAGCCTCGTAGATACGGCGGATGACCTGCACATGGTCTGAGGGCATGGGCATATCCCTGGGTGGAAGGAAGGGCCCGATCCGCCTGGAATCGGGCCCTTGCGTTTATCGGGACATGCCGGCGTAGGCGGTGGGGTTCGCCTTGGCCTTGGCGGCGCATTCGTCGCAGCAGACGGTGAGCTCCTTGCCTGCCACCCGAACTTTGATCCCACCGTCCTTCATGTCCCAATCACACACGGGGCATTTTTCGATGCTCATACACCTTCTCCTCGAAGGGTTCGATGCGGAACCACCATGGCCACCGGATTCGAACCTCTTGAGACCAAGGTAGGAAGGGGGAGATTTTCAGACTTCCAGATTCTTGCTCATTTCACGCAGCGTTCGAAGGCTGGCGTTCCGGCGCACTTCCGAAGGGGTTCGGCCGAATTCCTTGCGGAAAGCATCCGCGAAGTGGCTGTGGCTGGAGAAGCCGAGGTCCAGAGCCAGGGCGGTCAGATCCTCCTCGCCGCCCGCCAGGCGCTCCAGGGAGGCCCTCAGCCGCAGCAACGTGAGATAGCGGTGAATGGAAACCCCTGTGCGCTGCTGGAACACGCGGGCGAAATGGAATGGCGAGGCATGAACGGCTCGGGCCACCTCATCGAGGGTGAGGCGCTCCCCCAGCCGGCTCGCGAAGTGGGTCTTGGCGGCCTCGGCGAGGTTGGCATGATCAGCCTCCGTGTCTTCCCGGCGGCTGCGGCGAGGGTGGCCCTGCCGGGCGAAGGCAGCTTCGAGGGTGTCGGCCACGATCTGGAGGGCCGTCACATCCACCCAGAAGGGTTCGAGGGTGTCAGGCCCGGCCTCCAGCCGCCGCACCAGCTCCCGATGCCTCCAGAAGACCGTCGAATCGCAGGGGCCGGACACGAAGGGGAAGGGCCGTTCCGGCCGATCATCGACGGCGGGGTCCAATTCCCGGATGATGTCATTGAGAACGCGCGGGGCCACCGCAAACACCGTGCCCCGATCCCCGCAGTCCACAGGGTGGCTCACCCGGTACGTGGATCCCTTCGAGAAGAAGACCGCCTGGTTGACGTCGGCAGTGGCGTGACGCCGGCCGAAATGCCGGCAGAAGGCGCCGTGCCGCATGAGCACCAGGGAGTTGGCGTCAGACTCCTCCTCTGGCCCGGGGCCGCTGCGGCAGGCATGGCAGCGGTATTCCCGGACGCCGATGATGGGGCTGTCGTACAGGTCCCGGAAGGCGACGGGAATGTCAGGGCGGCCCGGCATGTCCTCATCCTAAGTGCACTCTTCGCGAGGCGGGAGGGGGGGCCTGCAGGGTCTCCACCATCGGGTCGGCGCCAAGAAGATTCCAATCCCACCAAGCGTCTTTTCCTGGCGCTTTTCCTGGGACGAAGCCAGCATGGAGCGTCTGAATTCCATTTTCATAGCATGCAGGATGCTGGTTAAAAAGACGTAAACAGCAGTGAAGATCCAGGGAGCTTCCTTGGGCGGAATTCGTAGGTCTGGAGCCTGCCAGATGCTCGGTCTGGCGGCTGTGGCCCTGTCCCTTCAGGCCGCCAACCCCGTCAGGCCCTGGAACGCCCTGGAGGCCCGCAAGGCCTCCATCGGGAAGATCACGGTGGAGATCGGCGACGTCTTCGACCTCTCCAAGCCGGCCGAGAACACCTGGGTCGGACGGACGGCCAACCACCTCCACTCGTCCACACGGGAACACGTCATCCGGAGGGTGCTCCTCTTCGCGGAGGGGGATCGGGTGCGGGCCCGGCGCATCTATGAGACGACCCGTCTCCTTCGGGCCCTGCCCTTCGTGCGGGACGCGAGCATTGATCCGGTCCTCCAGCCGGATGGGACCGTGGTGGCCCTGGTCCGGGTCCGGGACGCCTGGACCACCCAGGTGAACGTGGGCTATTCGCAGGTGGGGGGCCAGACCTCCACGAACTTCGGGGTTGATGAGAGGAATTTCCTGGGGATGGGCAAGAGCGTGGCCTTCGATCTGTCCAAGGATTCCGAACGCAGTACCTGGGGGCTCGCCTACGGGGACCCCCAGCTCTTCGGAAGCCGATGGACCCTCGCGGCGCACACGCAGTACCTCACCGATGGCTACGTGCGGAGCATCCAGCTGGAACGGCCCTTCTTCGCCCTCGACACCCCGTGGTCCACCGGGGTGGCCCTGTCGCAGAGCCACTCCAGCCTTAGCCTCTACGATCAGGGGGTCCAGATCTTCCATGTCCCCTTCATTCAGAATGAGGTCCGCCTGGCCGGGGGTCTGCTCCTTGGAACGTCGGGGGACCGGGTCTGGCGGGGGGGCCTGCTCCTGAAGCGAGAGGACACCAGCTACGGCGTCATCACTCCGACGGGTCCTTCGGGGTCCCTGCCCGCGCCCATCCTTTCCGGCCGGCGCCTCCGGGGGGTGGCCTTCACGTTCTCCACCCAGAAGGATGCCTTCGACACCTTCGTGGATCTGCAGGGCACGGACAGTCCGGAGGACTACAACCTGGCCTGGATCGGGAATCTGGAACTGGGGGTCTACAGCCGTTCGCTGGGTTCCACCCTGGCCGCCCCGTTTTTCCGGATCCAGACAGGGAGTGGGTGGTCCCGTTCCAGCGATGACCTCACGCTCCTGGCGGCCTCCTGGGAGGGGCGGAACCCCCCGGGGGGGCTCGAGGACAGCCGCCTGTCCCTCTCCCTGACGAGGTACCGCAAGTTGACGGAGAGCCAGATCCTGGCGGGCCTGGTGGCCGTGGACCGCGCCCAGCGTCCGGATCCCGAGCACTGGTACTACATCGGGGGCGACCAGGGCCTGAGGGGATATCCCAATCAGGTCCATCCCGGGGATGCCCGCTGGACGGCTTCCTTCGACTACCGGCTCCTGACGGATCAGCGATGGTGGGGGATCGTGAGGCTGGGTTACAGCGCCTTCGTGGACCTGGGGGCCATTCATCGGATGGACGGGCAGGGGTGGTCCAGGACCTACGCCGATGTGGGTGTGGGACTCCGGCTGGGCAACCTCAAGAGTTCCGTGGGCCGCGTCATTCTTTTGAGCGTGGCCGCGCCCTTGAATCGCGAGCCCTACCAGGCCCGCTGGCAGTTCACGGTCGGCAACGCCATGCGCTTCTGAACGGGATTCGAAGGGCGACCCCGGTTCTCAGAGGAGGCGGCCCTGCATCGCCTGGCTGGGAACCGGACCCCAGATCCGCCCGTCCTGGCTTTCGGGGCGATTGTCGCCCAGGACGAGGTAGCCCTCGCCGCAGTCCTGCCTCCCTGCGCCCCTGCGCTCGGGATGGACCACCCAGGGTTCGTCCAGGGTGTGGCCGTCCACGCGGAGGTCCGGCCCCTCCCAGGCCACGGTCTCGCCCGGCAGGCCCAGCACGCGCTTGACCGCCTCGCCCTCGGGGCCGGCCACCACCCAGACCTCGCCGCGGCGGGGCGCGGGGCAGGCCCAGGCCCGGAGGACCCAGCGGAGATCGCCGCTGTGCAGCGTGGGTTCCATGCTGTGCCCTGCCACGCGGACGGGATGGACCACGGCCAGGGGCGAGAGGGCCAGGGCCAGGGCGGCGACGGGGATCCAGGGCTTCACGGTCACGTTTCTAGGGTGCGGGCGGAGGGGGCATCGTTCCCGGTCAGGGCCGGACGGACAGGCGCCGCCCCTGGCCATCCGTGAGGGCCACTTCCTTGAGGCCGGCCGGGGGCGGTGCGAAGGGGGCGAGCTCGGCGGCGAGCCTCCGGGCCAGGGCCAGGGGGCCATCCAGGCCCAGGTCGGAGAGGAGGCGGCCCTGCAGGGGCGCCAGGGCCCGGTCCAGGGCGGCTTCCAGGTCGCGGAAGTCCACCACCACGTCGAAGCCATCCAGGCCGGCCCGCCCGGCCACCACCTCCACGGTGTAGTCGTGGCCCTCCCAGCGGTCGGCGCTCCGGAACACCACGGACAGGGGGCGGGTCACGGCGGCTTCGAAGTGGAATTCGGGGGTGCCCAAGGCTGACTCCGGGTCGGGCCTTCAGTTTGTCATGGCCACGGCTACACTGTCCGTTCGAGCACGGCATACCTGACAAACGGGTGAATGAAATCCAGCGGACGGCCCCGCGCCGCCCCTGGCGTCACTGGATGCATCTGGGAGGGACCATTCCATGCAGGCCCTGGAAATCGCACTGTTCTGGATCATGACGCTGGGTGCCGGCGCGTTCTTCGTCTGGACCATGCGGAAGCGGTTGGCCACGCTGAAGGCGGGGCTCCCGGACAACCGCTTCGATCGTCCCGGGGAGCGCCTCAAGGGCGTGTTCACCCTGGTGCTCGGGCAGAAGCGGCTGCTGCGGGACAAGTATGCGGGCCTCTACCACGTCCTGATCTTCTACGGCTTCTGCGTCCTGTCCCTGCGCTCCATCGGCCTCGTCTTCGAGGGGCTCTTCCCGGTCTTCCACATGACCGAGGCCCTGGGCCGCTTCGGCCTCGGCTACCAGGCCACGAAGGACATCTTCGAGGTGCTGGTGCTGCTCGGCCTGGCCATGTCCGCCTTCCGGCGCCTCGTGCTGAAGCCCTGGCGCCTGGAGAACTCCGCGGACGCCTGGCTCACCCTGAGCCTCATCGGCGGCCTCATGGTCACGGACCTCCTCGCCGACGGCGCCTTCATCGCCCTGAACCA
>Ga0208789_1001009_pt1 | contig 18936 bp, 16 predicted proteins | sample Methanotroph_Enr_FD_187368 | JGI IMG/M metagenome (GOLD analysis project Ga0208789, IMG submission 187368) | Enriched soil microbial communities from Old Woman Creek wetland in Ohio, USA - Methanotroph_Enrichment_5 (SPAdes) (version 2) | ecosystem: Environmental > Terrestrial > Soil > Wetlands...
TGTTTTTTAATAACAGCTGGGTAAGCTGTTTATGCCCGATATTTACATGCATTAGATGTCGGGCAACGAAAAGCTGTTGTTCTATCTACGGGGCTATTGTGCAGGATGGGTGGGTAAAAAAAACACGGCCTGTAGGATGTGCTGAACGTAGTGAAGCGCATCGCGTTCATTCGCGATTGATGCGCTTCGTACCTCAGCACATCCTACGGCCCTGAGCAGGTGATTGACTTTGTGTTAAAGAGCCAGGGATTACAGGCCAAAACCTCAATACCGGCTCGTGGAATCAAGACTTTTGTTTTTTAATAACAGCTGGGTAAGCTGTTTATGCCCGATATTTACATGCATTAGATGTCGGGCAACGAAAAGCTGTTGTTCTATCTACGGGGCTATTGTGCAGGATGGGTGGGTAAAAAAAACACGCCTGTAGGATGTGCTGAACGTAGTGAAGCGCATCGCGTTCATTCGCGATTGATGCGCTTCGTACCTCAGCACATCCTACGGCCCTTTGTAAACTCTTTCATTATCGAATACCTCAGTAGGGAACCCCCCTGTCAGTCGATGTAACTGACTAGGCTTTAAGTTATCTACATTTGCAAGAATAACTACTTCATACCTATATCTTCCTATATCTGGAACTTCACTTATCTCTCTCTGTAGTTGTTTTATTTTTCCATTGTATTCATTTCCGTCTTCGTCTGAAGACTCGCCATCAATAACACGAGCAACATCCATCTTTAATAATTCATCAAATGAAATATTTTTGTTCTCGAAATTCTCTTGTGACGTCCGAAATTTTGATTGAATTAAAACGACTCGCTTAGCATCAACATCAATAAAATAAGCATCAATACCTGCATCGTAGGACTGATCTGTAATTAGCCTTTCTCGAGATTTAAAATCAAGAAGCCCAAAATTAACCTTCAAATACAGATGAATTAGTGCTTTAGCCCTTGCTTGATTCGTCGCTTGATCATCATTATTATTTGGCCGATACTTTTTGTACTCTTGAGGAGCTTCATATCTTAACCTGTCAAGTATATTTACTAGACTGTCATATTTATTCATTAATTTTTCCATGATTGTTAAACAAGGCATTAAAGTAACTATCAAGCCCGGTAGGGTACGCTACGCGTACCTTAAAGCCTAACGTATCATATCATGATCTCAAATATCCGGTTTGCCGTGCTAAACGATCACTATGCGGTACGCGTAGCGTACATGACTGGATTTATTTACTTCTTCACCGATGCCGCGCCGTTTGTCGAGTTCATGTTGCAAGCCCTGTGGGATGCTATGTGCGAGGCGGGTGATACCGGTCAAGCGCTGTAAGACGCAATCCGTAGGACGTAATAGCGTAGCGTATTGCGTCGCATGGCAAGATATTATCTACGGCGCAATACGAGATAAAACTGCTATTGCGCCCTACGATTCTAGAAATCGTTGGTGGTCGCGTAGCTCGAACAAGCCAGGTAGGGTACGCTGTGCGTACCAATACTCACTTTTCCAATGCCTGTCGCCGTTGCAATTTGGCTACCCGTTTTTTCATAAGCGTCTTGGCCGCATCTGCGCCGATATGCGCTTCGCCGCGCTTTCTGGCTAATTCCATTTGCTTTTCGCGCTCGATGAAACGGGTTTTCCGTTCAGGAGCGATTTTGTCGTAACAATGAGGGCAGCTAACGCCTTGCTGATAGTGTTCGCTGGCTTTATCGGCTTCGGTGATGGGCAGGCGGCAGGCGTTGCATTGGTCGTAGTTGCCTTTTTCAAGCTGGAGATTAACGGTTACCCGGTCGTCAAAGACAAAGCATTCGCCTTGCCAAAGCGTTTCCTGGGCGGGGACTTCTTCCAGGTATTTTAATATGCCGCCTTTGAGATGATAAACCTCGTCAAAGCCCTGTTCTTTTAAGAAGGCGGTGGATTTTTCGCAGCGGATACCGCCGGTGCAGAACATCGCCACTTTCTTGTGTTTTTCGGGATCGAGGTTTTCTTTGATGTATTGGGGAAATTCGCGAAAGCTTGTTGTGTTCGGGTTAATGGCGTTTTTAAAGGTGCCGACTTTAAATTCATAGTCGTTGCGGGTGTCCACCAGTATCACCTCGGGGTCGGAGATCAGTTTGTTCCAGTCTTTAGGGCTGACATAAGTACCCACCACGCGCTTGGGGTCGATGCCTTCGACTCCCATCGTCACTATCTCTTTTTTGAGTTTAACTTTGGTGCGGTTGAATGGTAATGTGTCGGTCAGCGATTCTTTGTGATCGATATCGGCCAGACGCGGATCGTTGCGCAACCAATTCAGCACGGTGTCGATGGCTTGGCGTGATCCGGCTATCGTGCCGTTGATGCCTTCGCTGGCTAGCAGCAAGGTGCCGCGAACTTGGTTGGCTTCCATGACATCATGCAGGGGTTGGCGCAAAGCCTGATAATTTTCCAGGGTGACAAATTTGTACAGGGCACAAACTACTATTTGGGACATTATGATTCCTTGTTGCGGACCGGAACGTAAATCCAGTCATGTCGTGATCATGCTATTTATCGATTCATGTCCAGAGCCAATGCCTCGGCAACTTTGATGCCGTCGACAGCCGCAGAAAGAATTCCTCCGGCATAGCCCGCGCCTTCCCCGGCAGGATACAGTCCCTTGGTATTCAGGCTTTGGAAATGCTCATTGCGTTTGATACGGATAGGCGATGAGGTGCGGGTTTCTACGCCGGTCAATACCGCGTCTTTCATCGCAAAGCCCTTTATTTTTTTATCAAAAGCCGGGATGGCTTCGCGTATCGCAGCTATCGCATAATCGGGCAAGGCAGAACTGAGGTCGCATAAATGAACGCCCGGCGTGTAGGAAGGTTGTACCGTGCCCAGCTGTGAGGAGGGGCGCTTGGCGAGAAAGTCGCCGACCAGTTGCCCCGGCGCTTCGTAGGTTTCGCCGCCCAACTTGAATGCATTCGCTTCCAGACGGCGTTGAAAGTCGATACCCGCCAGCGGGTGTCCGGGATAATCGTCAGGCGTGATGCCGACGACGATGCCGCTGTTGGCGTTACGTTCGTTGCGCGAGTATTGGCTCATGCCGTTGGTGACCACATGTCCAGGCTCTGAAGTTGCAGCGACCACGGTGCCGCCGGGACACATGCAGAAGCTGTACACGGAGCGCCCGTTTTTACAGTGATGCACCAGCTTGTAATCGGCGGCGCCTAGTAACGGGTGGCCGGCATTGCTGCCGAACCGGCAGGTGTCGATCAGCGACTGCGGATGCTCTATACGAAAACCGATCGAAAAAGGCTTGGCTTCAATGTAAACGCCCCGGTCATAAAGCATTTTGAAGGTGTCGCGAGCGCTATGTCCGACCGCCAGCAGCACATGGTTGGTGTTGATGGTCTCGCCGCTGGCGAGTACAACGCCGCGCACCTGTTCATCTTCAATGATGATGTCGTCAACCCGGCTTTGGAAGCGGATTTCTCCGCCTAATGATTCAATGGTTTCGCGTATCTGTTCCACTACGCCTACCAGCCTGAATGTGCCGATATGAGGCTTGCTGACATGGAGAATTTCGGCCGGCGCGCCGGCTTTGACCAATTCGGTGAGCACTTTGCGTCCGTAGTGGTTTGGATCCTTGATCTGGGTGTGCAGTTTGCCGTCGGAAAAAGTACCCGCGCCGCCTTCGCCGAATTGCACGTTGGACTCGGGGTTAAACAGGCTCTTGCGCCAAAGGCCGAACGTGTCTTTGGTGCGCTCCCGCACTTCTTTTCCCCGTTCCAGAATGATCGGACGAAAACCCATTTGCGCCAGAATCAAGCCGGCAAACAGCCCGCAAGGTCCGGTGCCGATGATCACAGGGCGGAGCGCCAGATCTTTTGGCGCCTGGGTTACAAAACGATAAGTGCTGTCCGGGGTTAAGGAAATGTGCGGGTCGTCTTGCAGGCGGTTGAGAATCGCTTGTTCGTTGACTGTCTCAACATCAAGCGTGTAAACCAATAAAATCGCATTACGTTTTCGCGCGTCATAACCTTGGCGGAATATGGTATAGGTGGTGAGCTGTTCCGCGCTGATGCCGAGTCGATCGATTATCGCAGTTTTGAGCTGGTTTTCAGGGTGATCGAGCGGCAGTTTAAGTTCAGTGATTCTTAGCATGTTAAGTATTCGGGGTAGGTTACAGAACCGATTGTTTTGCTTGTGGGGGCGTGTGAATATTTGGTATTTTACCTTAATGGGGTTTTTCTTGTTAGCGGCACATAGGTCTTAAGGGAGGGTTGTGTAATGGCACCTGGAAAATTATTGGCGGTGATTGGCGTTGTTTTGGTGGTTATCGGGCTCGCAGTTAGTTACGCTCCTTGGCTGATCAATTGGTTCGGCAGGTTACCCGGTGACATACGTATTGAGAGTGAGCAGCGATTCGTGTTTATCCCGATCGCCTCTATGCTGGTTGTCAGTATTATCTTAACGCTCATTGTTAACCTGTTTTTTCGTAAATAGTGAACTGCTTCACATTATTTTTACAATCTATTTGTCGGAGACCTTAAGTTCTTGTAGAATGAATTAATTAAGTATTGCTGTGCTCATAAATAAGTGTAAGTTGGAACAAGAATGGATATATCACAAGAATTGCTACAGAAAAAAATTCTGATTGTAGATGATGCAGCATCAATGCGGACCCTCACCAAAGCTATTCTGCGTGAGGCCGGATTTACCCACGTTTTCGATGCGCCGGGCGGAGAGGAAGCAATTCTAATGATGAGGAAGGTCAAGATCAATATTGTGGTCTGTGACTGGAACATGCCGGGCATGAGCGGGCTAGATTTGTATAAGGCTGTAAAAGACGATGCCAAATTGGAGACGCCGCCCTGGATCATGTTGACCTCCTCGTCTGAAGGCGACAAGGTGAAAGAAGCCATTATGGCAGGAATAACCTCCTATATTGTAAAGCCCTTTAAGCCGGATAACTTGGTCAAACAAGTGGTAGGCAAGCTTTCTTAAGCTGTTATCAACAAAAATTAAAAAAGGCCTCATCCGTATTGCGGATGAGGCCTTTTTTTATGGCTGATTTGCTGTGATGTCCGGCTTAGCTGCCGGTGTGCGCCTTTTGCCGATATTCTTTTTATCCCTGTGGCGTATTTTGACTTTCTCGGCAGCAGCTTTTTTAGGTTCTGTTTTCTTTTTTCCGCCTGTTGCCTTTCCTGACGCTTTAAGCTTTTTGGGGCCTTTATATTTGCCTTCCAGCTCTTTGATGCTGCGCTGTTTGAATTTCTGCTTCAAGAACCGCTCAATGCCGGACATTAAATTCCATTCGGTGTGCTTTACCAGCGCAATGGTCAGCCCCAGCTCATCGACCCGGCCTGTCCGGCCTATGCGATGGATATAATTGATGCCGTTTCTCGGTACATCAAAATTGATCACCAGATTGATGCCCTTGATGTCCAGTCCTCGGGCGGCAAGGTCGGTAGCCAGCATGACCTTGACTTCGCCTTCGCGGAATAACTCCATCATCCGGTTGCGGTCTTTTTGATCCATTTCCCCATGCAGTACGCCGACTCTGAGTTTTTGTCCGCGTAACGGTCCTCGGAGGGCGTCCGCCTGAATCCGGCTATTGGTGAAAACCAGTGCCTTGTCATAAGTCTCATTTTGCAGCAGCCAGGTCAGAAGTTTCAGTTTGTGGTCGTTATCGTCGGCCAATACAATTTGCTGCTCAATGTTGCGGTGTCCGTCGTGCAGCGTATTTAAGGCGACGATGTCGTGATTTTTCAGCACCTTGTCAGCCATCTTGATGACGCCAAAATGGGTCAGGGTGGCAGAAAACAGCAGGGTTTGCCGCCCAGCGTTGCAGCTGTTGGCGATGGTTAGCACGTCTTCGCTAAAGCCCATGTCCAGCATCCGGTCGGCTTCATCCAGGATCAGCACGTCCAGATTGCTAAAGTTCGGTATCTCTTGCTCCATCAGCTCCAGGACTCTGCCGGGAGTCGCAATCACGATTTCAGTGTTTCTGCGCAGCATGTTTTGCTGTAGCCTGAAATCATCGCCGCCGGTAATCAGGCCAGTTTTGAGGTCGGTAAATTCAGTCAATTGCTGGCATTGCTTAAAGGTTTGCTGAGCCAGCTCGCGGGTCGGTGTTAGCACCAATGCCCGTGTGCCGGATTTTTTTGTAGGCAAGGCGAGCAGATGATGCAGTGTCGGCAATAAGAATGCGGCGGTTTTGCCGCTGCCGGTTTCGGCGCTGACCAGCAGGTCTTTGTGTTCCATAGCCAGGGGGATCGCCTTTTGTTGCACGGGCGTGGGCTGTTCAAAACCCATTTTTTTAACGGCCGGCAGCAGTTGTTCGTCAAGCGCCAAGTCTGAAAAGGATGGGGTTTTATCTATAGAATTAGGATGCATGAATCGTTAACTGGTTTTAAAGCGGAAGGATGAGAGGAAGCAATCTGTGCGCGTATTATAGGCTTTTTGCGTTCAGGGTTATGATTAAATAACTATTCATTGCAAATCGGTTTTTTAGCTTTTAAGCTAGGTTAAAAATCGGGAATAACATCGCCGCACCGGCATAGATCAGGAAAAAGCCATGATACCAATTAGAGATACCGCGCCTTGTCATTCAACGCCTCTAGTCACCTGGGGGATAATGGCGATTTGCATCACTGTTTTTGTGTCGATGAAATTGATGCCCGATCCGTTAAGTTTGCGATTGCTCAATCTTTACGGCATGGTGCCGATTCGTTATACCAATCCCTATTACGGGCTACCTTTCGATGGCTATTTGTCTTTCCTGACCAGTCTGTTTCTGCATGGAAACTGGCTGCACCTTCTGATGAATATGTGGTTTCTATGGATATTTGGCGACAATGTAGAAGACCGAATGGGGCGCTTGCCTTTTTTGGTTTTTTATTTGGCATGCGGACTGCTGGCTACTTTTTTGCAGTGGTTTTTCGATCCCACCCTCGCTATCCCCGTTGTCGGCGCATCGGGTGCGATAGCCGGCGTATTGGCGGCTTATTTTTTTTTATATCCGCTTGAACGCGTTGTGGTGTGGATCCCTATACTGTTTTTGCCTATCGTTATTCATGTCCCGGCGGTTGCTTTTTTAGGTTTGTGGATTGGATTTCAATTATATAACGCAACAACGGCAATGCTGTTTGGGGGCGTTGCCGTCGATGTGGCCTGGTGGGCTCATTTGGGCGGTTTTATTGCCGGTTCCCTTTTATACCGGTTGTTTCTTCGTAAAGAACCGGCCGAAAAAAATGAATTATTTTGACGGTGTTAAGGTATAATTTGCGGCTTCAAGTGGCGCTGTTTTTGACAACAGGCCAGGGTCAGGGGTTGTTTTCCGGCTAAAAAGACTTCTTAAGTTCAATCAGGAAATTGAAAGTAATATGAAAAAAGTTAACGTTGCGTTAGTCAGACTAGTTCAGTTTGTGGTTTTTGTGGTGTCCGTATTCATGGTAATCGTCTATTTCGGCGCCATGGTTTTACTGCCTTTGGATGCGGTTGTATTGCTGATAAAGCTGATGAGCGTTGTCGGCCTTAACGGTTTTATTGCGGCTTTTGTCGCCGTTCCGGCCGTTGGTTATTTGGGTTTGATCGTTTACAAAACGCCAGGGCTTTGCAAAATGGTGGTTGATATGGGTGTTGAGCTGATCAAGACCGGCAAAACCAGAGTTGAAGCGTTTAATGAAATTGCCGAGGCGGTGAACGTCTAATTTTCTCGATTGCCCACATAAAAAAAGGTGCGCCGGTTTCGACGCACCTTTTTTTATGTCTGTTGTTTTGGTAAGCGCTTTTTTCCTTTACGTTCCCAATGCGTAAAAAAACGGCAATTTCTTCAATATACTTGTATGAAGCTTTAAATTCCGTTGCCTTGCAGCTGACGGCTTTGGATAATAGCGGCTATGAGATCCTGTTTTTAGTTGAAAAACAACCCAAACTAATTGATTAGGCTTTGTGATAGCAAGGCTCGAGATGAGGATATGTACAAAAAAGAATACCAAGCAAAGCCGGGAAGTCCCTATCCTTCCGGTTCCAGGGCTAAAACCAAGGGCGTTAATTTTTCCATTTTCAGTCGTTATGCGACGCATGTGGAACTTTTGCTGTTTCATACGTCAGACTGCCTTGAGCCTTTCCAAACTATCGTGTTGCAGGAAGACATCAACCGTACTTTTTTTTCCTGGCACGTTTATGTGGCTGGCTTGCCGGCTGGTACTTGGTATGCATGGCGCATGGACGGGCCTAATCAAGTACGGGCGGGTCTGCATTTTGATAAGGACAAACAGCTGATTGACCCTTGGGTGCGCGCAGTCAGCCATAAACGCTGGAGTCGCAAGGCGGCGTGCAAGCCGGGTGATAATAGCCTTACCGCGATGCGCTGCGTTGTTGTCGATGATCGTTACGACTGGGAAGGCGATGTGCCGCTACGCATCCGTAGCGAAAAAGCCATCGTTTACGAACTGCATGTCGGCGGTTTTACCCGGCATCCCTCGTCAAAAGTGGCTAATCCGGGTACGTTTGACGGATTGATTGAAAAAATTCCGTACCTGCAAAAACTCGGCATTACCCATGTCGAGCTGTTGCCGGTGATGGCTTTCGATGAGCAGGATGTGCCGAAATACACGGCCGACATGGGCTTGAAAAACTATTGGGGTTACAGCACCCATAGTTTTTTCAGCCCGCATCCCGGGTACTGCGTTACCCCGGAGCAGGGGACTCATGTGCAGGAATTTCGCGATCTGGTCAAAGCGCTGCATCGGGCCGGTATAGGCGTTATCATGGATGTCGTATTCAACCATACCGCAGAGGCAGGGGCAGATGGCCCTATCATCAATTTCAGGGGCATAGGCGATGATATTTTTTATCATCATGACAAGCTCGACAAGAGTATCCTTCACGACTATACCGGCTGCGGCAACACCGTAAACGCCAATCATCCGCTGGTCGCCAACTTCATTATCAGCTGTCTGGAATATTGGGTCAGGGAAATGCATGTCGACGGTTTTCGCTTCGATCTTGCCAGCGCGTTGGCGCGAGGGGAGGGCGGCGAAGTCCTGCAAGATCCTCCGTTACTCTGGGGCATTGAGCTGTCAGAACAACTGGCTAAAACCAAGCTGATTGCCGAAGCTTGGGATGCGGCCGGGCTGTATCAGGTCGGCAGCTTTCCCGGCTATCGCTGGGCCGAATGGAACGGCAGATATAGGGATGTGATCCGGCGCTTTGTGCGTGGCGATAAGGGGCTGGTCAACGAGCTTGCAACCCGTCTCTGCGGCAGTAACGACCTGTACGAGCACAAAGGCCGGTTGCCGATTAACAGCATCAACTTCGTCACCTGTCACGACGGTTTTACTCTGTACGATCTGTTCAGTTACAACGAAAAACACAATTACGCCAACGGCGAGCATAACCAAGACGGCTGCAATGATAATTTAAGCTTCAATTGCGGCATTGAAGGGGAAACCCAAGAGCCGGGCATTCTGGCGCTGCGCAGAAAGCAGGCGAAAAACGTATTCGCTATGCTGCTGCTCAGCCAGGGTGTTCCGATGCTGTTGGCGGGCGACGAATTACTAAACAGCCAGCACGGCAATAACAATTGTTACTGCCAGGATAGCGAATTATCATGGATCGATTGGAATATGACCAAGCAAAATGCCGATATGCTGCGCTTTGTGCAACTCATGATAGCGTTGCGCAAAAGGCACCCGGCCATCATGCGGCGGCGTTTTTTGACCGGAAAACCCGTGAACGGCAGGGGCTTAGCCGAGATCCAATGGCATGGCACCGAAATCAACAAGCCGCTATGGGATGATACTGAGGCCAAGGTCCTGGCTTTTACCTTGGCGGGCATTGAAAGTGATGAAGCCGATCTGCATGTCGCAATGAATATGTCGGATCAGCAAGTCAGCATTGAATTGCCGGATATTGAAGGTCGCGTATGGAACCTGGCTTTGGACACCTCGCTGAAATCGCCACAGGATATAGCGCTTCCGCAGGATCAGCGGCCGGTGCGCGAAAATTTTTATCCGGTAAACGCCCGGACTGTCGTGGTTTTTGAGAATGGGCCTGGTTGAATAAATCAGTTTTCAGTCGCAATCCGCCGGGGAAAATGTGCCAACGTGACGGTTAATCGTCACGGGCAGCCACCCTTTTTTCAGGCAATGTCAGTGTGAATTGTGAAATGCTGGACTTAGGGTTCCAGCCAACCGGTTACATTGTCATCTGCGTTAAAATCAATTTCGCCGCCCCTAGAGTCTGGGAAGTACCAAGCCTCTCCCGTTTTCCACTTATCAATTTTACCGGGTTTCCCGAGCAGTGCAGTGACTTCGGCTTTTGATATGTTCACCTGCAAAGAGTGCCACGGATTAGCGTCTACTTTTTTTGTTTTTACTTCGGGAGTTTCAGCGGCCACAGGGGCTTTGCTGATTTTAAGTTCCGTAGGCTGTTCAGGATTTTTGACAGGTTGGGTTGATTCCAATTCTTGCACCCGTTTTTTAAGTGCTTCAACTTCCAGTCTTAATTCCTGGGTCTCAGGTAATTGGGCCAACGCATTATTCGAATAACAAAATAATGCGATGGCAGTCGTCAAAATAAAATGGCGAACCAATCTTGCTGTTTGATGAAATAAGGAAATAGTCATTGAGGCTCCTAATTTAACGTGTACGGCACTGAAAATCCGTTCATTAGTCATGAAAGCGAGACGAAAAATTTATGTTTTATCGCCGACTGAATATGATCCGGTTGTACTCTCGCTGAAGATTTTTCTACAGATTCATTTAATGATTATTCGGAATAATCCTTTGAGCATTCACACGCTTGGTGAAAAAACTATAAACAGGACTTCTTCAGAATTATTTACCCATCGATAAGCGTATCGGGATGATCGAACCTAAGTTGGTTTATAATGGCATTCTGCACTTCGATTTATATGTAACGAAGTGTTGAGAGCCTTTATGCTGTATTTTATGATTAACGCCTTTACCACACTGTGAACCATGTCTGAAAATTATTCGTTTGATCGTGATTATTCACTGGATTCCTTAAAAATTCCGCCCAACTCTATTCAGGCCGAGCAGTCGGTGTTAGGCGGCTTGATGCTGGATAATCAAACCTGGGATTCGGTCGCTGACAAGGTGGTGGAAAGTGATTTTTATCGCCGGGATCACCGGCTTATTTTCAAGACCATTGAGCAGCTCGCCGAAAAGCAGATCCCTTTCGATGTAATTACCATATCCGAAGCGCTGGACTCGATCGGCGAGCTGGAAAATTCCGGCGGACTATCTTATTTGGGTATGCTGGCCAAAGACACGCCCAGCGCTGCGAACATCGTCACCTACGCCAATATCGTCAGAGACCGGTCGGTGCTGCGCCAGTTGATTCATGTAGGCACCGAGATTTCGGATTCCGCGTTCAATACCGAAGGCCGCGAGACCGCCGATCTGCTTGAGAATGCCGAACGCGAGGTGTTTAAAATCGCCGAACAGCGCCAGCGCGGGCAGGGCGGTTTTGCCACCATCAAATCGCTGCTGGCGCGCGCCGTCGACAAGATCGAAACGCTGTTTGAGCAGGAAGGCAATATTACCGGGGCGGCCACAGGCTTTACCGATTTTGATGAATTGACCTCCGGCCTGCAGCCTGCCGACCTGATTATCGTGGCCGGACGGCCTTCGATGGGCAAAACCACGATCGCGATGAATATGGCGGAAAATATCGCCATCAAGGGCGACAAGCCGGTTGCGGTATTCAGTATGGAAATGCCGGGTGATGCGTTAGCGATGAGGATGATGTCGTCATTAGGGCGTATCGATCAGCACAGGGTCAGGACCGGCAAGCTGGAGGACGATGAATGGCCGCGCTTGACGTCTGCCATCAATTTACTGGCAGAAACCAAGTTATTCATCGACGATACCCCGGCGTTAACGCCGACCGAAGTGCGTTCAAGAGCCAGGCGTTTGATGCGTGAACACGGCCAGCTGGGCCTGATCGTGCTGGATTACTTACAGCTGATGCAGTCGCCGTCCAGCGGTGAAAACCGGGTGCAGCAGATTTCCGATATTTCCAGGGGCCTAAAGGCGCTGGCCAAGGAATTAAACGTCCCGGTGGTTGCCTTATCCCAGCTTAACCGTAACCTTGAACAGCGTCCCAACAAGCGGCCGATGATGTCCGATTTGCGTGAATCGGGTGCTATCGAGCAGGACGCCGACTTGATCGTGTTCGTATACCGCGACGAAGTCTATAACGAGGACAGCCCCGATAAAGGCATCGCCGAGGTCATTATCGGCAAACAGCGTAACGGTCCGCTCGGAACCGTCAGACTTACCTTTCTGGGGCAATACACCCGTTTTGAAAATTTCGCGGGAACCTATACCGGCGGGGATTATGAATGACCCCGGCAGCCTATGCGGTGCTCGATCTGGATGCTGCCCGGCATAACCTGTCCAAAGTACGCGAGTGTGCGCCGAACGCCAAGGTCATGGCGGTCATCAAAGCCAACGCTTACGGGCATGGCCTGCTGCGCATGGCCGAAGCCTTGCAGCAGGTTGACGCATTTGCCGTCGCCAGAGTTGATGAAGGCATACGGCTGCGCAAGGCCGGATTCAAAAACCGGATTGCCGTTTTAGAAGGCTTTACCTGCACAGAAGAATTGGACGAACTGCTACATTACCAGTTGGACGCCGTGGTGCATTGCTGGGCCCAGCTGGATATTTTACAAGCCGGAACAGGGCCGGGAGCCTGTGCGGTCTGGTTAAAAATCGATACCGGCATGAACCGCTTAGGCTTCAAGGCGGCAGAGATTAACGCTGTCTATCAGCGCTTAGGCCAATGCGCGCGGGTAAAGCAGCCGATCAGTCTGATGACGCATTTTGCCAGCGCCGACGATGTCAATGACGGGCAAACATTAAAGCAAATCGATTTGTTCAAGCAAACGGTTGCCGATTTTTCCGGCGAGTGCAGCTTAGCCAACTCGGCGGGCATCTTGGGCTGGGAGCAGTCCTTGAGCGATTGGGTGCGCCCCGGCGTTATGTTGTACGGCATCTCGCCGTTTCCTGATTCAACCGGGCAGCAGCTCGGATTAAGGCCGGTCATGTCGCTGCATTCACGGCTGATTGCGGTCAAGCGGATCGATGCGGGTGAAACGGTCGGCTACGGCGGCAGCTGGACCTGTGAAAAAACCACCACGCTGGGCGTCGTGGCGATAGGCTATGGCGACGGCTACCCCCGCCATGCCAAAGCCGGAACGCCGGTGCTGGTCAACGGCAAGCGCGTCCCGCTGGTCGGCAGGGTTTCAATGGATATGATGACCGTTGATCTGGAAAACCAACCAGATGCCAAGCCCGGCGACCCGGTAACCTTGTGGGGCGAAGGCCTGCCGGTTGAAGAAGTCGCGCTCTGGACCGATACCATACCTTACACGCTGGTGTGCGGCGTGACTCAACGAGTGCAGTTGGTTGAAAAATGACTACTGATTAGCAATGAACCCCAGCCAGCATCGTCTTGCTGGTAGGGATGTCAGTATCTATCCAGAGCCAAGGATAGTGGATGTGTCGCAATCGGTACGGCAGCAGAGAGCATAATCGCTAAAGATGCAACCTCAGCTTGATTCGTTATCGATACCCCGGTATGCCTGATCAGCTTTCTCGAGTCTTTTGGATAGCATAAGTTCATCGGCAATTTTGTGTTTTTCAGCAATTGCCAAAGCAACGATTTCCGCATTCTTGTTCAGTATCAGTCTGATTTTGGCGATCACCCCGTTATCGGAATCGTCCGCTAATGGAGCTAGCGACCCGGTGGCGGCGATACGCTGTGCCTCATATGCCATCACTGTGTCCCACTCGCCTTCGGATGCAAGGCTGAACATTTCCTCCGTCAGGCGCAGTAATTCATCGATCTTTGCGGACGGTTCAGTATTCATGTAGAGCCTCTATTTCGCCAAGTTTGCGCGATACGCTGAACACTATTGGCAACGTCGCCTTGGAATTCGGCCAGTATCGCATCGCAACCCCCCTTGATTCAGTCATCAGTTGTACCGTTTCTTTCTCGATATTCGTTTTACTCAGCCAGCTGACAAGCTTTTTATTTAGTTTTCGTTGTCGACGTTGATGAAAACTGCTGAGTAAGGAAGCTGGCCGTACTTTGCATACTGCCGACCAGTGCGTCCATGGCATTAAATTGAGTAAGCAGGCGTTTCTGTAAGGTAGCCATTCTTGCGGCTAAATTCGTCCGTTGTTTTTCTATATCCGTTATTTTTTTCTGCAAGCCGGCAAGTTTGGTATCCAGCGAACCAGTAGTCGTCGTTAAAAATGAGGATGCGACCTTACTCAGCTGTTCGATAAGCCCTCTGCTGAATTGAATTGTGCCATGGGAACCGACAACGCTGTCGGTCACCTGCACACCCAGACCATTGGCGTTGCCGCTATTCGCCGTCAAGGTCTGTCCACTGCCGGTGGCGGACTGACCATCGATGGTTCCCGCGATATCTACGCCGGTATTTAGTTGCCCCGGCGTAAAACCAGCAACACTCGCCCCCCCGCCGGCAATCTGAGTCAGGCTCACCTTCGATGCGCTTCCATAGCTGTTCGAGTTCATGCTGAATTGTCCGGTACCGCTATTGTAACTAACGGTAACCGAGACGCCGTTTGCAGTCAAAGCCGAGTCGCCGTTGATTTTGTTTTGCAACTCTGTCGCCAACTGGCTGGGATTGGCGCTGTAATCGGCACTGGTAAGGTTGATTGTGCCGGACGATATTCCGTCAACGCTAACTTGGATGGCGTTGTTGGTGGCGTCAATCAGCATTGAGGGAGCCGCGCTTCCTGTAATTAAAGCCTGCTGCGCTGCCGTGGTAACCTGAACGGCATATGTTCCGGCCTGAGTGGATGGACTGCTTCCGGCATAGGCGACGCTGGAGCTGCTCGGAATGCCGGAAATCGCGAATAGGCCGACTACGCCGTTGTGGTCGGCCGATAGTGCCGTATTCAACTTCGTGGAATCAAGCGCCAAGGTGCCATCGGCTTGGGTTGTGATGCCAATATTCGCCAACGATCTTACCGAGCCTCCCAATCCCGCAACTGCTGAGGTCAACAAGTTGCTAACGCTGTTCAATGCGGTTCGTGACGTAGGCTCTCCCTGCAGAGTGCCGCTTGTTTTGGTTGTTGCGTTATAGCCGGATACCGAAAGCACTGAGGTAGCAAATGCATTGTACTTGGTTACAAAGTTTTGGATGGCTGTAACGGTATTGGCATCATTTTGTCCCACCGACAAGTTAATCACTTGGCCGGGCACGGCTTGCAGCAAGTTAAAGGTCACCCCTTTTACAGCCGTCGAAACCGTATTGCTCGGACTGGTTACAGTCAGACCATTGATTTTCAGCTGCGCATCTTGTGCTTGGGAGGTTTGGGTCATTGGATGCGACGCTACGGTATAGGATAATGGCGAAAGACCGCCAGTTCCTGAAATCTGCATGCTGTTGGCGGCACCTGCAGGAGAGCTGAGCGTCAGCCGATAGCCGCTGCCATCGTTGATTATGGACGCCGTAACCCCGCCATTAGCGGCGTTAATGGCATCGCGGATACCGGTTAGGGTCTGATGGCTTGAATCAATGTTAATCGAAAGTGGGGATTTTTGCGCATTCGGATTGAATGCGGTCGGATTGCCGCTGATATCGTAGGTGGTGGTGCCAAATTGGATGTTCAGCGTACCGGTTCCCACCACCGAGGAGGCGCTTGTATATGACTGGGCGCTTGCCAAGCTTTGAGACGAAGCGAGCTGATTCACCACGACTTGGTAATTGGCGGCATCTGCGTTTGTAAATGTCGTTGCTGTGAGTGCGCTGCTGTTGCTGGAAGTTGCAGTGAGTTTATTGAGCTGAGAGGCATATTGCAATGCTGCGAGACTGGACTGGAAATCGCTCATGGCGCTTTTGACCGAACCCAGTGCGGAAATCTGCGCGTTTATCGTAGCTTCCTTTGCATCCATTTGCGTGGTTTGCGGCGTTTGCTCGGCTGACACCAGTTGCGAGACGATAGAGTTGATGTTTAGGCCGGAACCCAAGCCGGTCGATGTTATACTAGCCATGATAGCCTCCAGTTAAATTTTTAAGTGCGGCCATAGAATATGGGGCATTCGCATTGCCGTCACTTGTCGCCGCAGTAGGTTGGGGTGCATCTTTTTGCAACATAACACATTGGCTGAATAGCGATATATCAGGCACTGTCTTTAAACAGTAGACCGGAAATTTTTTCCAAGTCTTTGGAAATTTGGAGCATTTGTTCAGATGGAAATTGCCGGAGCACTTCGCCTGTCTTCCGATCCATTACCTGGACGACTACAGAATTTCCGACATCGCTTCGTTCAAAGCGCAGTTCCCGGTTTGCCTGTTCAAAAAAACGGTTGGCACCGGTTACAGCCGCCGCGACATCGTGCGAATTGTTGCTGTTGGCAGTGGACTTGTGCAAGGGGTCGTTATTCGCGTTCCCGGCAGTGACAACGGCTGACGGATTGTTCGCCTTAATACCGACGGTTGGCAGTGATTCTGGCATGCTGGGCTTATCCGGCAACGGAGGGGACCCAGTAATGCCCTGCGTGCTTAATGGTAAAGTGTCCATTGTAACCTCCCGAAAAATGTAAATCCGGAAGGTTAAAATATCTTCCGAAATAATTATATTACACCTAAATATGCCCAAGCCTGTCTAGTGTATGTCAAAAAATGGCCTGTTCGCTTTGCTTCTAAAACGCCTTCGGGGCGGCGGCCTATTTTAGCCGCCGCCCCTCAGCTCCGCTAGGATGCGCCGATTGTTATCTCAGCAGTGCCATCACTCCTTGTGTTGAAGAATTCGCCTGAGCCAGCATTGCCGTACCTGCTTGTTGCAGAATTTGCGCACGGCTCAGGTTTCCAGTTTCTACCGCGAAGTCGGCATCAGTGATGCGGCTGTTGGCAGAGGTCAAGTTTTGCGAGTTCAACTGGAGGTTGCTGATGGTGCTGTCCAGCCGGTTTTGCACGGCACCCATATTGGCCCGCTGAGCGTTGACAAAGGCCAAGGCATTGTCGACAGACTGTACAGCCAAATTAGCGCCCGCCACTGTTGAAACATCGATATCCTTGACAAGTTGACCGGAAGTGCCGCTGCCGTAGGTGCCGACAGTAAAGCCGGTGTTCTTTTCAATGCTGCCGGTATTGGTGGAAAGGTTGATTTGATTGCCGGAAATCAGCTGAATAGATCCCTCGGTTGTAGTTGCTGCGATCCCGCCTACGGCGCCGGCGGTAACGATGTTACGCCCGTCATTGGCTACCAAAGTGAATTTGGACGCATCGTTGGCGACGGCAGTAACGCCGGTTTGCGCGGTCTTGGCGTTGATGGCGGCGACAAACAGGGAGACCTGCTCGGCTGTGGTGCCGGTGGTGCCATTGGCTGCTGTAATAGACACACCATTGACGGTTAAAACGCCGCCTGTATTGGCAGTAACGCCGGTAGAGGTTATCGTGGTTGGGCCGGCCTTGGCGGTGACGCCGGTGGTATCGCTGACCAGATTGATGGCGTGCGCGATGGCGATGGCGCTGAGGTTTTGGTTAGCGGTTGAGGCCGTGTCGTAAGAGGCATAGGATCCGCCGACTGCTGTCCCGTTGATGACGAGATCTCCCGTGGCCATGGCGTTGCCGCTATTGCTCACACCGCTACTCACGGCGCTGGCTTGGCTGGCGGAATAGGTGCCGGTTTCGATGCCGACGTTCTCCAGCGATTTGCCGGTATTGCTGGTGATGGTGATGTCTGCGCCGCCTTGGGAGACCAGGGTGACGCTGCCTGAGTAGGTGTCAGCGGCACCGATGCCGTAAGTCGTAGCGGCGGTACCGCCGATAACAATATTGCGACCGTCGGCGGCCGTCAGCGATATGCCCGCACCCAGGTTTTTCGGGTCTATGGAGGCGACAACTCCGGTTTGGCCCTGTTTGAGGTTGATTGCATCCACTGCGCCCTGAAGGTCTGACAAGAGATTGCCAGCAACACCTGAACCGTTGATAGTGATGCTAGTGCCATTTAGCGATATCGCAACTGCGGTAGCCGGCATGGCAGTACCAGAAGCTATAGCAGTACCTTTTACGGTGTTGGCATTGACAACAGCGGTGACGTTGCTCTGAGAAGAAACGAGGTTGATCGCGGCGGCGATGGCGATGGAACTGTGATCCTGATTAGCGGTGGATGCGCCGTCGGCACCGGCCAATGCCGCGCCGACCTGAACGCCATTGATGATCAGGTCGCCGGCAGCCATAGAGTTTGCATGGGCGGCACCGCCGTTGGCACCGGCGAGCGATAAGGCAGCGGTAGAGATGCCGGAGTTTTTTCCGGATCCCATTTGAGCAGTGGTAGCGCCGCTTATGGCTACGGAGATAGTTTGGCCGACATTGGCACCGGTTTGGAAGACGGTAGTGCCGAAAGTGCCGTCCAGCAGCTTTTTGCCGTTGAAATTGGTGTCGGTGGAAACCGATTGAATTTGGTCTTTGAGTTGTTGTACTTCCACCTGAATGGCTTGGCGATCCGCCGCGGTATTGGTACCGTTAGCTGATTGCAGAGCCAACTCTCGAATACGTTGCAGGTTGTCGCCGATTGAGCTGAGCGCGCCCTCAGCAATTTGGGACAGCGATTGCGCGTCACCCGCATTACGCACAGCTACGGCTATGCCCTTTGTTTGAGAGGTCATCCGGTTGGAAATGGCCAAGCCGGCAGCATCGTCCTTCGCGCTGTTGATGCGCAGGCCGGAAGACAAACGCGCCATGGCGTTTGATTGAGCCATGGCTGATTTTTGTAATTGCAGCTGAGTATTCAGCGCAAGGAGGTTGGTATTGATATCTGTTGTCATGGCACATCTCCAAAAAAGGTTGGTTTAACACTGCATTTCCGTAAGCTGAAGTGCCTTCGGATGCCGCTTTCATTTTTGTTATCGGCGAACCTGAAAGAAACTTTAATGGATTTTGCAATTTTTTTGCGC
>Ga0208789_1001010_pt1 | contig 18927 bp, 19 predicted proteins | sample Methanotroph_Enr_FD_187368 | JGI IMG/M metagenome (GOLD analysis project Ga0208789, IMG submission 187368) | Enriched soil microbial communities from Old Woman Creek wetland in Ohio, USA - Methanotroph_Enrichment_5 (SPAdes) (version 2) | ecosystem: Environmental > Terrestrial > Soil > Wetlands...
CGTCTCAGCGCCGGCGCGCCGCCAGCAGGCATTCCCGTCCGGCCCGGCGGGGGTGGCTCCGGGTGGCGTCCGCCAGGTGCAGCACCTCGAAGCGGGGCGCCGCGAGCCGCCGCAGCTCGTCCATGGGGATCGCGTGGGGCGGGCCGGGGCGCCCCTGCACATCGTGGAAGGCCACGGCCAGCCACAGGCCGCCGGGCTTCAGGTGGTCCGCGCAGGCCGCTGCGTAGGCCGGCCGACGGGCGGGGTCCATGGCCACCAGGCAGGTGTGGTCGAAGATCGCGTCCCAGGGGCCCAGGGCCGTGGTGAACCAGTCCTCCTGTGCCCAGCGCACGGCCTCGCCGTAGCGGGCCCGGGCCCCCTGGATCGCCAGCGGCGCGAAGTCCAGGCCCGTGGTCTCGAAGCCCAGGGCTGCCAGGGCCGCGGCGTCGTGGCCGTAGCCGCAACCCGGCACCGCCACCGAGGCCCCGGGGGCCAGGCCGAAGGGGGCCGCCAGCTCCAGCGCCTCCGCCAGCACCGGCGTGGCCCGGGCCATGTCCCACTCGGGCCGTGCGCCGGCCTCGTAGTGGCGGTTCCAGTGGGCGGGATGGGAGGTCATGGCTCCAGCATGCCGCAATCGCCGGCTCTCAGAGGCCCTCGACGTCCTCCGCCCCCACGAAGGCCGCCAGCCGGTCCAGGGCATCCGCCAGCCCGCGTTTCCGCGATCTGGTGGCCTTGATACCGGGCTCCCACCAGAGGCCCTTCACCTCCAGCACGCCGCGGTCGCGGTGGGTCTTGGCGTCCAGGCGGCCCACGAGGCGGTCGCCCTCGAGAATCGGCAGCACGTAGTAGCCGTACTGGCGCTTCGGCTCGGGCACGAAGGCCTCGAAGCGGTAGTCGAAGCCGAAGCGGCGCAGGGCCCGGGCGCGGTCCCGCAGGATGGGATCGAAGGGGCAGAGCAGGCGCGTGCGCTCCGGGACCCCGGGCAGCCGCCGCAGCCGGGCCTCCCAGTCCGCCAGGGCGTAGGCGGGACGGACCGTGCCGTCGGCATCCTCCACCTCCACCGGGACGATGCGGCCCGCCTTCGCGGCCGCCAGGCACCAGGCCCGGGCCTCCGGGGCCTCGACGCTCTCCCAGAAGTCCGCCAGCTCCTTCGGCGTGAACACCCAGAGCCGCTCCGCCGCCGTGGCGCAGGCCCACTCGAGGTGGGCGCCGGGATCGGGGCAGGGCAGGGCGTGGTGGTCGGGAAACACGCGCTCCGTGAGGTCGTAGAGCTTCTGGAAGCCCTCGCGCCGGGGGATGGCCAGCTCGCCCGCGCGCCAGAGGAAATCCAGGGCGGCCTTCTGGGGCTTCCAGCCCCACCAGGGCCCGCGCTTCTCCGGATGCTCGAAATCCGAGGACTTCAGCGGACCCTCGCGCTCGATGCGGGCCTTCACGTCCGCCACCACCCGCGCCCCGTCCGTGCCGCGGAAGTGGTGCTGCCACCAGGCGTGGGCGTGGATGCGCGCGCGGTCCCGTTCGAAGCGGGGCTTCCAGTGGGCGAACCAGGCCGTGGGGATGGCGGAGGCGTCGTGGGTGAAGGCCTCGAAGAGGCTCCGCTTCTCCTCCAGGAGCTTCCTGAGCTGCTCCGGCCGGTACCCGTCCAGGCGGCTGAAGAGCGTGAGGTCGTGGGCCCGGGCCAGCACGTTGATGGTGTCCACCTGCACGAAGCCCAGCCGGTCCACGAGGGCCTGCAGGGCGGGGACCGTGGTCCGCCGGGATGGATCTTCCAGCAGGCCCTGGGCCGCCAAGAGCAGATGGGCAGCATCCCGGGCGGGAATCAAGGGATGGGTCGCGGCCATGGGACTCAGATCCGCGCCGCCAGTTCCGCCCCCTGGCGGATGGCCCGCTGGGCGTCCAGCTCGGTGGCCAGGTCGGCGCCGCCGATGAGGTGGACCGGGCGGTCCAGGGCCCGCAGGGGCTCCACCAGCTCCCGCTGGGAGAGCTGGCCCGTGCAGTTGATGACGTGGTCCACGGCCAGGCAGCGGGGCTCGGCGCCCTCGCCCTCGCGGATCCACAGCCCCTCGTCGTCGATGCGGACGTAGGCGACGCCGCCGAGCATCTTCACCTTGAGGGCCTTCAGGCTGGCGCGGTGGATCCAGCCGGTGGTCTTGCCCAGGTTCGCGCCCATGCGGTCCGTCTTCCGCTGGAGGAGGAACACCTGCCGCGCGGGCTTCGGCGGATCGGGGCGCTCCAGCAGGCCACCACGGTGCGCGTGGGCGCCGTCCACGCCCCAGGCCTGCAGGTACCGGGCGGTATCCGGCCCATGGCCCTCCTCCGCGAGGAACTCCGCCACGTCGAAGCCGATGCCGCCGGCGCCGATGATGGCCACCTTCTCCCCGGCCGTGCGGCGGCCCAGCAGCAGGTCCGGGTAGGAGATGACCTTGGGATGGCCGATGCCGGGGATCTCCGGCTGGCGGGGCACCACGCCCGTGGCCAGGATGATCTCGTCGAAGTCCGCCAGCAGGTCCGGGGTGGCCCGCTCGCCCAGGCGCACCGTCACGCCCGCGAGGGCCAGGCGCCGGCCGAAGTAGCGCAGGGTCTCGTGGAACTCCTCCTTGCCCGGCACCCGCTTGGCGATGTTGAGCTGGCCGCCCAGTTCGGGCGCGGCCTCGAAGAGGGTGACCAGGTGGCCCCGCTCCGCCGCATGACACGCGAAGCTCATGCCGGCGGCGCCCCCGCCGACCACCGCAAGGCGCTTGGGGGCCACCGTGGGCTCGAAGGTCAGCTCCGTCTCGTAGCAGGCCCGGGGGTTCACCAGGCAGGTGCAGCGCTTCTGCTGGAAGACCAGGTCGAGGCAGCCCTGGTTGCAGGCGATGCAGGTGTTGATGTCGAGGGCGCGGTCCTCCTCCGCCTTCCTCACGAAATCGGCGTCCGCCAGCAGGGGCCGGGCCATGCTCACCATGTCGGCGCTGCCCGCGGCCAGGATCTCCTCGGCCACCTCCGGCGTGTTGATGCGGTTGGTGGTGATGAGGGGGATGCCCACCTCGCCCTTCAGCTTCTTCGTCACCCAGGCGTAGGCGCCCCGGGGCACCATGGCGGCGATGGTGGGCACCCGGGCCTCGTGCCAGCCGATGCCGGTGTTGAGGATGGTCGCCCCGGCGGTCTCGATGGCCTTGGCCAGCTGCACCACCTCCTCCCAGCTGCTGCCGTCCGGCACCAGGTCCAGCATGGAGAGGCGGAAGATCACGATGAACTCGGGCCCCACGGCGGCGCGGACGGCCTTCACCACCTCCAGGGGGAAGCGCATGCGGTTCGCGTACTCGCCGCCCCAGGCGTCCGTCCGGCGGTTGGTGCGGGCCGCGATGAACTGGTTGATGAGGTAGCCCTCGCTGCCCATGATCTCCACGCCGTCGTAGCCGGCGCGCTGGGCCAGCCGTGCGCAGTCGGCATAGTCGCGGATGGTCTTGCGGATGCCGCGCTCCGAGAGGGCCGAGGGCTTGAAGGGGGTGATGGGGCTCTTGAGGGCCGTGGGGGCGACGCTGAGGGGGTGGTAGCTGTAGCGCCCGCCGTGGAGGATCTGCAGGGCGATCTTTCCGCCCGCATGGTGGACGGCCTCCGTCACGACGCGGTGCTTGCGCACCTGCCAGGGCCAGGAGAGCTGGGCCCCGAAGGGCGTGAGCCGGCCCCGCAGGTTGGGCGCGATGCCGCCGGTGACGATGAGGCCCACCCCGCCCCGGGCCCGCTCGGCGTAGAAGGCGGCCAGCTTGGCAAAGCCGTCCTTCGCCTCCTCCAGGTTCGTGTGCATGGAGCCCATGAGCACGCGGTTGCGGAGGGTGGTGAATCCCAGGTCGAGGGGTTCGAGCAGGTGCGGATAGGCCACGGGCGCTCCGGGGGATGCCCGGTCAGTGTAGGGCCAAGAGCGGCCTACCCGGCGTCAGGGCTCCGTCTTCTCCACGACCAGGGTCATGCGCGTCACCACGGCGGCGATGGCGCCCACGGCCGCGAAGACCGGCAGCAGGGCGGCGCCCACCAGGCCCAGGGTGAGGGGAATCTCGATGAGGGTCTTCCCCTCCTCGTTCTTCAGGGTGATCCGCCGGATGTTGCCCTGGTGGATCAGCTCCTTGATCTTGTCGAGAACCTTGCCGCCCTCGAGCTTGAACTCCTCGGTGCGCGTGCGGTCACCGTCCATGGATCCTCCTGTGCTCGAGGGTTACGGCCCCGGCTCCGGGCGGCTTACGCCTTGGGCTCCCGCCTGCGGACCACCTCGGGGAACATCTCCTGGGCGCAGTCGGGGCAGATGCCGTGGGAGAAGTCGGCCTCTGAGCGCTCGGTGATGTACTGCTCCAGCTGGTTCCAGTAGCCCCGGTCGTCGCGGATCTTCTTGCAGTGGGCGCAGATGGGGAGCAGGCCGGACAGCTGCTTCACGTTGCCCAGGGCCTCGGACAGCTCCTCGTTCCGGGCGCGCAGCTCCCGGGTGCGCTGCGCGACCATGGCCTCCAGCTCGGCCTTGCTGCGGGCCAGGGCCGCCAGCCGGAGCCGGAAGATGCCGTACATGCCGGTGAGGGCCGCCAGGATCGCCAGGGTCGTGGCCCACCAGCGTTTCCACCAGGGGGACCGCACGGTGAAATCGAGGCCCTCGGGCGTTCCGAACGGGCCGTCGCCGTTGGCCGCCCGCACCTCGAACCGGTAGCGCCCCCCCGGCAGGGCTGGGTAGCGGACGGTGCGGCTCTCGGCTTCGTGCCACTCCTCCTCCAGCCCCTGCAGACGCACCTGGAACCGCAGGGCCCGCTCGTTGATGAAGGAGGGGGCGGCGATGTGGAACTCGAGGGTGGCCTCGCGGGAAGGCACGGGGTCAAGCTCCCCGAAGGGGGGGTCGAGGCGCCGGGCGCCGCGGACCACTTGCAGGATGCGCGCCTGGGGCGGATCGAGGGGCGCCTGGGAGCCCTCCGCGTCGTAGCGCACGAGCCCGTTCGCGGTGCCCACCCAGACGTTGCCGCCCTCAGCCAGGAGGGCGAGGATCGCACAGTCCTCGCTGGCCATGCCCTCGTCCCGGCCCACGTGGATGGGCGGATCCAGCCGGTCCAGGCCCTGGTCCGTGCTCACCCAGGTCCGGCCGAGCCGATCCACCTGGACGGCGTAGATGAGGTTCGTGCGGAGCCCGTGGCCCTTGGTCCGCTGCTCGAGGATCTTGAGCCGCCCGTCCTCCAGGCGCACCCGGGTGAGGCCGTGGGGCTCCTGGTAGTGGAGCCAGGCGCTGCCGTCCGGCAGGAAGGCGGCCCCGTACACCGTGAAGGTCTGGAGGCCGTCGCGATCGGTGAAGAAGCGCCAGCGGCCCTCGGGCTCCCGCACGAGGAGGCCGGCCGTGGTGCCCACCCAGATCCGGCCCTGCGGATCCTCGCTGAACTGGTAGGCCCCGAGGGCCGGGCGGCCCGCCACGCTCGGACCGGCCTCCTGCACCAGCCGCCGGGCCGCCGGATCCCAGCGGAGGACGCCGTGGCGGGTGCTGCCGAGCCAGAGTCTGCCCTGGCGGTCCTGGAAGACGGTGTTCACCTCCCGGCCCAGGTCCCCCAGGGGGGCGATCTCCGCTTCGCGCCGGCCAGGCCGCAGCCAGAGGGTGGGACCGACGGTGGTGACCATCCAGAGGGTGCCGGCCCGGTCCTGGGCCAGGCCCTTGATGCGCCGCCCCCCCGTGCCGGGGATGCTCTCGAGGCCCGCCGGTCCCAGGCGGGCCGCGCCGCCGTCCGTGGCCACCAACAGGCGGCCCTCCCGGTCGTGGGTGATGAACCACACCACCTCGCCGAAGGCGCCGTGGGACAGGGTGTAGTTCCGCACCCGGCCCTCCCCCTGGAGGCGGGCCAGGGCCGGGCCGAGCACCCACAGGGTGCCCTCCCGGTCGCGGAAGACCGCGCGGACCCAGCGGAAGGGGAGGCCCACGGCGGCGTCCAGGTACTCCGACCGCTCCCCCATGAGGTGGAGGGCCCCATCCTGGGTGGGCAGCCACAGGGAGCCATCCCGGTCCAGGAAGGGGGTCCCGCTGGTGGTGAGGGTGGCCTTGAGCCGCCGGGATTCGTCCTGGAACCGGGCCCCGCCGGGGGGCAGCATGAACAGCCGCAGGCCTGAGCCGGCCCAGACCCGCCCCGCGCCGTCCTCGGCCACCAGGCTGACGCCCCCCGCGGGCAGCCCATCGGCCGGCCCCCAGTGGCGGGTGGAACCGTCGGGGTAGAACGCCTGGATGCCCTCCGGGGCGGCGAGATACAGGGCGCCGCTGTGGGACCCCTCGGCGAGGGATCCGGCGTTCCTCTGCATCCGCTCGGGCAGGGCCTTGAAATGCACGCCGCCTTCCTGGAGGTAGCGCCCCTTCCGGGTGGCGACCCACAGGCGGCCCTGGCGGTCCTGGGCGATGAAGGTGGGCACGGTGCCCAGGGGCTCCGTCCCGAAGACCGCCGGTTCGAAGCGGCCGTTCCGGAAACGGACCAGCCCGCGCAGGGTGCCCACCCACACGCCCCCATCGGGGTCCGGCAGGATGCGGGAGACGTAGGCGGAGGGGAGGCCGTCCTCCAGGCTCCAGTGGCGGCACTGGCCGCCCTCGTAGCGGAGCAGGCCATTCTCCGTCCCCAGCCAGAGGAAGCCGTCCCGGTCCTGGGTCAGGCAGAGCACGGCTCCGGAGGGGAGGCCCTGCTCAGGGCCGAGGATGGCGAAGGGACGTCGCCCACCAGTCTGGGCGGGGAGGGGGAGTGCCGCCAGCGCGGCCATCAGGAGCGGCAACAGCCATCGCGTCGAGCACATCTTCCAGACCAGCATACCTGCCTCATCGGCAGGGGGCGGTCCGGGCCCCAGGAGTGGACGGGTCGGGCCCCGGTCCAATGCTGCCTAGCCGGCTTTTCCCCGGGGGGTTCAGGCTGGCGCGGGCTCTGCCGATGGGGAATCCAGGCATCTTGACTGTGTTTACATCGACCGGCTATCCAGGGGAAGGCCCACCCCCCGGTCCCCACCCCACCCACGCCCTCCCGCAGGAAGCCCCTTGGCGATGCCCTACCCCTCCCTTCCCGGTTCCTCCGTCCCCCGCCGACGCTGGGGACGCCCTTGAACAACCTCCAGGGTCTCATCCAGAGCATCAGCCTTTCGGACGTGGTGCAGCTGCTCCACATGAACCGCAAGACCGGGGTCCTCCGCGTCCAGAACGGCCGCTTCAGCGGGGTGCTCCACGTGAACGCCGGCGAAGTGGTGCACGCCGAATCGGGCCAGGCCATCGGCGAGCTGGCGGCCTTCGAGCTCATGACCTGGGATCGGGGGGAGTTCGAGTTCGTGACGGGCCCCATCAAGCCCATCGGCAGCATCCGGCGCTCGGTGCCGGACCTGCTCATGGAATCCGCCCGCACCCTGGACACCCGGCGCCGCCTGAAGGCCTACTTCCCCACCCTGGACGCGGTGCCCTGGACCTTCCTGCCCGAACCCGCCCTCACCTCGGGCCTCAACCTGTCGCCGGAGGCCCGGAAGGCCATCCCCCACTTCGACGGCTACCACGATTTCCACCAGGTGATGGCCGCCACCCAGCAGAACGAGGTGGCGGTGCTCGAGGCCGCCTTCGCCCTCCTGGAGGCCGATCGCCTCAAGACCTTCGAACCCGCCGTGCCCCTCACCGTCAACCTCCTGAAGGCCCGGCTCTTCGGCAAGGCGGATCGCGTGGAGGTGGGCCCCATCCACGAGTCCCGCTGGCGGGGCCTCCAGCCCTACAGCCACGGCCTCATCTCCCAGGTGCGGATCCAGTGGCGCGGCGGGGTGGCCCACGAGGCCGTGCGGTTCAACGCCGATCTGGCCGACAGCACGATCGCCGTGCCCGAGGCCTTCCTCCAGGGCTGGGGGATCGGCCCCTCCGCGCTCGTGGTGGTGCGTCCCGCCCGCTGAACCGTTCCACCCTCTTTTCCCCTCCTCTTCCGGAGCAGGCCATGGTGCAAACGATCGCCGATCTCTTCTACGAGGCCTGCGCCTTCCGGTCCGCGGATGCCCTGGCCTTCCGCCGCGGCGGCACCTACGTGCCCATCTCCCACCAGGAGCTGCAGGCCCGGGTGGAGCGCCTGGCCCTCGCCCTGGAGGCGCGCGGCCTGAAGGCGGGCGAGCCCGTCGCCCTGATCTGCGAGAACCGGCCCGAGTGGGCCGTGGTGGACTACGCCTGCGCCGTCTCCGGACTGCCCACGGTGCCGCTCTATCCCACCCTGAACGCCCCCCAGTCGGCCTTCATCCTCAGGCACGCGGAGACCCGCATCGTCTTCTGCTCCACGCCCGAGCAGGCCCGGAAGGCCCTGACCGCCAAGGGGCCCGACAGCGCCCTGGCCACGGTGGTCCAGATGGACGGCATCCCGGTGGATCCCGCCGTGGTGCCCTTCGCCACCCTCATGGCCGAGGGCGAGGCCCTGGAGGCGCGGCGGCCGGAGGTGCGGACCTGGGCGCGGCAGCGGAAGCCCGAGGATCTGCTGACCCTCATCTACACCTCCGGCACCACCGGCGATCCCAAGGGCGCCATGCTCACCCACGGGAACCTGGTGTCCAACGTGGAGCGCACCCTGGAGCTCATCCAGATGAAGCGGGGGGACCGCTGCCTGTCCTTCCTCCCCCTCTCCCACATCCTGGAACGCATGGCCGGGCACTATTCCATGATGCGCATCGGCGCCAGCATCTACTACGCCGAGAGCATCGCCACCGTGGGGGACGACCTCCAGGCCACCAGGCCCACCCTGATCATCAGCGTCCCGCGCATCTACGAGAAGATCTACGCCCGGGTCCGCGAGGGCGTGGCCTCCAGCAGCTTCCTCAAGCGGTTCATCTTCCACTGGGCCATGTGGGCCGGCGAGATGTCCGTGCCCTACCTCTACGGGAAGCGGAACATCCCCCTCTGGATCCAGTTCCAGCTCTGGTGGAGCCGGCACCTGGTCTTCCACAAGATCCTGGCGAAGACCGGCGGGAACATCCGCTTCGCCATCAGCGGGGGCGCGCCGCTCTCGCCCAAGGTGATGGCCTTCTTCTGGGCCATCGGCCTGCCCATCACCGAGGGCTACGGCCTCACGGAGACCAGCCCCGTCATCTCCTTCAACCGCTTCGGCGAAGTGGCGCCCGGCAAGGTGGGCCGCCCCATCTACGACACCTGGCAGGGCCGCCCCTACGTGAAGATCGCCCCGGACGGCGAGATCCTCTGCCAGGGGCCGAACGTGATGAAGGGCTACTGGAAGAACCCCGAGGCCACGGCCGAGGCCTTCGATGCCGAGGGCTACTTCCGCACGGGCGACATCGGCGAACTCGACGCGCTCGGCCTGCTGAAGATCACGGACCGCAAGAAGGAGATCATCGTCACCAGCGGCGGCAAGAAGGTGGCCCCGCAGCCCATCGAGGAGCTCCTCAAGACCGACCGGTTCATCACCCAGGCGGTCCTTCTGGGCGACCGGCGCAATTTCATCTCCGCGCTCATCATCCCCAACTTCGACAGCCTCTACCGCTGGGCGCACCAGCACAAGATCGCCTACAGCAGCAGCCGCGACCTGGTGGCGCGCCCCGAGACCGTGCAGATGCTCATGGAGCGGGTGGAACTCATCAACCAGCAGCTCTCCAACTTCGAGCGCGTGAAGAAGATCGCCGTGCTGGACCACGAGCTGAGCCTGGAGACCGGCCAGCTCACGCCCAGCCTCAAGGTGAAGCGCCGCGTGGTGAACGAGATGTACGCCACGCTCATCGAGTCGCTCTACAAGGAGGCCTGATCCCGGGCGATCAGCCCTTCGAGGAGCCCTTCAGCTCGATGACGTTGCCTTCCGGATCCTGCAGGTAGACCGAGGGCCCCCGGCCCTCGGCGCCGTAGTTGTCGTGGACCTCGCTGAGCGCCACGCCGTGGGCGGCGAAACGGGCCCGCAGGGCAATTTCGTCGAAGGGCTCGATCCGCAGGCAGAGGTGGTCGAGGTTGCGGCCCTCCCGGCCCGGGGCGGCCCCGCCGGGGGCGCCGAGCTTCCCGGAGACGGAAACCAGGTCGAGCATGGACCGCCCCGCGCGCAGGTGGACGAGGCCCAGCTCCGGCACCTCCCGGTCCAGGGTCATGCCCATCACCCGGGTGTAGAACCCGGCCATGGCCTCCAGGTCGGTGACGCGGAGCACGAGGTGATCGAGGCCGAGGATCTGCATGGGGAGCCCCCTCCCGGAAGGCCGGAATCGGCCAGCTTACCGGATCCCGCGGGGATCAGGCCTCGATCAGCAGGTGCCGGGCCAGCCAGAGCTGGAACCGGCCCAGGAGCAGGCCCAGGTGCAGGGTCAGGGGGAGGATGGCGAGGCCGGCCAGGCCCAGGAGGAGGAACGCCAGGGCCGGGTGGGCCAGGCACCAGGCGGGAAGGGTGAGCATGTCCATGCTGAACGTGCCCTTGGCGTGGAACAGCGCGGCCAGGGGGAGGGCCGCGAAACCGAGGCCCAGGGCGAGGAGGGTGGTCATCACGGTGAAGTAGGCGATGCCCAGCGGCAGGAGGAGCAGGAAGTAGAGCAGGCTGGTCCAGGTGCGGCGGTCCGCCACCAGGGCCTTCACCCGCGCCGCCCAGCCCTCGCCGTCGGGGAGCAGGCGAAGGGCCGAGACGGGGTTGGACCCCGCCACCAGGAGGCCCAGCAGGCGCGTCTCGCCAAGGGCCAGGAGGCGAGTGCCGGCCAGGAAGACCAGCGCCACGGGCAGGCCGATGATGAGGACCGCCAGGCCCAGGCTGAGGGAGATCCCCGCCACGGCATACGTGAAGGCGAGGATGCCTGTGGTCATGGACAGCAGGAGGTAGAGCAGGGTCGTGTAGGCCCGGCGCGAGGCCAGGATCTCGAAGAAGCCAGGTTGGGTCTGCTGGGGCATGGTTCCTCCCGGGGATGATCCAGGCTAGGCCCCGGCCCGGGGCCCCGGGGGCGTGGACCGGCGAACGGCGGCCCCTGGCCGGCGAAGCCCGGGGTTCAGCCCGCGTCCTCCACCCGCCACAGGGCCAGCTCCTCGCCCACCTTGGGCACGGGCAGCAGGTCGTTCTCCACGGCGCCGTCGTCGCTCTCGGGCTCGCAGAGGTAGGCCGCCACGGCGGCCAGGGGCTGGTCCATGGGCACCAGGAACCAGCCGGGCGGCACGGAGCGCGGACCCCGGCGCCAGGAGACGGACAGCTCGCCCACGGCCGCGGCCTCCAGGATGGCCCGGCCGCCCTCGGAACCCAGGGATTCCACCACGGGCACGGCCACCTCGAAGGTGCCCAGGGCCTCGCGCAGGGTCAGGCCGTGCAGGCGCAGGTGGGCGGCCACGGCAGGCGGCACCAGGTAGGCCTCGGGGCGCTCCACCACCGTGGTGCCCACGAAGCGGGCGAAGTGGGGCAGGGTGATGGCCGTGGGCGCCCCCTCCAGGGTGCGGGGCGTGCGGGTGAGGACCTCCACGGGCCGGTCGCGCACGTCCAGCCGGTAGCGCACGGCCATGCGGTCCCGCGGGGCACGGCTGAGGGCCACGGTCTGCAGCACCTCGTCCCCGTGGGCGGCGACGTACCGGAAGGTCTCCAGCATGAAGGCGTAGGCCGTGCGCACCCGCTCGGAGAAGGGGATGTACGAGTAGCACTCCAGCAGCAGGTCCATGCGGCTGGTGAGGCCCCGGTAGTTGCTGCCGAAGCGGGGATGGTGCGGGTAGGTCATCCAGCCCTCGCGCACGGCCGAGGCGGGATCGGCCTCGCCGTCGGCGTCCAGCACCCGCTCGTCCTCCACGAAGTTGCCGTACCAGCCCGCATCCAGCCCGTGGTTCGCCTTCATCGCCGCCACGACGGGGGGCAGCAGGCGCTCCCGCATGTAGGCCACGGGTTCGCCGCGGCCGGTCTCCTCCGTGTGGGGGATGTCGTAGGTCATGGAGAAGCGGTGCACCGAACCGTTGGTGGCGTGGTTGTCGATGGTGAGATCCGGCTCCCAGGCCTGGCACACGCGGGTCTGGAGCAGGCGCATCTCGGCGCCCTGCATCCGCAGGTAGTCGCGGTTCAGGTTGATCTTCGCGCCGTTCTCCCGGGTGCCCACGCCGCTGTCCGGGCCCAGCTGGCCCGAGAGCTTGGGCAGGTGCAGCTTGCGGTTGCCGGGGTCGATGGCATCGTTGCCGTCCGGATTGAAGAGCGGCACCACCACCAGGGTGAGGTGCTCCAGGATCTGCCCCGCGTCCAGGCCCGGTTTCCCGTCCAGCAGGTCGCGCACCAGCATCAGGCAGCCCTCCTTGCCCTCCACCTCGCCCGCGTGGATGCCGCTGATGACGAGCACCACGGGAAGGCCCAGGGCCCGGGCCTCGGCGGGGGTCTTCGCCCCGCGGGCGGAGAGCACCAGCAGGGGCAGTTCTCGGCCCTGGGGGCTCAGGCCGAAGGCCTCCACGTGCAGGCGGCGGTCGCCCTTGGCCTGCAGGCCCGCGATGAAGGCCATCACGTCCGCATGACGGCTGGTCTCCTCGTAGCGGGTGGCCTCGGCGCGGGTGAGCAGGGGCATGGGACCTCCAGGCGGGAGGGGCATTCTCCCGCCCCCGGGGGCCCGCGTCCATCGGGCTGTTCCCGGCCCCTAGCGCTTGGCCACCAGCTCGATCTCCACGTCCGCCCCCAGGGGCAGGCCGGCCACGGAGACGGTGGTGCGGGCGGGGAAGGGGGCCTGGAAGCGCGATTCGTAGGCGGCGTTCATGGCCTGGAAGTGCGCCATGGAGGTGAGGTAGACGTTGACCTTGATGACGTGGTCCAGGGACAGGCCCGCGTCCCTCAGCACGGCCTCCAGGTTGTCGAAGGCCCGGTGGGTCTGGGCCGCAATGCCGCCGCCCACCAGCGTCCCGGTGGCCGGATCGAGGGGCGTCTGCCCCGACAGGTAGAGCAGGTCCCCGGCCCACACGGCTCGGGAATAGGGCCCGATGGGCACGGGCGAACCGGGGGATTCGACGGCATCGCGGGTCATGGATCCTCCAGGGTTCAGTCCTTGGCCGGGCCCTTCCGCATCGGAAGGCCGGGGCTTCCATCATCGGCCCCCCCTCGCCCTAGCGGAACTCGGCGCGATGGAGCTCGGCCCGGAAGAACTCGCCTTCGCGCTCGAAGCGCTCCGTGCCGAACCACCAGCCCACGCGAACGCAGGTGGGGATGGTGAGTCCCTGGAAGGTGCCTTCGGCTTCCATCACGCCGCCGAAGGGCGCTTCCCGGAAGGCGCCGCCGCCGGGGTTCCCCCAGCGCGCCAGGCGCACCTCCCGCAGGCGGCCCCCGGCGTCCGTCGCCAGCTCCAGGTCGCCGGGCTCCCCGTCCACGGGCACCTGGGCGGTCAGCCGGCCGTGCGTCTCCGTCCAGGCCACCGCCGGATCCGCCAGGGCCGAGGGCAGCCAGATCGTCTCCGCCCGCAGGCGGCCCCGGGCGGACCGCGTGATGTCCGGGCCCCCGGCCCGCAGGAAGGGGATGAGGCCGAAGAGGGCCCAGCGCATGGCGCCCTCCCCGTCCAGCAGGCGGTCGGAGCCCCGGATGGGCAGGCCTCCCATCCGCAGGCGGGCCGCCCAGATCAGGCCCCGGCCGCGGACGATGACCTGCTCTGCCTCGAAGGGGCGCCAGTCCCCCAGCCGGATCGTGCCCGACATCTCCAGGCGCACGGCCCGGGACAGCGGGGCCCCCGGGGCCAGGGCGTGGCCCAGGAGGCGCTGCGCTGCGGCCGGCAGGCCCGCCAGGGCCGCCGGGTCGAAGCGGTCCGTGGCCGGCGGCGCTTCGCGCCAGAGATCGTCAGGGCTGATCCGCGTCGGCATGGCCCCTCCCGTCGGGCGTTCAGGTGATGCGTTTCAGCACCTGCCGTCCCATGTGGGAGAGGTTGAGGCGGCCGGGGCCGGTTTCCCGGACGAGGTCGTGGCGCTCCAGCCAGGCGACATCGGCTTCGGTGGCGCCGGCCTTCAGGAGGTGCTCCCGCGCCACGTCCGGATGGTGGGTGGCCACCATCTTCAGGAGACGGAGTTGGAGGGGAGAGATGGCGTCGGTCATGGCTGGCTCTGGTGGCGCCGGTAGCTGGGCCGGTGGAGGTCGCTGATCTGGACGGTGACGTTGAGCCGCATCCCCGCGGCGCTTCTGGGGAGGGCCCGGATCAGGACGGGCAGCAGGGCATCGGCGAGGGAGGCCTTCACGGCATCGCTGCGGCCCTCCATCACCTGCACGTCGAGGGTGACGAAGGCGCGGTCCGGGGCGCCGTCGGCCACGCGGAAGATCCCGTGGCGGATCACGCGGCTCTTGAGGTCCGCCTCCGCGAAGAGCCCCGTGTCCACCAGGGTGCGGTGGAGGTCGGCCAGGAGACCGGGCCAGTCCGGCTCGTCCAGCAGGTTGTCCGAGGCTTCCAGGATGCAGTGGGGCATGGGCGACCGCCGATGCCCCAGTCTACCGCCGCGAGGCTGGCTTCCGGGCCACGGCCTTGCGGCCCTCCGGCTTCCACCAGCCGCCCTCCTCCGCGAAGCAGACGTTCTCCAGGTCGGCCACGTGGACCTGCAGGTGGGCCTGGGCATCCGCGACGGCCTGGTTGTACACCGCCGGGCCGATCTCCTTCAGGCAGAAGTCCAGGAAGACCCCCGCCCCCAGCCCGCCCAGGCTCACGCCGTACTCCTGCGCCACGAACCGCTGGATGGATTCGTGCAGGCGCTGCTCGACGTCGGGGGGGAGCCGGATGTCCATGGGAGCCTCGTGAACCTTCGACGATACCCTTCCGCGGGTTCCATCTTCACGGGTGTCCGTCCGCCCCCGGTCCAGGCTCTTCCGGTTTCCGGACGCCGCTGTCCCCCGGCTTCGCGAAGCGCTGGGCGCGGAGGTGGAAATCGTCGGTGAAGGTGCGGCGCACGGGTGGCGGGGCGGCGGTCTCGGCCTGGATCCGGATCCGGCGCAGGCGCCAGAGGGCCCAGCCCACGGGCAGCAGCAGGAGGAAGGGATACTCCAGCAGGATCCGCAGGGGCGTCAGGCGGAACTGGTTGGGGCGCAGGCCATCGGCCACGTAGTTGTCCAGCACCCAGATCTCGTCGCCGGGCGCCAGTTCGGCGGCCTCGGCCTTGAGCATCGTCAGCTCCCGGTCCCGGTCGCCTTCCTTCACCGTCACGATGTCTGCGATCTGGCTCTGGGGATCACGGTCCACCCGCAGCACCTTCACGTGCGCGGCGCCCGGTCCCTGCCAGCGGCAGAAGGGGTTCATCACCAGCAGGAAGGTCTGCACCAGCCCCACCCAGACCACCGCCAGCACCACGCCCCAGAGCGCCACCAGGGCGCTCCAGCGGACAGCGGGACGGGCGAAGACGGACATGGGGGCAGTATCCCAGGTTCACCCGTGGCCGGCGGGTGCGATCCGCCCCAGGAAGTCCCGGAGGGCCTGGGCGGCGGCGTCGGGCCGGGTCTGCAGCAGCCAGTGGGGGCCCTGCAGGGTGGCGATGTCCAGGCCGCGCAGGTGCGTCCGCAGGTGGCGCGTGGCGGCGGCGGGCACCAGGCGATCGTGGGCCGCCACCAGGGCCAGGGTGGGCACGTCGATCCGGGACAGCAGGGGCGTCTGATCCACGGCGATCACCGCCAGCAGCCGGTCGCGGAGGGTGGCCTTGGGCACGGCCGGCAGCATGCGCCGCACCAGGTCCATCAGGGGCTCCGTGGCCCAGCGGCCCAGCAGCAGGAAGCGGATCGCCCCCAGGGGCAGCCGCAGGGGGGGCAGGAGGCGCAGCAGGGACGCCGTCCAGGCCAGGCCGGGGCGCGGGTTCCGGGCAAAGGTGCCGCAGAGCACCAGGGCCCGGAGGCCCTCGGGCCGCTCCGCCGCCAGGGCCAGGGCCACGGGGCCCGAGAAGGATTCCCCCAGCAGCAGGTACGGACGATCCCGGGGCAGGAGCGTCCGGGCGTGGTGGACGCAGGCCGCGTAGGACACCAGGGCCTCGGGGTAGCGCACGACCCGCGCCTCGAAGTCCGAGGCGGCCCTCAGGAAGGGCTCGAACATCACGCCCGTCCCGTCCAGTCCCGGCAGCAGGACCAGCAGCGGGCGTTCCTCCAGCGGCAGGGGCATGCCCCAGTATCCCAGGTCGAGGGCGGGTAGAGTGGACGCTCTCCCGGGAGCCCCATGGCCTCGTCCGCCCGCAGCCCGTCCCTCGGTCGCGACGTTCGTCTGCTCTTCCTGACGCGGATCGTGCGGATGGCCGCCTACGGCTTCCTCTCCGTGGTGCTGGTCCTCTACCTGGCCGGGCTGGGCTTCAGCGAAGGGCGCATCGGGCTGCTGCTCTCGCTCACGCTGGCGGGGGACGCCCTCGTGTCGCTGGGGATCACCCTCCATGCCGATCGCCTGGGCCGGCGGCGGATGCTCCTGGCCGGCGCGGCCCTCATGGTGGGTGCCGGGGTGCCCTTCGCCCTCAGCCGGAGCTTCGGGGTGCTGCTGGTGGCGGCCACGCTCGGCGTCGTGAGCCCCTCGGGGAACGAGGTGGGGCCCTTCCTGGCCCTGGAGCAGGCGGCCCTGGCCGAGGTGCTGCCGGAGGAGCGCCGCACGGCCCTCTTCGCCTGGTACCACCTGGCGGGCGCGTTCGCCACGGCCTTCGGCGCCCTGGCCGGCGGCTGGGCGGCCCAGGCCCTCCAGGGAGCGGGTTGGACCCCCGTGGCCAGCTACCGGGCCGTGGTGGCCGCCTACGCGGCGGCGGGGTTCCTCCTTGCGCTGCTCTTCCTCCGGCTGGGCCGGGCTGTCGAGGCGCCGCGTCCGGTCACCACGGGGCGCTGGGGTCTGCACGGATCGAAGGCGGTGGTGCTGCGCCTCTCCGCCCTGTTCTCCCTGGACGCCTTCGCGGGCGGCTTCGTCATCCAGAGCATCCTGGCCTACTGGCTGCACCTGCGCTTCGGCGTGTCCCCGGGGGCCCTGGGCTCCATCTTCTTCGCGGCCAACCTGCTGGCGGGGCTCTCCTCCCTCTACGCGGTGCGGCTGGCGGCCCGCATCGGCTACATCCGCACCATGGTGTTCACGCACATCCCCTCGAACGTGCTGCTCATCCTGGTGCCCCTGATGCCCAGCCTGCCCCTGGCCGTGGCGGTGCTGCTGCTGCGCTTCAGCATCTCCCAGATGGACGTGCCCACGCGCCAGGCCTACACCATGGCCGTGGTGGCCCCGGAGGAGCGTTCCGCCGCCGCCGGCATCACCGGCATCGCCCGCACCACCGGCGCCGCCCTGTCCCCGGGTCTGGCGGGGCCCCTGCTGGCCGTGCCCGCCCTCCTGGGAGTCCCCTTCTTCCTCGCCGGCGGCCTGAAGATCCTCTACGACCTGCTGCTCTACCGCAGCTTCCGGGCCGCTGATCTGGGGGCCTCCGCCGCAAGGGGTGGACGGGACCGGCCATGACCACCGGCCGGGAGGCGGAACGCCCCCGGCCGGTGTCCCTCCATGGGGGTTCCAGGGCTACATGGCCACGAGCTTCGGCTTCACCAGCCGCTCGAAATCCTTGTACGACATGCGGATCAGCTCGGTGTGGGTGCCGGCGTTGAAGGCGATCTCGGGATCAGCGGCCAGGTGCGGATCCACGAAGACCTCCAGCCCGTAGAGGTTGCCGAAGGGCGGCATGGCCCCCACCTCGCAGCCGGGGAAGTCGGTGGTGAATTCGCGCTCGTTGGTGAGCTCGATGGTGGTGGCCCCCGTCGCCCGGCGCAGCCGCTCCAGGTCCACCTTCCGGTCCGCGGGGAGGACGGCCAGGGCCGGCCGGCCGTCCAGGTTCACCACCACCGTCTTGGCCATCTCCTTGCCGGGGATGTGGGCGGCGCCCGCCACCGAGGTGGCGGTGAAGGCCAGCGGGTGGGGGATGACGATGTGCGACACCCCGTTGGCTTTGAGGAATTCCTTCACGTTGGCCACGGTCATGGCGGCCTCCTTGGGTTGAACGCGAACCAAGGATGGGTCCGGGCCGGGGATGGTGCCACCGGGCCGGACCCATGAAAAAAGCGAGAACAGAGGGCCGCGGCCCCGCCCTCGCCGGGGGATCAGTTGACGTACCAGTACGTGCCGTCCGAGACGCAGATGAGCGTCCAGTAGCTGTAGATGAACGCGATCGAGGGGGTGAGAGCGAACGTGGATGGGTTGGTCGTCCCGGTTCCATCCTGGATCACATTGCCCGTGGCGCAGTTCAGGGTGAAGTGGTTGCCCCCGGCCATCACGTAGATCATCCGGCCGGCGTTGGCCGCGGGATCGGGCAGGGTGATGGTGGGCGTGCCCGTGTTGGCCACCAGCACCATCCGATCGTTGGTGCCCACCACGTACGTGGTCGAGGCCGAACCGGGGACCACATGCACGGCCGTGGGACCCGAGGACCCTTGGGGAATGGTGAAGTTCAGCACCGCGGCGCTGGCGGTTCCGGAGTTGGTCACCGAGGCGGAGCTGCCCGCCGCGCCGGTGGTGGTGGTGCCCACGGCCACCGTGGCGGCCGTTCCCGAGGGGCCCGTGGCGCCGGTGGCCCCCGTCGCGCCCTGGGGACCCGTCGCGCCGGTTGCCCCCGTGGCGCCGGTGGGTCCGGCCGGACCTGTGTTGCCCTTGGCGGCCAGCAGGGCCCAGGTGGTGCCCGATCCGGCGACATCCAGGGCCGCGTCCACGTTGAAGTTGGCCGTGAGGGCGATGTAGCTCGCCCCGTTCTCAGAGACGGTGTCCCCGATGGCGTACGCCGTGGCGTTGCTCCAGGCGCCCTTGAAGCTGACGGGCGGGCCCTGGGGGCCGGTGGGGCCCAGGAGGCCCTGGGGGCCTGTGGCCCCGGTCGCGCCGGTGGCACCGGCCGGCCCCTGGAGGCCCTGAAGGCCCTGGGGTCCGGCGGCGCCCTGGGGCCCGGTCGCCCCGGCCGGTCCCACCAGGCTGGTGCCCGTGGCGGGCCAGGCGCCGGCGGTGGGGAGGCCCTTGGGGCCGTAGAGGACGCTGGCGGCGGTGTCGAGGTAGAAGTCCCCGTCCGCGCCCAGGGCCACCGCAGGGGCCCCAGTGCCGTGGAGGAGGGTCCGGCCGTTCGCC
>Ga0208789_1001012_pt1 | contig 18867 bp, 16 predicted proteins | sample Methanotroph_Enr_FD_187368 | JGI IMG/M metagenome (GOLD analysis project Ga0208789, IMG submission 187368) | Enriched soil microbial communities from Old Woman Creek wetland in Ohio, USA - Methanotroph_Enrichment_5 (SPAdes) (version 2) | ecosystem: Environmental > Terrestrial > Soil > Wetlands...
CACCTGGCGGGAATTGTTATATGTCTTCCGGCGCATGGAGGCGCGGGGCGAACTGCGCGGCGGCCGCTTCGTGCAGGGCTTCGCCGGGGAGCAATATGCGTTGCCGGAAGCGGTTAGCGCCCTGAGGGAAATCCGCAAACAATCCGGACAGGGCGATCTCATTGCTATCAGCGCCGCCGATCCGTTGAATTTAACCGGGCTGGTTACGCCGGGACAACGCGTACCGGGGCAGCCTGGGCAGCGCATTTTATACCGTGACGGAATTCCGATTGCCCATAGCATGCAAACCAAAATCAGTTTTCTTGTGCAAGTTGAACTGCAAGATGAATGGCGGATCAAAAATGCGTTGCTGCGTAAACCAAACTTAACAGCTTACCAACACACTGCTCGCCTGCCGGTTTGATCTGTTTTTTAACGGTTTAACAATTAAGCCCTCACCTTTTAGGCGTCAAGCATGAAGTCCCTGTTCGTGAATTGGATGTCAAGATTGGCAACCAGGTGAAATCCAGGTAAATAGCTCATTACAAGTGGAGCCAATGATGGGAGTCGAATCCAGGACCTACTAATTACGAATGCCATACAACTCATCAATACCTTGCTAGGCTCACCACATCCAAAAAACTGAATTGACTGTCATGCGTAGCTACGATTCGGCTACGCCAGCAATCGACCCAAAAGCGACAGTCGGTTTAATTTTGCCGATGACCGCAAATAGATAATAAGCCGATGTTGGGTTTGTAGAAGTAGGCTGGGTTGAATTATAATGAAACCCAGCTTTGCAACTGATAAATTATGTAATCCAAAGTGCAGTTTGAATGCAAATAAGCTTGGTTATTTCAAAGCATCTGCTGGGTTTCGCGTTGCTCCACCCAGCTTATGGACCTTTAAGCCCACAGTTTGACGAAAAAACCGATTAACAGCACCGAAAAACCGCCGATTTCGGCGACGGCAAGAACATTCAAAATTCTATAGTCCTTGGCTTTGTCTGGCGAGTCGCGCAGGCTGTTTTTACTGTCCGTGGTCATGCCCAACTCGACGTAATGCGCGATGGCGATGGCGAAAAACACCAATGGCGGTATCACCGCGACGGTGTTCAGCCACCCTGGGAACGCGCTCAGCGCGGCAAACACCGCCAGTAACTGCGAGGAAAAGGCATACATCAGTGCCGCACGGTGAGCGATATTGACATAATGTGGGGCTTCGGCCTGCGGGTGGCGGCGCATGCACAGATATTTCCATAATCCGGTCAGCAAGCCGGCCATGAAAAAAATGCCTGAAGCGCTGAGTGCGATGCAGGCGGCAGTACTGGTCAGAAAGGTTTCCATCTATATCTCCTGGGAATGTGTACAATGATTGAGAAACATTCATTTTAATGGCTCGGCGGAACGTTTACTGGCCTGAAACGGCTCAAAAATTTGTCCAAAACAGCTGAATGATGATTTTTTTTTGAGGGGCGATCCATGGTAGCAACTTCATCATTTCCGCTGGCTAAAGTAGGCATGCTCTTTTCCACTCAGGACAGGCACCCCTCCGAACGCCGGGACTGGTGGCGCGAAGTCATTTGCCGCCACTACACCCAGGTCGAAATCGTCTCAAACTTGGCAGCGGATTATTCTGCCGAAACCCGCATCCTGCCTTTGCCCGGCATGCAATTGTCTGCGGTTCGTTCCGAGGCGATTTCGATCGTTAAACAAGCGATCAGCCCCGAACGCTGGGATCAGGACGCTTATTTTGCAGTGCTGTTATTGTCCGGTGCCTATAGGCTGCGGCAGGACGGCCGAGAAGTGGCGTTGCAACCCGGCGACATGGCCATTTACGATGCCACCCGCCAGCATCGGCTTGATTGCTTCGGCGATGATTTTTCAAAATTGATTTTCGCCATTCCCCGGCGTATGTTGCAAAACCGGTTTGCGACGGTCGAACGCTGCACTGCGGTTCGCATGGCAGGCAATACCGGTATCGGCGCCATTGTCTCGAATTTTTTGCGCACATCAGCTCATCAAATCGAAGGTCTACCAGCCGATGAGTTGGTCAAAATTAGTCATGCGACCATCGATATGTTGCTCTGGAATCTGAATGCTATCAAGCCCGGCAGGCCGTTATCGCCAAGTCGAGAACAGGCGCTGATACGTGTCAAGGCCTATATCGAGCAGCAACTGCGCGATTCGCGACTCGATGCGGCGATGATTGCCGGCAAGGTTGGATTGTCGCCGCGTTACATCAACAGCCTGTTTGCAACTGAAGATACTTCATTGATGCGATATGTGTTGCAGCGCCGATTGGAATGTTGTCATCGCGAATTGTCGTTGGCGGGCCAAAATGGGCGAGTCTCCGATTTGGCGTTTCGATGGGGTTTCAACGATTTATCCCACTTTAGCCGGGCATTTAAGCAGCGGTACGGTATCACACCACGGCAACTTAATCCGCCTAGCGCGTAGGATGACGAAAGGAATCGCATCATTCGCGATGGCTATGTCACCGTTAATTGTTGAAAGGTGAATGTGGATTGAATCCGGGAGCGCCAATCAGCTTGCCGGTACGAAACAGGTCCGGGGTCTTGTAATCAAGCATCCATAGCTAAACTGACAGGCAGGTATCCATTCAGCTGCTGTCACTGATGGTCGAAATGCAGTCGTCCGCAAATGGCCGATTGCCGCTATTCACCACGTCGACACCGGAAGCTAGCATGTCAAATCCCAACTAAACAATTTCGAAAGAAAAAACCACCGTAATCAATGTCATTGAGACCAGTCCTAATAAAAAGACCATTTCCGCCCAACGCTCCAAACGTTCAGAACTCTGTTCTAAACGAATTGATGAAAACGAAAGTAGAGCGCTAATCATGAACAATAAGCTATCAATGGCTAACGCCTTATCGATCAGGTAGTTCGTCAGCCCAGGACCCAGGCTTTTAACGATGCTGATGACCATGATACAGGCGCCCACCATCGTCGCAGAATTCGGCAAAATGTGATGCGAGAGATCACTGGAATTATTCTTTTTCATGATCAATTAATCTGCCCTACGCCCCTACCCGGTTCTTTGCCATAATAAAATCGGTATGGGGGACATGCAAAAGGTCTGCAATTTTTCGCACCAGATATTCTTCGTGCATGTCCAATACGCCGTCGATAAAAGCAATTTTCCATAGCGATTCGATTAATCGAACTTTCTCCTCCTGGCTGTATTCTTTATTGATCAAGGACGTGAATTGATAATAATCAGTTGCCTGCTTTTTTTGTTGTTCGGCTAACTCGATTAAGGCCGTTGCTTGGTCAACAGTTAGGAAAAAGTTCTGTTGAATCAGGGACAAAATAATTTCCTGTTCTTTTATCTCGACTTTATCGTCCATGTACATCATTTCCAAGAACAGAACGACCGTCGCAAGTTTCAGCTTGTCTTCGGTAGAGTCTTCCGGCGCTGAAAGCGCAAGATGCTGTTCAAAAAAAAGTTTGATCTGGTTAAGCATTTATAGAGGATTCCATTTACTTCGATGAGCTCATCACATCAAGGTTATTTTGTGCCGCAGAATGCCCCTGGTCTGCGGCTTGTTGATACAACTCAAGGGCCTTGGCCTCGTTTTTGGGTACGCCCAGCCCATTTTCATAGAGATAAGCGAGAGTGTATTGCGCATCAGGATCCCCCGCCTGCGCTTCCTTTTGCAATTTAGCGATCTTGTCTTCTGTCATAGCGGTCACAGAGGGCACGACGGTTTTTGCCTGGTTGCTGTCGGCTGCCTTTTCAGTACACGCAGCCAGTAATATCGTAGTTGCAACAACCACGGTAAGGCAAACGGGGGTTAATTGTCTGTAGAGTGATGTCATTATCCGGCTCGGTTAAAGAATGAAAATAGGACGTGCAGCACGGTTAGGTCCAGTCGTCCCCACCATCGCCTGCCCCATCGTCATCCCATGAAGATGCGTCCGCGATACCAAAATCATTGCCGCCCATATCGTCATTCTCGCTGATGTTGCTGGGTGTGCTCCATGGGGAGGTATCATGGCGCGGAGGTTCGGGGATAATATTATTCTTGTCGCCATCGATAAAGTGATGCATCAGCGCTTCACCAGCCACAACTCCGGCACCCAAGGCCGCCCCTGTTGCCAGGTTCCCCATAATACCGGAGCCCATTCCGCCCGCAGCAGGTTGACCCATTACCGGGCCGGCTCCATTTGCACCAGCGGGTGACATGTTTTGACCGGGAGCATTACCGCCGTAACTATTGGCGGGAACCACAGCGGAATTTCGCCGACTTCTAAACCCGATTAACATTACGATTAAAGCGATACCCAAGACCAAAAGAATCGACGGCATCCAATCTTTAACGGCAGATGGCATGCTTTGAGCGCCGGTATTTGATTGCACTGCGGCGCTTGGCGCGGAAGAAATTCGGTTTTTAAGACTTGTCACTGCCTCCGGCTTGGCAAAAGGCAATCCAGGCTGCAGGCGCTCAGCGGTACTCAGTTCGGCGGCGGCCTTGCTTAACAGTCCTTGTTTAGCCAGTAACTCGGCTTCTACAAAGTGGGCCTTGGCGCTGTTGGGGTGGTCGTGCAGCACTTTGTCCATCATCGACTGCGCCTCATTAAATTTCCCTGCTTCAGCCGCCAAATAGACTTGGTGCATTGAGGGCTCGTCTTCGGCAAAAGCAGGTGCTGCTATAAACAACAGCGCGAAGGTAATAATGGTTGTTTTTAACATTGTTCAACTCCGATTCTAAATTGATTGTTGTAAGTTTGGTGCGACAATGTAAACAATGTCGCTTATTTTTAAGTTATGAACTAATCAGTCCGGCGCTAAGGCAAAGCAGGAACCGAAAAGTATTTTTGTAAATCCGTCAAACGCGGCTGATCCAGAAAAACGTCGTCCGGATAATAACCGATATGATACACCCCCTGCTTTCTCAATAATTCCAGTTGATCAATAAAAACCGACGAGGGGATTTTCTCCATTGTCTTCCAGTTGACCGTTTGCAACTCAAACACGGATTTCTTTAAGCCTTCGGGATAATGAACCGCAGCCGCAACTAATTCTGTCAGCCATTGGACAGGTTTCTTTGTTTCGTCAACCGGTACGGCTTCAATGGCAACATAATCGTAGTGGGCTAAAAAGGATTTGAACGACTGGGCGTACCACGCTTCAGTATCCGGTTTTAGCAAAGGCAAGGCATATAAACTCCGCGCTGTTTTTATTCCGGGACGATTATCCCGTACGCTATTGGCGAGTTCATCGGTAAATTGACTAATCAGCTCGGTTTTGTGCCGAGTCCATTCCAGACGTATTTTGGGGGCGGCTTGTAATTTTTCAAATTGATCAGGCAATCCCCAGACGTCACGCCCAAAAGATAACGCTGCAGGCGATACATCTTCGCGATCGGATAAAATGCCGTCGTCATGAAATAAAATCCCGTCAACATTGCAATATCGGCCTAAGTCCTCATAGATTTCGGTTATATAATGCCGCGCTTCAGGTTGAAAAACTGAAAGCCGCGTATAAATATGGCTGGACTTTTGTGCTTTACCGTCCCGCCATTCCTGCACATACCATGAATCCGGAAATTTGTTCTGATAGGCAAAAATCGGCATCCACGCATACACATTCACCCCGGCACGCGTTTTCAATTGCCAGGCGACATGGCTAAACAAATCCTGTTTGACCGGCAAGTGCCGGTTGGGAAAATACAAGGCATCGGCATTACCGTCACCGTCCGAATCCGAGTATGCCTGGAGAAAGACGGTATTAATGTGCATGTTTGAGATGCGTTGAATTTCTGCTTCAATATTACGCTCGGTTTGCTTTGAATCTTTGTCGTAGAGAAAGTCCATGTCCACATGCGCTATCCGCAGTGGCCTGTCGGTACGCAGTTTACTGACAATTTCAGCAAACTGACGGGCATCGGGATTATCAGTCATGATTAATCGACGCAGCACATCGATGTCGGCCACCGTATTAAAGCCGTCAATCAAACCCATGGTCATAGTCATTCCGGCTTCGCGCGACGCTTCCAGCGCAATATCGTTATATTCACCATACGGCCAAACCATGACTCTGGGCCATACGCCTGCGTGTTGAAAAATGAATTCGGCGCTTTTCATCAGGGCCAAGCGGATGCGCTCACGATACTGTTCATCGGTTTCATAATGCCCCGTCGTAAAGTCATATAGGCGGGTGACCGTCGCAGCCTGGCTATCGCCTTGCGGATTGGCAACAGCGCTTTTGTGCAGGTCATAAGTATGCGATGCCATTTCTACCAGACCGGACTTCACCATCTCCCTCACTTGGTCCCAAGTGAGCAATTGTTTGCCGGCTTCGTCCGGGGTATCAATGCCGTCTATCCAAGTGCCAATCAAAGCGACGGTGGCCGGATAATGATACTTTTTTAATATTGGAAAAACGCGAGTGTAAAAACTCTGATAACCATCATCAAAAGTCAGCAACACAGACTTATCGGGTATAGCCCCCTTACCTGCCGCTGCATCAAGCACATTCTGCACGCTGACGATTTTATAGCCGTTTTTCTTCAGCCAGGCCAAGTGTTCTTCAAAATGATCGACACTGACATCCATCGAATTTAACGAAGATTTTGCGCTGCCGGCCTTCACTATATCGTGGTAATTGAGCACCAGAAAATGATGTTCTTCGGCATAAGCCATACTTGCCAAAGTCATCATAAAATACAACAAAAATAGAACCTTAAACCGCTTTAGCGCCATAACGATAGAAACACTGTGCTTTCAAAATTAACGACGCGAAAAATCAGCATGACTAAACAACCCAACTGAATTCGCTAAATAACCGATTATTTAGGCTTTACCATAGTTTCATGGATTGCTGCCGCTTTCTGATGTTCATTCGACAGCGCTTCATGGTGAGCCGCCATCGCTTCATGTTGTTTTGTTAAAGCCGTATGCCCGCCCTTTTCATATTCTGCGGCCACCAATGCTTTGTAATGTTCCACCATCGCTTTATGGTGCGCCGCTTGTTCCTTATGATGTGCAGCCGCTTCCGTATGAGATGCAGCCGACTCATCAGGTGCAGCGATATTAACGGCAGTGGATAGATCTTCCGCCAATAAAGGCGCAGAAATAACACCCATACAAATAGTTAAAGCCAAACTGAGGCAAGCATTTTTCTTCATGATTATTCTCAAAGTGATAATTATTAGACATTTGTGACGCGCTCTATTTTCTTTATACCAAGCAAAAAGCAATTTATAGGCCACACAGACAATTCAGATAGCAAACGAGTATTTACACTAAACCGGCTCGTCCCAAAAGGTGGGAATCAACCGGCTGTAACCCGTGTTGCGGTGCAAAACAACCAGCGTCTACCTAAAAACATTCAACCCGTCGCGAAACTTTGTGCCTCATATTAGGCGACTTACTCTGCCTAGCCAATATCCATGTCAACCGGGCAAAACAAACCGTCAGTAAACCTGGGATCATCAACTTTAAGCTTCCAGCACATACACATAATTGAAACGGGGCTTTTCAACCAAAAGCTTTGGTTGATTTAAACAACAGTACAACCAATTCCCCAATATCTTCATCCATTTCTAACAGCTTTCTTGTGCGCACTGCTCAACGACACAAGCGCCAATAAATTTCAAATAAGAATGATTTTTAAGGTCTTTTCACTGAGCATGAATTAACGCATCAAATATTTTCCATGTCTTGGCACGACATATGCTTTATCTGGAAATATCAAAGTACGTTAACGTACCTTTTAGTAACAATCCCGAGGTTAAAAGATAACATGGCTTATCGTGAACACACCCAACCGATTTTGGAAGGTTCCAATGAAACGGTCAAAAACGTTGAATTTGACCTGGACGCATCGATAGAACATATCGCCCATTGGCTACCGGCCCAAGGTCCGATCAAAGATTTTATTCACCACAACACCTTGCACGCCGTCCAGCATCACCCTTTTCATGAAGGCGTAGCTATCGCCGCAAAAATTTTCGGTGCGCGCAGTTATTTGCCTTTGGATGATTATCAAGCGATGCATCGGCAAGGCAGGATCAAGGATGACGCGATTAATTGGGCTATCGAACATTCCGGATACGCAAAACAAAATCACGAAAAACTGCATAAATCCTTGTTCGAGCAAGACGAAACCGGACACTACCCTCCGGTTTCGCTGGCCAATCACGGCATTCGCAATGCATGGCTGACCCAGCTTGAAGTCGATCTGAATTCGCTGGTGCACCCGATATTGTTCCGCCTGCTGGGTAATTTTCTTGACCAAGGCATTAGCCGCTGGAGCTTGCCCAAAAACGGCGAACATTTTTGGGACTGCGTATTGCGGTTGGCGCAAAACAGTTTAATGCCGCTCTATCCCCTCAATGTGCCGGGCATTAGTGAGTTGTTATCCAAAACCCCGGATCAGGTGATTAAAGCTTGCCTGGAGAAGATAGTCGGCGATCAGCAGCTTTACGAACAATACCTGCTGGAAGTGCTGTTGGCTCATCCCGGCTGGGCCGGCATGGTGCATGTCATTGAGCAAAATCCTAAATCGCTGCTCGCCCGCCGCGAAATTTCGCTCAAAGAAATGCTGGCGGTGGAACTGGTTCTTGAACTGGCTTTTTTGTATAAGAAAAAAGGTCTTCACTTTCCCGGCATTGCGGCGGTGCCGCACCCAAACGGCACCCCGTTGCTCAAAAACGGTGCGCTCAAACCGAAAATCCCGTTACGCTTGAGAGTCTGGCACGAAGCCATGGAATGGTCTTTACACAGCGAGCTGCTCTTGGCATTGAAACCGAGTGCTTCGGCTCCGGCTAAGAAACCCGTACCTGAAGCTCAGGCACTGTTCTGCATCGACGACCGCGAATGTTCATTGAGGCGTAATCTCGAAGAGATCAACCCGGCCATAGAAACCTTCGGCGCAGCCGGATTCTTCGGCATCGACTTTCTTTATCAAGGCTTGGACGATGCCTACCCGGTCGCCCAATGCCCTAACATCATCGTGCCCAAGCATCTGATCAAAGAATCGGGCAAAACAGACAACAAAGCCAAGCCCGGCAAGCTGACCCATATGCATTTCACCGCCCATTCGATGTTTCGAGGCTGGCTCTATACCCAAACCTTGGGCTTGGGCTACGCGGTGCGGATGGCCTGGAATGTATTCCGTCCGGGTTCGAAATTGCCGGCAATCAGGACATTGAGTGAAGTTGACTCGCACTCCCATCTGCATCTGCTGAGGGAATCTGACGAACCGACCGAAGAAGGCTACTTGCTGGGATTTTCCTTTACCGAAATGGCAGATCGCGTCGGCGGGTTGCTGCGCAACATCGGCCTGACGCAAAACTTTGCGCCGCTAGTGGTCATTGTTGCCCACGGCTCCAGCAGCGTTAATAATCCGCATTTTGCCGCGTACGATTGCGGCGCCTGCTCCGGCAAACCGGGTGCGCCGAATGCCCGCGCCTTCGCCTGGATGGCGAATCACGAATCGGTGCGCGCCATCCTCAGCGAACGCGGCATCGAAATTCCTGCCGGTACCCGTTTTATCGCAGCGCTGCACAATACCAGCCGCGATGAAATCACTTACTTCGATAAACATTTACTGCAACAGCATCCCGCACCCGGCCTGCATGATTTTCAGCATGCGATGAAAAAGGCGCTGCAACGCAACGCACGGGAGCGCTGCCGCTGGTTCGAACTGGGGCCGCAATCGCATTCCAATGAAGAGGCTCACGAGCACGTGATGGAACGCGCTTCATCGATATTCGAACCGCGCCCGGAATACAATCATTCCAACAACCTTTACGCTATCGTCGGCCGGAGGGAATTGACCAAGGATTTGTACATGGATCGCCGTGCATTCTTGCACTCTTACGACCCGGCAACGGATGCGCAAGGCGATATCATGGCCCGGATTTTATCTGCGGTGATCCCCGTCTGCGGCGGAATCAATCTGGAATACCTGTTCTCGCGCATCGACAACTCGGTTTACGGCGCCGGCACCAAGCTGCCGCACAACGTGATCGGCTTGCTCGGCGTCGCCAACGGCGTCGAAGGCGACCTGCGCACGGGGCTGCCCTCGCAAATGATCGAAGTGCATGAGCCCGCACGGTTGCTGATCGTGGTCGATCAAACACGCGAAATTCTGGATAAAACCATCGCCAAGCTCGGCCCGCTTAAAGAGTGGCTCGATAACGAATGGGTGCGGTTTGTTTCCTGCCACCCTACCAGCCGTGAACTTTCACTGTACTCTGTTAACGGGTGGGAAGCGATCGAGTTTTCGGATGCGGCCGACGTTCCTCATGCCAGCCATTCGGAAAAAATCATCGTGGGTCAAACCAACACCATACCGGTTCATCAATTGATCGGGAGACACGCATGAACGGATTAATATTAACCAGCCAGTTCATCCCTTTACTGGGTTTTTTGTTGATTTTCCTGTCCGACAGGAACGAGAAAAAAATCGCAACCATCAGTTCCTGGTGCAGTTACGCGTTAGGACTCAGTATTATCGCTTTATTAGTTTTTTGGGCCATCGCCGGTTTCCAAGGCCATGAATTCGAGTGGTTTACGCTGTATGCAACCGATGAGTACAGTTTCCCGATTTTGTTTTACCTGGATCGGGTGGGCGCGGCTTACTTGTTTTGCACATGGGCGATTTTTTCGATCATCGTCAAATATTGCCGCGTTTATTTGCACCGCGAAACTGGTTTCAAGCGCTTCTTTCTTACCATCTTCGGTTTCATATTCGGGCTGAACCTGATCATCATGTCAGGCTCTATCGACATGCTGTTTGCCGGTTGGGAGATTGTCGGCATCGCCTCGTTTTTGCTGATCGCATTCTACCGACACCGCGTGCAACCGGTGCGTAATGCCTTAAGGGCTTACTCCATCTACCGGTTTTGCGATATTGGCTTACTGCTGGGTACCTGGATGAGCCATATGTTGTTTCACGAAAGCCAGCATTTCAGCGAATTGGCTCATTTGTTCGATAACGCCGCCATGCCGCCCGCAGGCTATGCCTCCTTACTGCTGCTGTCGTTCTTAATCCTGATTGCAGCCTCCGGTAAATCGGCGCAGTTCCCTTTCTGCTTCTGGCTGCCAAGGGCTATGGAAGGGCCTACGCCTTCAAGCGCTATTTTTTACGGAGCGTTGTCGGTGCATTTGGGCGTATTTTTGTTGCTCAGAACCACGCCTATTTGGAGCTACCACTACCTGACCCGGTTTATCGTGTTCAGTATCGGTTTGCTGACCGTCATCGTAGCCAGTATCTCCGAAAAGACGCAGTCGAATATCAAAGGCCAAATCGCCTATGCCTCGATTACCCAAGTGGGATTCATGTTTATGGAACTGTCTTTGGGCCTTGAAACGCTGGTATTGTTCCATTTTATGGGCAATGCCTTTTTACGTTGCTACCAGTTATTGGTATCGCCTTCCATCGTGGCGCATTTGTTAAGAGTGGAAGGTTCTACCGATACCGATTTTTATATCAGGGACAGCTCAAGATTCCAGTTCCTGCCCGCGTCGATCCGTAGCACGCTGCCGGAGGTCTTGCAAAACACTCTGTATGTGTTTTCGCTGCAAGAAGGCAATTTGGAACTGATGGTGCGCTCGGCTCTTTGGGAACCGTTAAAACGCATCGGCGCAGCCATTAACGCCGTAAACCCTTGGTTGAAACTCTTTAATGGCTTAGGCGTCTTCGCATTGGCTTGGATCGCCATCGCGCTCGGCATCAGTACTAAATATTTGGCGTTTCCAATCTCAGCCTTTATGGTGCTCGCATCGTTAAGCGCTTTCAGCCAAAAGCACAGCCCATTTAGGGTCTGGAATGCCATCACCTTAAGTTCGATGCTGGCCGGAGTGGCGGTGTGGTTTTTAAATCAGGCCGCATGGTTCGATGTACTGATCTTTGCCAGCGGTATCATCCCTGCCTGGATTTTAGGGATAGTGGTATTAGCCAAGCTGCTCAAGAATGAGAATTTTGCCGGTTCGCCGTTCGCTTATCGGGCGTTGGCGGAAACCCAGCCGAAACTTTCATTGTTGTTGTTCTTAAGCTTCTTAGGCCTAGTCGGGTTTCCGATTTCACCGGCTTTCCTCGGCGAAGACTTGTTGCTTTCCCACGCCAGCAGCCATGCGCCATGGTTTGCATTGCCTATCACCATTGCTTTCGTCATTAACGGCATCGCGGCCGCACGCGTATTCCAAAGACTATGCATGGGCAGACCGACAGAGCTTAATGTCGCGGCGGAGGATATTGCTACAGAAGCACAGCATGCTGCTGAAACACCGGCGCCTCATGCGGCTTAATAATCCTGAAAGCCGCAGTTATAGCCTCCGGCGTTATTGGACAAGTGGGAGCTGTTTCAACTAACGCCGGCCGAATCCTCAACGTCTGGCCGATAAGGCCAGACGACAGTCATCGATCAATTCGATCCTCCCGCCCTGCGAGCGGCTTTCCCTATACAGGGTTTGCTGCAGCCAGCGAACATCATCAGGCTGTGCGTAATTCAACCGGAAACGTTTGATTTGCATGGACGTCATGGTCAAGCTAATCAGCTTTCCTGTCGCTAAATCCAGTGTCACAAAATACATCAAGGCCAGATCGCCGCGGAACTCCTCGTACCCTGAAATGCCTTCATAGTCATTCAGAAAGTCGCCGCAGCCGAACAGAATCGGCTTTCCTTTGTACACCTCTATGCCCTTGGGATGGTGCGATGAGTGCCCATGCACCACGTCAACCTGGGCCAGATCGATCAACCGGTGAGCAAATTCCCTTTGCGCAGTTAAGATTTCGTAACCCCAGTTTCCGCCCCAGTGAATCGAGGCCACTACCCAATCGCCTTTACGCTTAAGCCCTTCAATCCGCTTAGCGATGCGGCGCACCGTGTCCCCGGATAAATCTGGCAGTAAATTCGCGCCCGGCTTATTGCTGCGAGCGCCCCAATCCCAAGGAATGCCGCTGCTTTCGTCGCCGAAACCGAACACCAGCACGCGCCCTTTCCCGGCCACCTCGATAATCGCCGGCGCTTCGGCCTCTGCAAGGTTTCGGCCCGCTCCCGCGACCTTGAGGTTCGCACCAGTCAAAGTGGTCAAGGTTTCCGTCAACCCGGCATACCCCCAATCCAGGACATGATTGTTGGACAGTACGCAGCAGTCGATCTTTGCCGCGGTAATGCAGGGGATGTTCCTCGGCTGCATGCGGTAATTGATGCCTTTGCCGGGCCAGAATTCCGGGCTGGACGTCACCGCCGTCTCAAGATTAACGATGCGGACGTCAGGATTAGTGCGCCGGAGTTCTTTAAGCGCATCCCCCCAGATATAGGCGAAGTCAACCGGCTTCGGAATAGGACCGTTGACTTCTTCCGCGATCCTCACATAGCCCTTGGCCGAGGTCATATAAGATTCGTAAATCCGCGGATTGCTAGGATACGGCAACACTTGGTCGATGCCCCGTCCGGTCATCACATCGCCGCAAAGAAACAGCGTAATCGTTTGGCTATCGCGAGAAGCTCCCTGAGATGAAAGGCTTTGATCTGGAATCATTTCATTCCTCCCTCAGTGAACGCTAGTTCCCAAGCTCCAGCTTGGGAATTCGGTACGGGAAGCTCCAGCTTCCCGTCTCACGAAGCTGGAGCCGTATTTCTTAACTTCTGATGTTACGCATTGTCCACGAAAAGCACGAAAAATTAGCAACGTAGCTACGTAGACCGGAATAAGCCGGTTCAAGCGATAGCGAGAATCGGCGTTTCCGGCACTCCGATTGTGCCGGAAACGCCCACCCTGGCTGACGCCGGGCGGGCGTTTCCGGCCTACATTCGAGTCATTCAGGCATTCATCACAAATGGCGATCTTGATCAGACTTGTTGTATAACGTGAGCGCCGGAGCATGGGAACCATGAGCTTACTTCATAAAATCAGCGGGCAACATACGTTTATAAACTAATGAGGTAAGTATTTATAAGTATTCATTATCCGAACAGGTCGGTATATGCTTCATTAAAGTTTTACAGCAACGATGCGATGCATATGCCCAAAAAAATCATCTTGAAACTGCCATTTGAAAACCGGATCCAGGCCGGACGCTTGCTGGGAGAGGCGTTGGCTGGATATGCAAAGCGCCCTAACGTGATCGTCCTCGCCCTGCCCCGTGGCGGAGTTCCGGTGGGATTCGAGGTCGCCCGGATAATCGGAGCGCCACTGGACATCATGCTGGTGCGCAAGCTGGGAACCCCCGGCCAGGAGGAATTGGCGATGGGTGCAATCGCCAGCGGAGGCGTGTGCGTGCTGAATGACGATATAGTAGAGGCGCTCGATATCAGCCAAGAAGACATTGAGGCTGCCGCAGCAACGGAAAGGCACGAATTAGAACGGCGCGAACGGGCTTATCGGGGGGATCAGCCTCCTCCCCCGATAGAAAATCACTGCGTGATTCTGGTGGACGACGGCCTAGCCACCGGGGCGAGCATGCTGGCCGCCGTCGCCGCCTTGAAGCAACAAAAGCCCGCCTCTATCGTGGTCGCCGTACCCGTGGCCCCGCCTGATACGGTGCAGCGACTGCAAGAGGAAGCCGATAATGTGGTCTGCTTGGCGACGCCAGAACCGTTTTCGGCTGTCGGCCGATGGTACCTGGATTTTCCGCAAACCAGCGACGATGAGGTCAAGTCTCTGCTGGTGAGAGCTTGGGCCATGCCCCCCCAACTCGACAAAAAGCCATGACTAATCCCGCCTCCCCGACTTCCATCGACGTCAGCATAGCGTTTGAAGGGTTCTCCCTGGCCGGCTTTCTCACTATACCTGAGCATGCGAAAGGCCTTGTCGTGTTCGCCCACGGCAGCGGCAGCAGCCGGTTCAGCCGGCGTAATCGTATTGTGGCCGAAATTTTGAACGCGGCTGGGATAGCCACGTTACTTTTCGATCTGTTGACGCCGGAAGAGGAAGACATCGATCAGAGCACCCGTGAGTTTCGCTTCGATATCGATCTGTTGACCGACAGGCTGATCGGCGTGATCGACTGGGTGATCGGGGAAACGGCGACAGCCGCGCTGCCGCTCGGCTTGTTCGGAGCCAGCACCGGCGCGGCCGCTGCGCTGGATGCCGCCGCTGCGCGCGCCGACAAGGTCGCCGCCGTGGTCTCGCGCGGCGGACGTCCGGATCTGGCCCTGCCGCATCTTGCTCAGGTCAAGGCGCCGACGCTGCTGATCGTGGGCGGGGAAGACACCGTCGTGACCAAGCTCAACCGGCAGGCGGCCGCGCAACTGCCGGTTGAACATCGCCTGGAGATCATTCCCGGCGCCACCCACCTGTTCGAGGAACCAGGGAAATTGGAACAGGTGGCGAACCTCGCCTGCGCTTGGTTCCTGCACCATTTTTCCGGCTCATGAATCCCGACGCGCTTCGACTGTTTGCGCTGAGTGAAAGCCGCGCTCTAGGGGAAAGCATTGGCGCCGCCCTCGGTCTGCCTCTGAGTGCGCACGAGGAAAGAGACTTCGAGGACGGCGAACACAAAACCCGTCCTTTGGAAAACGTGCGAGGCTGCGAGGCGTTCGTGATCCAATCGCTGTACAGCGAGCCGGGGAAAAGCGTCAACGACAAGCTTTGCCGTCTGCTGTTTTTCATCGGCGCGCTAAAAGATGCTTCGGCGCGATCAGTGACCGCCGTCCTCCCCTACCTGGGTTATGCGCGCAAGGACAGAAAAACCAAAGCGCGGGATCCGGTCACTACCCGCTACGTGGCGCAACTGCTGGAGGCTGTGGGAACCGACCGGGTGGTGACTTTAGACGTGCATAACCTCGCCGCTTTTCAAAACGCTTTTCGCTGCCCGACGGATCATCTGGAAGCCAAGAATCTGTTCATCGAGCATTTTGCAGCACGGGTCCGGGATCTTGAGTTGGTTGTGGTCTCGCCCGACGTCGGCGGAGTCAAACGGGCGGAACAGTTTCGGGAAGCGCTGAGCCGACGTCTGAACAGGCCGGCCGGCAGCGCCTTCATGGAGAAGCAGCGCAGCGCCGGGATCGTCAGCGGCGAAGCGTTGGTGGGCGACGTCAAAGGCAAAGCCGCCATCATCATCGACGACATGATCAGCACGGGCGGTACGATCTCGCGAACCGCGCTCGCTTGCCGAAAACAGGGCGCGCAAAGTGTCCATGCCGCCGCCTCCCACGGCATTTTCGTGGGCAAGGCCGACCAAGTCGTGGCCGATCCAGCGCTGGACAGCCTCGTAGTCACCAATACGCTGCCGCCGTTCCGGCTCGACTCGGAACTCGTGCGTAGCCGGCTGACGGTGCTGGATGTTGCGCCGCTGTTCGCGGACGCCATCCGGCGCATCCATAACGGCGGTTCTATCGTAGACCTGCTGGGGGAGTGAAGGCGTACGCCGCCGCTCAAAAGTCGTTCAATATTTGTAACTGTTCAGAGAGCTAAGTATTAATAGAACACGGATGACGCAGATTGGACGGATTTACGCGGATTTTTGTACTTCCAATCAGTGTTTATCAGTCTAATCCGTATCATCCGTGTTCCATTTCTTTTTATACTGAATGGTTACCAATATTTTTTATTCACCACGAAGGCACGAAGTTTTATGTTTTCTTCGTGTCTTCTGTGGTGAACATAAACGGTCATGACCAATAGACATGGTAGGCCGGAATAAGCCGGTTGTAGCGTCAGCGAAAACCGGTGTTTCCGGCAAACGGCGTATGTTTGCCGGAAACGCTTATTCTCGCGAGAACGCTCGAAAAGCCTTATTCCGGCCTACGAGTGATGTTTTTCATATTGAATTAATCGAGTTATTTTCTTCGTGTTCTTCGTTCTCTGTGGTGAAATTTATTACCTCAGCTACCATTACCATGCCGCAAATACCCCTCCGCCAAGTCGAGATAGGTTTGGGCGAGGCATAGCCAACGCTGATGATCCTGCACCTGGTGGTCGGCGATGTGCCAGACGGCGATCTTGGCGCGCAAGCAGGCGCGAAAAGCCTTGTAAAATCCTATCAACTCAATAGGACAAGTATCGCCGACCGCTTCGCGATAGTGACCTAGAATCTCATCACCGATGTGGCTCGCACCGAGACGCTCGCATTCCATGGACAGATAAGCCAGTTCATCCATAGGATCGAGGATGCGGAACTCCAGGTTGAATTCCAGGCAATCAATGATCACCGGCGGAGCTGTCAGGCAGATGTGCTGCGGCCTGAGGTCGCCATGCGCATCGATGATGCGCCCATCCCGCGCCCGCTGTTCAAGAAGGCCACCCTCTTCCGCCAGAAATCTCTTTTGTGCCGCCTCAAGATGATCCAGCTGCGCCTTGGGCAAAGCATACCGGCTGTCGCGCAACTCGATCAGATTGCTCTGAATATCCTCCTCGAAGCGGCGCCGGTATTCGGCCGGGCTGATAAATAAGGGATGAGAAAATCGATAGAAATCGGCCAGTACCTGACTGATATTTTGCACGTCCTCGGCATCGACCGTTCTTTCGCGAATCGCAGTATCAAGCATGCGGTCGGCGGGCAGGCGGCGCATCTGCACCAGCCAGTCCACCACCCGGCCTTCGCCGTCCAGCTGCAGGCCGCCATCTTCTTGTATGGTGAGCGGCACAGTGCCGAGATAAACCTGCCCGGCCAGCCGCCGGTTGAGGCTTACTTCCCACTCGCAGTCTTTTTGCCTGGCTTCTAATGTGCTGAAGTCCAGGAAGTCATACCGGACGGGCTTCTTCAGCTTGTAGGCAAAGTTTTCGGTCAGAAAGACCCAGGACATGTGGGTTTCGACGACCTCGATGCGCTTCGGCTTGTCAGGATAGTTACCCGGTTGTCTGAGAAAGGCTATCTTTTCTTCGATATGCATCGGTAACCATCGCTGTTAGTCCATATTTCAGCCCAGCCCCCAAACTCACCCGAACGAACCGGTCGGATATAGCGGATCTGGGCAGATTTAATGCTCACCTGCTGGTGGCACGATGTTAACAGGCAACAGGAGTTCTTTATGTTGAAAGTCGTATTGTTCCAATAACACGTTGTTGGGTCCCAACGGGGCTAATGGGTCCGCCTGAAATGTGAGTGAGGCAAGCTTGTTTCTTTCCCCAGCCTTCAGATGGATCGGTTGGGGGAGCGGAAGGAGAGACAGTCCCGTATCCAATTGAAAAGCCGATAACACATAAGTCACATCGACATCCGGGCCAGCTAATGAACTTACGAGAATAGGTAGTGTTGCCATGTTGCCTTGGGCAATTTTCAACTGCGTGGCTACGAAGGCCGTTAATACGTCCACTACGAAAAATGATAAACCCACCTCAATGGGCTGCCAGTTATCGCCCTGGATGATTAACTTTCCCGTAAATGTTCCCTCGTTGGGCGCCGTGTAAGCCACGCGCACGAGCAAATCCTGGCCTGCTTTCACGGCCAATGGCTTGACTCCGTCGGAGGAATGCCCTCGCGGTTCAAAAAATTTGATTTGTTTTTGGGAGCCTTTGTGTCCGTGGGACAACTTCCGTGGATCAGCTACTTCGGTTACCCACTCCAAAGCGGTTACATCCCTAACCATGAAGTACGAAGTATCGCCAATGATGTGCGCGGTCACTGTTGTGTCCGCCGGCACATTCGTAATATGAACACCGCCGGCAAAATTGATGTGTGTATAAAGGCCGTCCGTCGTATCCGAGGTAATATCAGGTCCCGAGGTATTGGCGTAGACTCCGCTAAAGTCCAGCTTCTCAGGACTGTACGAAACAGTAATACTCATATAATTACCTGTTTGGGTGATGAAACACAGAACAATAACGCTATGGCCTGAATTTATGATACTCGCATCGCAGATCATAGTTAAATACGGATAACTACTTATTTTTCAATGCCGTAACAGAACATTGCTTAACCATTCAAGCTGTTACAGTATGTTCGGCGTCGACGTTTTCCATA
>Ga0208789_1001013_pt1 | contig 18857 bp, 12 predicted proteins | sample Methanotroph_Enr_FD_187368 | JGI IMG/M metagenome (GOLD analysis project Ga0208789, IMG submission 187368) | Enriched soil microbial communities from Old Woman Creek wetland in Ohio, USA - Methanotroph_Enrichment_5 (SPAdes) (version 2) | ecosystem: Environmental > Terrestrial > Soil > Wetlands...
GGTGTGAAATATAGACACAATGTCACGAAAAAAAAGAGCAGATAAAATACCCGCTCTTTTCAATATAAAATCATTTAATCCTAAAGTCACGCTTTGGCGCCGGCAAAAGGATCAACAAAAACACGTGTTTGCATTTCGCGATCCATCATTAATAATCCCTGGCCTTCTCCTTTTATCAATTTAAGATTGTTGAGTATCTGCTCAACATTGGCCTCTTCTTCAACCTGTTCGTCAACGAACCATTGAAGAAAACTCCTGGTTGCATGGTCATTCTCCTTTATCGAAATATCCATTAATTTGTTAATCAAGCCTGTAACATTCTGTTCATGAACCAATGTTTCTTCGAAAACATTGACAACTCCTGAAAAATCGACTTGTACCTCTGCAACTGAAGAGAGTTTAACTCTCCCGTTTCGTTCATTTACATAATCGAAAAACCGCGTGGCATGGGCAAGCTCTTCCTGGTATTGAACGCGCATCCAATTGGCATATCCGGCCAAACCAACAGACAGAAAATAGGCAGACATCGATAAATAAAGGTAAGCCGAATGAAATTCAGCATTGATTTGCTCATTCAGAGCATTTTCCATCTCTTTTTTTATCATATTACTTTAATTTAAGTTAACTAATTCCCCATCCTGCTATTTAACAGTTTTGTTAATTCATCCATAAACTGCTCAGTTGTAAGATAATTCTCCGGTTTCAACTTTTCGCCATAGATCGACAATGCAAGGTCTTTGGTCATTTTTCCCGATTCAACGGTATCGATACAAACTTTCTCCAGCAAATGCGCAAAATCGATCAACGGCTCATTATTATCCAGTTTCCCGCGAAAAGCCAGCCCCCTGGTCCATGCAAAGATGGAGGCGATAGGATTGGTTGAAGTTGGCCTTCCCTTCTGGTATTCCCTGTAATGACGGGTCACTGTACCATGGGCAGCTTCTGCCTCCATTGTATCACCATCCGGGGACATTAATACCGAAGTCATCAGGCCAAGCGAGCCAAAACCCTGGGCTACGGTATCTGACTGTACATCACCATCATAGTTTTTACATGCCCAGATAAAGTTTCCACTCCATTTCAAGGCTGAGGCGACCATATCATCAATCAGCCGATGCTCATAAGTGATGCCAGCTTCGATAAATTTCTGTTTGTAAACATTGACAAAAATCTCTTCGAAAATATCTTTAAAAAAGCCATCGTACTTTTTCAGAATCGTGTTTTTGGTAGAGAGATAGAGCGGCCATTTTTTAATGAGTGCCATTTTGAAACAGCTGTGTGCAAAACCTCTGATTGATTCTTCTGTATTATACATTGAAAGTGCCACTCCGGGTCCTTCAAAATGATAAACATCGTGTGGTTGGGCACCTGAACCATCATCAGGAGTGAACGTCATGGTCAGCTTGCCAGGACGATCAACTACGATATCGGTAGCACGGTACTGATCTCCAAAAGCATGACGGCCAATCATAATAGGTGCTGTCCATTGCGGAACGAGCCTTGGAACATTCTGTACAACAATAGGTTCGCGAAAAATTGTTCCGTCCAGGATATTCCGGATGGTTCCATTTGGCGATTTGTACATTTTCTTTAAACCAAACTCTGTCATACGTGCTTCGTCCGGGGTAATCGTGGCACATTTTATACCAACCTTATACTTTTTGATGGCATAGGCTGAATCAACAGTAACCTGATCATCTGTGGCATCGCGATGCTCAATCCCCAAATCATAGTATTTAATGTCGATATCCAGAAAAGGGAGTATTAATTGCTCCCTGATCATTTTCCAGATGATGCGGGTCATTTCATCCCCGTCGAGTTCCACTACAGGATTCAGTACTTTAATTTTTTCCATTGAAAAGATATTATATTATAAATTATTGAACTTCAAATAAATATTATGACTGTGATAATTAACTGTTGCAATTTTGATATTAATTGTACTATAATAAACCCTCAAAGTTAAGAATGTTCAAAATCCAAACCAAACTTTGATTTTAAAATTGCCAGTGCCGGATACTTTTCTACCAGTGAGGCCCATCTTTCAGCTTCTGTGTATGGTATATTTGATTTACCGTCAGTACCAGCCGATATCTTAAACTGAATCTCAATTGCATCGTTTCGAAGCCGGCTGCGCAAATAGCCTAGCAATTTTGGTTTAAGATCGAGTGTAAGCCTGTTCAGCTGAAGTTCTGTATCAAGCTCGTATTCGACCTGCCACCCTTCGGTCAGTATCGGTTCGCGCGTACCCAGCGCCGATTTTAACTGTGCTGCATCGATTGTTGCAACAAAACTCTTCCATGAATCCAATAACTCAGCATAGGAGAACGGATTGTATGTTTCATTCCTGGTATATTGATCTGCATCAATCTCCGAGGGATTATCTGTATCATCAGTTTTAACATCGTCCCTTAAAGCATCTGTAATAGATGGTGTTGAAAAAGAATTTCGGCCCGTGACTCTTTGTTTTACCGTATGTTGAATAACAGGTTCTGTAATAACCGGCTTTGGCGGAGCCGAAATTTGTACCGGATTAACACTCTTTGAACGACTTAATTTTTTTTCCGGATCTATCCCCGAAAAGATTGGTAATAGCGAAAGTGTTGCTATAGCTTCGTCAATTGTTTTTTTTTTAACAACTCTTCCATCTGATCAATCCTTACCAGCGTCAACTCTACTAAAAATCGTTGGTTCGACGACGATTTGTACTGGATATCACAATCACTGGCTAACTGAAGCGCACCGATTAAGAAATTGACCGAGCACGTTGCTGCCTGTTTTTTATATCTTTCGCGTATCTCCCCTCCTACTTCAAGTAATTGAACGGTGATGGCATCTTTGCAGATCAAAAGATCCCTGAAATGCTGACCCAGTCCCATAATGAAATGATGCGCATTAAATCCCTTATCCAATATCTCACTGAAAATCATTAACGTTCCGGGAATATCCCCTTTCTGAAAGCAATCTGTCAACTTAAAATAGTAGTCATAATCGAGCACATTCAGATTGGCAATTGTATCTTTATAGGTGATATTGAACCCGCAGAAACTGACAACCTGGTCAAAGATCGAAAGTGCATCGCGCATAGCGCCATCAGCTTTTTGAGCAATTACATTAAGCGCTTCCTGTTCCGCCGTAACATTTTCTTTTTGTGCAACTTCGCGAAGATATTTCTCAATATCCGGTATGCTGATCCTATTAAAATCGTAAATCTGACACCGCGATAATATCGTTGGTAAAATTTTGTGTTTTTCGGTTGTTGCCAGGATAAAAATAGCATGTGCCGGAGGTTCTTCAAGTGTTTTCAAAAACGCGTTGAATGCTGAAGCGGATAACATATGAACCTCATCGATAATATAGACGCTGTATTTCCCGATTTGCGGCGGAATTCTCACTTTATCGACCAACGAACGGATATCGTCTACCGAGTTATTTGAGGCAGCATCCAGTTCGTGGATATTATAGGAACGGTTTTCACCAAATGACAAACACGATTCGCACTGGTTGCAGGGTTCAGTATCTGGGCCAAGGTTCAAACAGTTGATCGTTTTGGCAAAAATACGGGCCGATGTGGTTTTGCCTACACCCCTTGGACCGCAAAAAAGATAGGCATGGGCAAGATGATTGCTCCTGATGGCATTTTTTAATGTCGAGGTAATCGAGGGCTGACCAACCACAGAATTAAAGGTATCGGGGCGATATTTTCGTGCTGAAACGATATAGTTTTCCATAAAACTCAAAGGGCGTATTTGGAAGCCAAATATATAACATTTTAAAAAACTGCCAACCAGTCGGGAAAAGAAGTTATCAACGAAGGTTAATTACCCACAACATTTCTGAATATTAACCGTTATACTAGCATGATTAAGTATTTAAGGTTAAACAATTAAAACAGTATAAAATGAAAAAAATATTTTTTGCAGGATTATTAATGGCGATTGTTTTAGGCGCAGCGGCACAGGGTAAAACACTCTACGATTATAAAGCCACCACACTCGATGGCGCACCGTTTGATCTCTCATCGCTAAAAGGGAAAAAAGTCCTTGTTGTAAATACGGCCTCCAAATGCGGGAATACACCACAATACGCCACACTTCAAAAGTTATATGATACATATAAGGATCGCAATTTCGTGATTATTGGTTTTCCTGCCAACAATTTTGGTGCACAGGAGCCCGGTACAAATGCGGAGATCAAAGAATTTTGTACCAAAAATTATGGTGTCACCTTTCCCATGATGTCCAAAATTTCCGTAAAGGGCAACGATATTGATCCGTTGTATAAATGGCTAACTTCCAAATCATTGAATGGAGTTGTAGATGCCGAAGTGACGTGGAATTTTCAAAAATTCATGATCGACGAACAGGGTAAACTTGTCGGTTTCGTATCTCCGAAAGAGAAACCCGATTCGGAAAAAATTATCAACTGGATAGAGGGGAAGAAGACGAACTAATTTAGTAATCAGGCGATTCGGCAATTTTAGATGAAAAATTAGGAGTTAGTATTCTTTACTCATTTTAGATTTGAATTTTATCAGCAGCAAAACCGGAGCTAATGAATAATTAGCTCCGATTTCTGTTTTTTGATTTTACCGTGAAAAATTGTATCTTGCATACATCTATTTCTGAACCAAAATAAAGGCTATGCGATTATTAGGTAATGTAATCTGGTTGGTTTGCGGAGGATTGATAGCCTGCCTTGGTTACCTGTGGGGTGGGTTCTTATTATGTCTGACTATTTTGGGCATTCCATGGGGATTGCAGGCAATGAAGATCGGGATAGCCCACCTGGCACCTTTCGGCCGTGATATTGTTCCAACAGGAGGATCAATACCAGTAATCTCATTTATTCTTAATCTGATCTGGATAATTTTTGCCGGAATCTGGATAGCCCTTGCCGAGCTTGTTTTTGGGTTATTGCTCTGCATCACCATCATAGGAATACCATTTGGATTGCAACATTTTAAGCTTATGCGACTTGCAATCTACCCGTTTGGCTACGACCTAAGGTAGCTGATTTGGCATTTAGGAAATCTGGGCTGAAAACCAAATCTTTATCCTGAATTCATGATCCCCTTTCAGTCCCATTTTTTATTCTTGAACCGCCTGTTCCCTGAATCTGCTAACCTCCTTAATTTTCAGATAGTTCTACCGGAATAGTTAAAGAAAAGGTACTTCCCGCACCCAATTCTGAAACCACTGTTAATTCGCCTTTCAGAATTTTGGTAATTTTTTGTGAAATAGCCAATCCAATACCTATTCCGCAAAAAGCCCTTGTTATTGAGTCATCACCCTGCCTGAATAAATCGAATATAATACTTTGTTTCTCCATTGGAATGCCAATTCCTGAATCTTTCACAAAATAGGTCAGGTATGATTCCTTCTCAACCTTAAAACCAAATTCGATTGTTCCCTGGTGGGTGAATTTTACCGCATTTTTAAAAAGGTTTGTCAATACCTGATTGATCTTGCTTCTTTCGGTTGTGACATAACTTGTCAGCCAGCGGGTATCCGGTTTAAAGACCAGGCAGATATTTTCGTTCTTGCCCGAATTTATTAAAATGTTATCGAAGGAGGCTTTGTTTTCCATGAAATGATCCATAAGACTGAATGTTTGTTCACGCAGTTTGATATGCTCCTGCTCGACCAGGGCAAGATCGAAAACACCCTCAATAATTGAGAGCAGACTTTGTCCGCTGGATTGAATACTTGAGGCAAAACTGACATTATCTTCGGGAGCAACACCCGACATGATTAATTCGCTAAAGCCTAGAATATGATTAAGCGGTGTGCGCAACTCATGGTTCATGGTGGCCAGAAAGGCAGTTTTCAGACGATCACTTTCTTCAGCTATTTCTTTGCCTGCAATTAAATCGTCCATCATTTGTTTTTTCTCCGTAATATCATCCATAATCAGGATGTAATTACAGATTGTTCCATCAGCATTCATCAACGCGGAGATGCTTATATCTTCCCAAAACTCGGATTTGTCTTTTCTGCGGTTAAGCACTTCACCTTTCCAGGTATTCCCTTTTTGCAGGGTCTCCCAGAGCGCTTCAAATTCGTTCCCGGGAAGTCGTCCCGGATTAAATATGCGTGGTTTCCTCCCCTTTACATCGTCCAGTTGATATTGGGTCATTTGGGTGAATTTATCATTGATAAACTCAATATTACCATCTGCATTGGTAATTACTATCGAAGACGGCCCCTGTTCAATTGCTTTTCCAAGGGTTTTAATCTTTTCATCTGCCTGTTTACGTTTGGTGATATCAAGCGCAGTTACAAGGCATTTCTGTTCATTTGTGGAAAAGTACCCTTCAAGGTGAACAAAGCTGGAAGCATGCCCATTTGATAATAGCCTCACCTCGCAGGTCACTTTGGAATTGGTTTCTAATACTTTCTGCAGAAAACCATTGACAACAGGCAGCGAATCCGGGGAAATAAATGTCCTGATGTTTCTGTTTACCAAAAAAGAACATTCCGACCCCAGTAATTTGGCACCGCTTAAGTTCAACTGGCTGATTATGCCGTCGGGTTCAAGCGTAAAATATCCGGAAGGGGAAAAATTGTAAAGGGCAGTTGCAGTGTTTGCTTTATCTATTGCCAGTTGTAACTCCTGGTTCTGCATTTCGAGCTCTATCTGGTGCACCTCAAGTTCGTATAAGAGTTTCTTTATCCCGGATTCGGTCAAAGTTACCGCGCTTTTAGAATGCTTCTTCTTAAATTGCTCTTCTGCCTTTTGTCTTAATAAAGCGGCACCGGGTGAATTCTTATTTTTCATGACTTAGCGTTGCTTATCAGAAAGTTCTACAGGAATTGTCAAAGAAAATGTACTTCCCGTGCCAGGTTCTGAAGCTACTTTTAATTCACCATTCAAAATTTTGGTAATCTTTTGTGAAATGGCCAATCCAATTCCTATTCCTCCATAAACTCTTGTAGATGAATCATCACCCTGACGGAAAAAATCGAAAATAACACATTGTTTATCCATTGGAATGCCAATGCCTGTATCTTTCACATAAAACATCAGGTAAGACTCATTTTCAACCTTAAAGCCAAACTCAATTGTTCCCTTCTGCGTGAATTTAACCGCATTTTTAAACAGGTTGGTAAGCACCTGGTTGATTTTACTTCTGTCGGCAGTTACATAGCCCGAAAGCCAGCGGGTGTCAGGTTTAAAAATCAAATGGATTTGTTCGTGTTTGGTAGAGGTTCGTAAAATATTGTCGAACGAGGCTTTGTTCTCCATAAAATAATCCATCAGGTTGAATGTCTGATTACGAAGTTTAATATTCGACTGTTCGACCAGCGCAAGGTCAAAAACACCCTCAATTATTGAGAGCAGGCTTTGCCCGCTGGATTGAATGCTTGAAGCGAAACTGACGTTATCTTCGGGATCAACACCTGACATGATTAATTCGCTAAAGCCAAGAATATGATTAAGTGGCGTGCGCAACTCGTGGTTCATCGTTGCTAAAAAAGCAGATTTCAGGCGATTGCTCTCTTCTGCTGTCTCTTTGGCGCTTATTAATTCATCCCTGTTTTTTTTCATTTCAGTAATATCCTGAAATATCTCAAGAATAGCTTTCTTTCCCTTAAACAACATTCCGGTATGATTGATCTGGAAAGTCTTTCCACCAAAAATAAACTGTGATTCGGAAATCTCAGTCTTTCCAATATTTATACCTGCCTTTAAAGGACATTCAATGCACTCCAATTGATTATCACAGTATAGGCTCCAACATTTTTGACCTATGGCCTTAGGACCAAAAAGTTTTTCGAGATTTTCGCTCTGGAAAAGTATATTTCCATTTTCATCAACGATGTCCATTCCAAAAGGGATGCTCTGCAACAAGGATCTGTTGAGTTCATTGCTTTCCTGTAAGGCCAGCTCTACTTGTTTACGTTCAGTAATGTCCTGGGTTGTGCCAAACATCAATATTGGGGTGCCATGTTCGTCGCGTGAAATTTCTCCTTCATCGTGAATGTACTGTAGTGAACCATCGCTCCTGATGATTTTGTAATCCATACTGTACGGAATATCCTCATTAATTGCCGCATTTACAGCTTTCCAGAACCGTTCCAATTCCTCCGGGGGGAATACTTTATCAACTTCGGTAATATTAACAGGGAGGTCAGGAGGAATCCTCATGATATGATACATCTCCTCAGACCAATTCAACTCACCACTCGAAAGGTTAGACTCCCAATTGCCAATGCTGGCCATCTGCTGAGCGCGAGCAAGCTTGCTGTTCATTTCTCTGATTGTGGCTTCAGCCCGGTTACGTTTAGTGATATCAATCGCAAAAGCCGCCATCCCGGTCACTGTGCCATCGGCAGCCACCAAAGGACTGTTATACCACTCGCAGGTGATAATCTCACCACTCTTTGTGATGTTTTCATTCGTATGTTGCAAGGCAACACCATCTTCTACTACTTTTTGCATGATATCAACGACCTGAAATCCCAGGCTCTCAGGAACGATAAGATTTATATGCTGCCCTATCGCTTCTTCCGCATTAAAGCCGAAGATGTTTTCAGCCGCAGGATTCCAGCTTAAAAAGTGAAATTCTTTATCATATTCGATGACTGCTATCGGCGTACGTTGTATATGAATTCTGATCTTTTCCTCTGACTTGCGAAGCGCATCTTCTGCCCGCTTGCGATCGGTAATATCCTCTTTTACTGCAAGAAAATGGGTGATTTTTCCGTTCTCATCTTTAATAGGTGATATTAACGCATTTTCGAAATATTCCTCTCCGCTTTTCTTTTTATTTATAAACTCCCCCTGCCATTCGGCGCCCGACAGAATAGTTTCCCATAATTCGGTATACTCAGCTGGTGTAGTTACACCAGATTTTAAAATACCCGGACTCCTACCTATTACTTCGTCGGGTGAATAACCTGTTAATTCAGAAAATTTTGGATTGACGTACTCAATCTGACCCGAGGTATCAGTAATCACAATGGAAACAGGATTTTGATCGACAGCCCGCGAAAGACTTCTGAGCTGGTCTTCAACTCTCTTCCGATCAGTGATATCCCTGATAATACCTTCGTGATAAAGAATATTCCCTTTTTCGTCGGTATTAAACCAACTGTGATCCTCCACCCAAATTTCGGAACCATCCTTTCTCTTTAGTTTGTAAACATCGAACTCATCTTCGATGGTTTCAGATAATAACCGGATGCGATCTTCGGGCTCAAAATATAACTCATTCTTTATATCTATTGCCATCAACTCCTCCCGGCTATCATAACCTAACATGTTAACCATAGCCGGGTTTACTGAAATAAACTTCCCGTCATACGTACTTTTATAAACGCCATCCGGCAACTTTTCAACGAGGTTACGGTAGAGTGCTTCACTCGCTTTTAATGCCTCTTCAGCCAGTTTTCGTTCGGTAATATCAATATATGAAGCAAGAAGATGATGAACTGATCCATCCGGATTACGCTCACACACTGCTGATAATGTGACATATAATAGCGAACCATCTTTTTTTATAAACCTTTTGTCAAGGTCATACTGGTCTAATTTGCCATCGGTCATATCAGAGAATAACGCCTGATTCTTTTCTATATCTTCGGGATAAGTTAAATCAATCCAGTTTTTTTCTCCTAAATCCTCTTTTGAATAGCCTAACATCCGGCAGAGGCTTTGATTTACTTCCAGCCATTTTTTGTCAGGTGAGGTCACACTCATACCTACCGAACAATTCTGAAAATAATTCTGAAATGACTTTCTGCTTTGCAATAAGTCATCTTCTGCCTGCTTTCGCCCGGTGATGTTCCGAAAACTCCAAACACGGCCAACACACTTACCTTCAATTCTCTGAGATTGCGAGTAGCGCTCAATTGTACGACCATCGTTGAATTCTAAAATATCAAATGAAGATTCTTCATCATTTATATATAATTCCCTGACTTTTTTTTGAAAACCATCGGGATCTTTGAGTTGATTGATTACAAAAGATAATAGTTCATCATCATTACATGTTGCGATCATTGATTCGGGAATCCCCCAAAACTCAATAAATTTTCCATTATAATTAATGATCTTCCCGGTTTTATCAACAACAAGTATTCCATCGGCCGTGGATTCAAGTGTTGCGGTCAATAATGAAACTGATTTTTTAAGTTCTTCTTCTACTGTTTTGCGCTGTTTCAACTCTTTCTCAAGCGCTTCTGTACGTTGTGCAACAAGTTCTTCGAGCCGCAGTTTCTCATTAAGATTATCGTCAATATCGTCGATTGCCAATATCTTTTTAATTTTATTTTCAAAGTTCAATTTTCATCAGGTATTAGCTTTTCGAATCATAAGTCAATAAAACAAGGTCGTGCAATTTTTTTCAAAAATAAGCGTTTTTCCAAATTATTAAAGCTTTGTGCGGCTCTAATCGCAATTACAAGCAAGTTTAATTAAATTAAATATTTACATCAGCCAACTCAACAGGAACCGTCAGGTAAAATATACTTCCATGATCAGCCTTCGAAACCACAGAAAGTTCACCTTTTAGTATCTTCGTAATCTTCAGTGCGATCGCTAATCCAATCCCGATACCACCGTAGACCCTTGTCGGTGAGTCATCGCCCTGCCTGAAAAAGTCAAAAATCACAGACTGCTTCTCTTCCGGAATCCCGATTCCCGTGTCTTTAATAAAAAAGGTAAGTTTTTCGGGTTCTTTACTTTGGTAGCCGAATTCGATCGTTCCGCTATTGGTAAACTTGACCGCATTTTTAAAAAGATTAACAAGTATCTGGTTTACTTTACTGCGATCTACGGTCAGGTACATTGATAACAGTCTTTTGTCAGGCTTAAAGATCAGTTGAATCTGTTCAGCTTTACCTGAACTTTGGAGAATTTGATCAAAGGATGATTTGTTTTCCATGAATTGATCCATTAAGCAGAAGGTTTGTAATCTCAATTTAACATTGGATTGTTCTGCAAGGGCAAGATCAAATACATCTTCGACAATTGAAAGCAGATTTTTACCACTCGCATGAATACTGGATGCAAAGCTTTGATTATCTTCCGGCATCACGCCCGATAAAATTAACTCGCTAAATCCAAGGATATGGTTGAGCGGAGTTCTTAATTCATGATTCATCGTAGCCAGGAATGCCGACTTCAAACGATCGCTTTCTTCCGCCTTTGCCAGAGCAGTTTTTAATTTGCCCTCAGCTCTCTTCCGCTGAACAAAAAGACTGATCTGATGCGAAATAAACTCGAACATTTCCAGATCTTTGGTAGTATAGGCGTTAGGATTATCATAACTTTGAACCACAAAAGCTCCGATAATCTTCTCCTCTTCGTGCAAAGGGACTCCAAGCCATAATTTGGCAGGTGTACCAAAAACTTCTATTTCGCCACGATCGACAAGGCTCAGAAACTCCTCTTCCGAAATCAGTAAAGCTTTTTTTTGTTTGATTAAATAACCGGTGAGCGATTTTTCCGCCCGCCAGGTTGAGAGGATATCTTTCTGGTCGACTGCATGAGGAGTATAAAATGTCCCGGTAATCTCATCATAAAATGCCACATAAAAATTACTTGCATCCAGCAAATTAGACAATTGTTCTCTAATATTTTCAATAAATTCTTCAAGATTATGAGTCGTGAGCACTGCAGTCGAAATATCATACAACATTTTCTGTATCTGCTCATTGCGTTTTCGCTCAGTGATATCGGAAATAAATCCCTCAAGGTATATCAGGTTTTCGTTATCGTCATAAATTCCCCTGCCCCGTTCCCATACCCACCTGATCTCCCCGTTTTTGGTAACAATCTGGTACTCTTCCTCTAACGGAAAATTAAGCACCAGTAAATCCTGCCACTTCTCCCAGAGATACTCGCGGTAATCGGGATGTATGATATCGTTATAGGTTATATTTTTTAATTCCAGGATATCAGCAACTGAATACCCTGTAATCGCAGCGAACCCTTCGCTGAGATATTCCATCGTCCAGTTTTTGTCATTTCTGCACCTGTATACGAATCCTGGCAAGTTGCTGATCAGGTTTTTGAGGTTTCGTTCGTTCGTTTTAAGTTTTTCATGTGTCTGCCTTTGTTCCGAAATATCTCTAAAAACACCTTGTATAACCGGCCTGTCATTCAACTTAAAAGAACCGGCCAGAATCTCAACAGGAATCTCAGATCCATCCGAATTCAATAAATAGCTCTCAATCAGATGTGCGCCCTCTTTTTGTGTTGATTCAAAAACATGTTCATGAAATATTTCTTTTGATATATCTGAATAACGTGAAGGGTGCAGCTGCGATTGATGTATTCCGATCAGTGCTTCCCTGCTCTTTCCGGTTAGACGGCATGCAGTAGGGTTAGTATCAAGAATTATACCTGTTTCGGAATCGGCAAGGAATATCGCGTCGGGAGAACCTTCGAAAAGCGAACGAAAACGCTCTTCGCTCTCTTTTAACGCTTTTGTTGTCAGATTATAGGCTGTTACATCGCGAAAAATACCAAATGTTCCCGTAATCTTTCCCTGGGAGTTAGTCTGTGGGGTGGTCGTTGCCAACAAATCACGTTTTTCTCCCAAAAAGGTTTTAATTTCAAAACTATAAGTAATTTTCTCTGAATCAACTCTTTTGGCAGATTGTTCCTTGATGTTCGCAAACTGTTCGGGTTCAATAAAGTCTTGTAGACTCCGGTTAACCAGCGTCCCGTATGGCACTCCAAACATCACACAAGCAGCACGATTAGCAAATATAAAGATTTCATTCAGATCAACAATAGCTACTCCTTCTCCCTGGTTTTCAATAAGTGAGCGATAATTCTCCTCACTTTTCAGCAAAGCATCCTCCGTCTTTTTCCGATCGGTAATATCAGCCATATTTTCCATTCATATTCCTAATCAACAGTTATTCAATGAATTTAAATCGTATTCCGTAATAATTGTGATATTAAAATTAATACTTTGTCTTTTCTCCCATTCGTACCAGCAAAAGGTTGATTTCGCTTTTCAGTGCAATCATCTTGCGTTCACGCGTAATTGCCAGCTCATAATAAATCTCCAGCTGGCTTAATTTCCGCTTTAGCGCCTTTTCGGTAATCTTCCGTTCGGTGATATCTCTGAAAAAAGATTGAAAAGTTCCATCAGGCATCATACGTGAATTCATCTCCACAATGATCGGTTTCGCATCCTTGCAGATAAGCTCCCGCTCCGATTTCACGATCTCTCCATTTCTCAGCTGATCATATCTGAGTGGTTTTTCTAAAAGCGTTACCGCTGAGAAAAGATCTACTATGTTCATTTTCAATATTTCATCCCTCGAAAAACCGGTCTGTTCAATGGCTGATGTGTTAACTGCAATTAAATTACCATTTATATCTGCCTGGAAAAATGCATCGGTCGCAAGTTCCAGCAACAACCGGTATTTTTCCTCATTGTTCCGTATGACCTCTTCGTCCTGTTTATGCTTACTAATATCGATAGCGATTCCGGTCCATCTTATACTACCGTTTTCAAGTTTCCTGGGACTTGATTCAAATCTGAGCCATTTTATTCGATTATCGATCAATAGTCTCGCCTCCCAGACATACGATTCAAGTGATTGTTGCGCAATTTCATTTGATCTTATAAACTCCTGTAAATCTTCAGGATGTATTTTACTCAGAGTCTCATTAATGGCATTTTTTAAAAACTTATTCTTATCGACTTCAAGGAGTTCACAAAAACGGTCACTTACAAATTCAATGGAGGCAGATTCAATAATCGATTTTCCTTTTTCTTGTTTTTTAACCAGTACCCGATAGATTCCGGCGCTCTGGTACGAAACCAGGTCTTCATACAACTCCTGACTCTCGGTAAGCGCTTTCTCGGCTTTCTTTTGCTCAGTAATATCAGTTAAAGTCATCAGGCAATATTCTCCGTTTTCGGAAACTTTGCCGCAAAGCTTTGCATCCATTGGAGGATTACCATTAGCTGAAAGAATCACCTCGCAGAATGTTTTGTCTTTGCTGCTAAAAACATTTTCAAGAAAGAGATTGAAAACAGGTTTTGTACCGTCGGTCAATAGAAAACCGAACATGCCGTTGATTATAAGTGAGCGCTCTTTGCTAATTATTTGGGATCCAAAGAGGTCTGATGCCAGAATTTCACCTTCCCTTGAAAGTATAAAATTAGATGGTTCATTTTCCAACAACTTTTCTGCCTTCAGACGAAGGAAAGCAGAATTAGAATGGTTATTTTTTTCCTTCATTTAGTAATCAGAAATAAGAATTAAAAGTAGCTGATCGCGAATGTTTAGTTGCTCTCAAAGATATAATTATTTTCGTCTGAATATAATTTGTTTTTAATCCCGCACCCGCGGGATGCCATGGCTTGTGTCCTGTTTGAGAAGTAAGACTGTATTTGTAATAAGATGGATAATCTCAACAATCAGCTACAATCATGTTGCACAGCGTTTCATCCGCCCTGAAGGACTGAACTATCCAAAACTTCCTTATTTTTACACAAAATATTTAAGCGCCGAAGCAATTATGGCAACACGAATTCTTGACGAGATTACCCCTTCTTATTGATTTTAAGAAATAAAAATGGAAGCAGATCTAATTACTATAGGCGACGAAATTCTGATTGGTCAGATCGTTGATACCAATTCGGCCTGGATGGCCAAAAAACTCAATGACCAGGGAATTAATGTCAGGCAAATTACAAGCATCTCTGATCAACCGGGGCATATTATCGCGACACTGAACGATTCCGGCAGAAAAGCTGCTATTGTACTGGTAACGGGTGGTCTTGGTCCTACCAGGGATGATCGCACCAAATCGGCGCTGTGCACCTTTTTCGGCACACAATTAGTTGAAAATAAGGAGGTACTCGAACAAATTATTCAATTACTTACTCCCCGGGGGGTTATCATCAACGCGTTAAACCGTGAACAGGCGCTTGTCCCTGCGACAGCGACAATTCTTCCGAACAAACTGGGTACTGCACCGGGGTTGCTGTTTAATCACGAGGGAACGATCTTTGTTTTTATGCCCGGAGTCCCTTTTGAAATGAAATACCTCATGGAGCATGAAGTTCTTCCCCTGATCAAAAAGTTGTTCAACACTTCAACAATAATTCACCGGACCGTTTTAATTCAGGGATTAGCCGAGTCGATGCTTGCCGAGCGGATTGCCGATTGGGAGGATCACCTGCCTGAATCTATTTCGCTTGCTTATCTCCCAAGTCCCGAAAATATGAGATTACGTCTTTCAGCCCGTGGTGAAGATCAGGAATATCTCACGCAGTTGCTTGAACAAAAAATAAATGAACTGATCCAAATTATCCCCAATTATATTTTTGGTTATGAGGAAGATACAATGGCTGGAAATATTGGTAAAATTTTAAAGGAGAAAGGCTCGACAGTTGCGGTTGCTGAAAGTTGTACCGGAGGAAACATTGCCCATTTTTTTACGATGAATCCCGGAAGTTCGGAATATTTTAAAGGTGGAGTTGTGGCCTATTCCAATGAATTAAAGGTCAGGTTACTTGGGATCGACCCAAAAATGATTTTCGAACAAGGGGCAGTGAGCAAAGAGGTTGTTGAAGCGATGGCTGTCGGAGCACGCAGTGTGCTGGGCACCGATTATGCAATTGCCACCTCTGGTATTGCCGGGCCTGACGGCGGAACTCCCGAAAAACCGGTTGGAACAGTCTGGATTGCGGTGGCGGATTCAGATTCGGTTGTTTCGAAAGTTTTTAACTTTGGAAATCACCGCGAAAGAAATATTATCCGGTCAAGCCAGGCTGCATTGAATATGCTAAGGCTGATTTTACTGAAAAAGTAGTTGACCCTAAAGAAAAGTTGCTGGCTGCTGGCAACTGGCGACTGGCAACTGGCTGGTAGCGACTGGCAACTGGTGACTGGCAACTGGATGGTGGCGACTGGCAATTGGCTGCTTGCAATTGGCAGCCAGCAGCCAGCAGCCAGCCGCTAAAGTTTGAAAATAAAAATAATAAAATACAATAAACTTAATATCAAGATAGTATGAAAAAAGGATTAATCATTGCCGGAATTGTTTTCGGCCTGCTGATCATAACAATGATCGCAATTCCTTTCGTTTTTAAAGGTAAAATTATTCAGAAAGTTAAACTTGCTGCAAATGAATCTGTTAATGCAAAAGTTGATTTTTCGGATGTTCAATTATCACTTTTCCGAAGTTTTCCCCAGTTAAATGTAGCCTTAAAAAACCTCTCAGTAACCGGAATTAACGAATTCAATAATGTCAGGTTATTGAACGTTGAGTCGCTCTCGACTGCTGTGAACATTTCAAGTTTATGGAAAAGCGAAGGCCTCAGTATCACTTCACTTCAGCTTAACAGCCCTGCCATCAACCTGGTTGTTAATAAAGAAGGAAAATCAAACTGGGATATTGCGAAAAAAACTGCTGATCAGAAGGTGACAACTGAAAAAAAGAGCACAGAGATTGATCTGGAAAAGATTGAGATCCGCAATGCATCGCTTGCTTATTCAGCCGATTCAACTCCGATGCTTTTTACATTGCGTAACGGTTCTTTCGATATCTCAGGTGTAATGAAAGGAAGCAACAGCAAACTCGACATTAGGGGTAAGGCCGACAGTATAAATTTTACTTACAACGGTTCACGCTATGCCTCCAACTTTAAAGTTGAGTTAAAAGGCGGTTTGCAGGCTGATTTCGATAAAATGTCGTTCACCTTCCTGAAAAACGAATTATTAGTCAACAATTTACCACTCGAAGTCCAGGGAACATTTGTACTGGGAGAGAAAGATTACAATTTCGACTTAACCTATAAATCACCAGCCTCGTCTTTTGGCGATTTGCTCGGTTTTATTCCTGATCAGTACCAGAAAAATCTTAAAGGCGTCGAAACAAAGGGTGACATCGCTTTTAGTGGTTTTGTAAAAGGGGTTTATTCCACATCCACTTATCCGGCATTAGGAATCGACTTAAAAATTGCAGGTGGCCGACTGAAATATCCAAAAATGCCAAAGGAGATCGAAAAAGTGGAAGTAACAGCCAGTATCACCAAACCCCAGGGCGATCTGGATCTCACCAAAATCGATATCGAAAAGTTTGATGCCTCCGTTGCCGGAAATCCGATAACAGCAACTTTACATGTTGCCACACCTGTAAGCGATCCGCTTTTAAAGGGAAACCTCAAAGGGCATATTGACTTTGCATCGCTGAAACAGGCCATACCAATGGATTCAATTGATTTAAAGGGAATTATTGATGCATACATCGATTTTGGCGGTCAATACTCTTCAATAGAAAAAGAGCAATACGAAAACTTCAAAACCGACGGAACGATATCAATGAAGGACTTTATGTTTGCATCAAAGGCATTACCGCAAAAAGTTGAGATTAAATCTGCCGATATCCGCCTTAATCCAAAATTAATTACTTTGAGCAACCTCTCGGGAAATATGGGTGAGAGCGATTTCGAAGCGAATGGCACAATTGCAAATTACTGGGCCTATATTCTGAAAAAAGGAATTCTGAACGGGAACATGGTTCTAAACTCCAAATATTTAAATATCAATCAACTAATGCCTACTTCAACGGCAATAGACTCATCTGCAACGAGTAAGCCTTTTGAAGTTCCCGAAAATATTAATTTCACTGTTCAATCCACAATAAATAAAGCCCTTTACGACAAGATGAAGATCTCGGGTATTACCGGAAAAGCGATTATTAAAGAGAGGAAGGTGCTTCTTGACGGACTGAGTATGAATATGCTGAGCGGAAAGGTTGTGGTTTCGGGAGCCTATGCAACCCTTAAAGGTGAAAAACCGAATTTCGATTTCAAGATGGATATCAAGGATTTTGATCTGCCAACTGCCTATCAATCACTAAGTACCGTACGACATTTTCTACCTATTGCGAGCGAAAGTACAGGAGCTTTCAATACGGGAATTTCATTGAACGGAAAACTCGGCGATGACTATTCGCCTGTCTTCTCAACGCTAAACGGCGGTGGGTTACTATCGACAAAAAACATTCAACTGATTGGGGCTGCCCTGTTTAACGAAATTGGGAAATACTTCAGGAAAGACTTGTTCAAGGAGGTAAAAGTGAACGACTTTGCCACCAATTTTAAAGTTGTTGACGGGGGATTGGAAATCTCACCATTTAACACAAAGATTGCGGGCCAGGATGTAACCATGTCGGGGAAACAGTCGGTGTCGAAAAATCTGGACTATCGGATTGATTTTAAAGTGAATAAGGAAGATGTTAGCGAAGAAGTCACAAAATACATAGGTTATGTTCCCGGAGCGGAGAACATTTCGAAATACCCGATCGGGATTAATATTGGCGGTACATTCGACAAACCAGATGTAAAGGTGGATCTCACCGAGGCAAAGAAACTGGTGGAGTCAGAATTTAAAAAGAAAGCCAATACCACCATTCAGGATGCCGTTAAAAAGTTCGGGTTGGATAAATTGTTTAAGTAGAAATCTGCTCTTCGTTAAATTCTGTCGGAAAACGATTAAAACAAAATAAGGGAATAAGGTTAATTTTTATTTCGATTTAATTTTTCTACTAAGGTGGACAAAGCAGGAAATAAGGTTTGAATAATCCAGTGTATGGGGGACTAAAAATCTTATTTTCTGCTATTTACATAAAGAGCCGAAGCAAAACATTAGTCTTTCCTTGTATAGGAAGCAAAAAGAAGCGGATATTAAATTACCGGATGAAACGACCATGCCGCCGGAAATAATTTAGTGGTGGCGGCACAAAAAGGAATGAAAATTTAGTTCAGTGTGGGAATCTCCTGGCATGGGAGTTCCATGAGAACGCACAGAGATTCAATTTATTAATACAGTTATTTTCTCATGAAACTGCATTTTCGTATCCGTTTTTCC
>Ga0208789_1001016_pt1 | contig 18829 bp, 17 predicted proteins | sample Methanotroph_Enr_FD_187368 | JGI IMG/M metagenome (GOLD analysis project Ga0208789, IMG submission 187368) | Enriched soil microbial communities from Old Woman Creek wetland in Ohio, USA - Methanotroph_Enrichment_5 (SPAdes) (version 2) | ecosystem: Environmental > Terrestrial > Soil > Wetlands...
CATTTCTAATTTAAATTGTTTTAAATTTCTGATGGATTATATTTATTTGAAAAATGAGTATTTCTGTTCAAGTAACAGGTATAGTTTTGCTATGGCCCACCCGATAATCATTCCTATACATGCAGCCACAATCACATCTCCCGGGTAATGCACCCCGTTATAAATGCGGCTGTACGATACCAGCACTGCCCATAAAAAGAGCCAGTATTTTAACCATTTAAACCTCTTATCCAGCACAAAGTAAAGGTATGTGGCTAACCCGAATGCATTTGCAGCATGTGACGAAACAAAACCATACATCCCGCCAGCCCCAGCCTTGCTTAAATGCACCAATCCGGCCAAAGCCGGTTCGTGTGAAGGGCGCAGCCGTTGAACTGCATTTTTAATCAGGTTCGAAGCCGTTTGGTCGCATAAAGCAATTACTATGCCCACGAATAATAGTATAACAACACCTTTCACCCTGTATTGTTTCACAATAACAAACGTTATCAGCAGATACATCGGCACCCACACCAGTTTATCGCTGAGCCAGTACATTACAAAATCAAAAAAAGCATTGTGCCCGCCATTAATAAACAGGAATAATTGTGTGTCTAAGGTATTCAGGTATTCCATCAGTATCAGTGTTTCTTTTTGCATAATACATACTGTTCTTTATAGCATTACTAAGCTGAACCAGTCTTAATCACTCAGAGAGCAAGATTCCTGTTATCAAAGTGAATGCTATAAAACAGACTAACATTATCAAACCTGCTATTAAAGCGGTTTTCCTGGCCTGCTTTCCTGGATTGTGGGAATTACCCTCTTTAAAAGTGGTAAGATAATTCCATGTATCAGCATTTGAACTGCAACCCACACCTGCAATGTTGAATTCGGTCATATAACCTCCATCCCGGGTAAGGAACTAATGCTCTTTGCTACCACGTATATTATGCGTGAATCATTGGCACCCGCTGATTTATCTGAGATATTTCAACTATTTATCGCTCATATGTGCCATTGAAAGTTAAAAAAGGAGGAGTTCCCTCCTCCCTGATCTGAATATTAAGCGTTTTTAAATGCTTTCTTCCCTGCAAATATCGAAGTCTTTCCTAATTCATGTTCAATACGCAACAACTGGTTAAACTTCTCAATACGTTCGCCACGGCAACCGCTTCCGGTTTTCAGGTGGCCTGCGTTTACACCGACGGTAAGGTCGGAAATAAAGCTGTCGATGGTTTCGCCACTGCGGTGCGATACAAAACAGTTGTAGCTGTTTTTATAAGCCAGTTCAATGGTTTCAAGCGTTTCGGAAACGGTTCCTATCTGGTTAAGTTTGATCAGAATTGAATTGGCAACACCTTTTTCAATGCCTTCAGCCAGAATGGCTTTGTTGGTGCAGAACAAATCGTCGCCTACGATTTCGATTTTATGGCCAAGTACCTGTGTCAGGTTTTTCCATCCGTTCCAGTCGTTTTCGGCCAACCCGTCTTCAAGTAATACAATTGGATATTGTTTCACCCAGCTTTCCCAAAGTTTCACCATATCATCGCTCGATACAAAATTGCCTGTGCTTTTGAACATCTTGTATTTACCGTCTTCCCAGAGTTCGCTGGCAGCAGGATCGAGGCAGATGCTAATATCGTCGCCAGGTTTGTATCCTGCTTTTACAATAGCTTCGAGAATTACATCCACGGCTTCTTCGTTCGATTTCAGGTTTGGGGCAAAACCGCCTTCATCGCCAACGCCGGTGCTGTATCCTTTCTTGTTCAAAACACTTTTCAAAGCATGAAATACTTCTTCACCCATGCGGATGGCTTCGGTAAACGAAGGTGCGTTATGTGGTGCGATCATAAATTCCTGGAAATCCACATTATTGTCGGCATGTTTACCTCCGTTGATCACATTCATACAGGGAACAGGTAACATGTGGGCATTCGTGCCTCCAATATATTGGTAAAGCGGAATATTGGCACTCAGTGCCTCAGCCCTTGCATAAGCCATGGAAACTCCCAGAATGGCGTTGGCCCCGAGTTTAGCTTTATTGGCAGTGCCGTCCAGTCCGATCATAAAATAATCAAGCTCCCGCTGGCTCATAAACAATTTACCTTCTATGGCTTCCGCTATGGTTTTATTTACATTTTCAACGGCTTTCAGAACGCCTTTGCCTCCGTAACGTAATTTGTCACCGTCGCGTAACTCGCAGGCTTCACGTTCACCGGTTGATGCACCACTGGGAACCATTGCACGGGCCATTGTACCGTCTTCCAGTTCCAGATCCACTTCTACTGTGGGATTTCCCCTCGAATCGAGAATCTCGATTGCTTCTACTGATTGAATTTTCATATAATTGGTATTTATTAAGTTAAAGAAACAATTATTATTGCTTACCTGATCATTGAAATACAAACCTGGCTTACTCCACCGTGAAAAGCCCGCCGTTGGGAAGAGTTTTAAAATAGGGGAGGATCTTCACTATAAAAGAATCAATTTTTTGAATGGTATTTAAATTTTCAACAAGAAGAAGGACCTTCCCCGTAAGCTCCAAGAAGTGTGTACTGATTATACTGCCCGAACCATATCCCATAACTCCCTTTAATAGCCGTTGCTCCGGCAATTCTGTTTCGCTTTGCAGCGAAAGCAATTGCTTCATAAAGCTGAGCGTGTTTCAGTTTATCAGTCGGGCTGACAAAAATTCGCAATAAGCTGGCTTCGTCATGTAATTCCATTTTTATAATGTGTATGCTATTAGAGTTCCAAGATATGTTGCTAATATACCTATTATAACGCTTCTGCCTGCATATAATGCAACATATATATATTGCCGTCGCGTATTATGGCTAAACTTTCGATCGGGAAAATTGAAAAAATTGTGAATCCGCCGTCAAAGCCAACGGTAAGAAACATTCGGGTATCAAGACTGAAAAACCTCGGCCCGTTCGCTGATGCCGAAAACAGTCCTATCAGAAAGCAACCCAGGATATTTACAACGAAAGTGCCGGACGGAAAAACTGAAAGTACATGCTGCTGTTTGTACTGAGCGGTGAGAAACCGAGAAATGCCGCCTATGAAACTTCCTGAACCTATAAGTAATAAAATCCTGGTCAGGAGTGATTCCGTTTACTTTAAACCAAATGAGTTTACAAGTTGGAGTCATTAGCTTTTTAGTGCGATTCAGGGCGAACTCCATCGCCATCGGACAATAAAAGTTAATAAATATGAAAATAATAAAAACAAATAAATGATAAATGCCCGGTAGCAATGACCTGAAGAATAATAACTGAGTATGCGATTAATGATATTTGATTTCCTTTCTCTCCCTGAAACGATAGTTAAACACGGGTTTTCATTGCATGATTCATAAAAAAAAAGGACAAAGCATACAGCCTTGTCCTTTCAGGAGCGGAAAACGAGATTCGAACTCGCGACCCTCAGCTTGGGAAGCTGATGCTCTACCAACTGAGCTACTTCCGCATTACAGGCTGCAAAAATAGTAAATCATTGCAGTTATACATCATATCCCGTAAAAAAACTATTGCTTCTCCCAAACCCTGTACCCCCAGGGTCCAAGAGCGAAACAGGGAGTATCGCCCATAATTACAGGTATTCCATTCAGTACATCGTTATATTTACCTTGGTATCCGCTACCGGTAAACCCGAAATTAACCTGCTCAGCACTCAGGTTCAAAGCAACCATTACTTTGCCGCCTGCGCTTTCACGTTTATAGCACAGTATTTTATCATCGCAGTCGGTGGTGAGCAATTGAAAATCAGTCTTGGGCTGCAGGCTCCACATAGCCGGGTTATCCATCCGCAGGTGAGCAAGTTTCGAGTAAAGAACGGCAATTTTATCAGGCTTCCATTCAATGCAGTCCTTATCAAAAAAGCTGAGCCTGCGGTTATTGCCCGCTTCCATTCCCGAATACAAAAGCGGCATTCCGGGAAGTGTGAAAATCAGCACAGCAAAAGCCTCAAGCGCTGAACCAAGCCGTTCAATTTCTGATCCGTTCCACGAGTTCTCATCATGGTTGCTGATAAACAACAGGTTGTCGGCTCCTTGAGGGAAACCAGTGATCTCCGAAGGAATACGCCAGCGGATTTCGTCGGCAGTATACTTTCCGTGTGCCAGGTCGTTCCATACATGCATAAGGTTCCAGTTATAAAGCACGTCAAAAGCTTCTTTAACCAATTCACGCTCTTCAGCTTCTGCAAGCATAAAAACCGGTTTCACTGCATCAAGTGCAACCCGGGCCTCGTTCCAGAAACTGGTCGGTACCAGGTGAGCCATATCACAGCGGAAACCGTCGATATTACAGGTATTAAGCCAGAATTTCATGGATAAGATCATTTCCGAATGCAGATCCGGGTTGGCATAATCAAGACCGATCACATCCTCCCAATCCTTGAATGGGGGATGCACCATACCTTCTTCATTCCGGCGGTAAAATTGCGGAAAATCCACCACCCATTGATGATCCCAGGCAGTGTGATTGGCTACCCAGTCGAGGATTACGTACATTCCCATGGAATGAATTTCATCCACCAGGTTAATAAACTCTGACATGGTGCCGTAGGCCGGATCCAGTTCACAGTAATTCCGGATGGAATAATAGCTACCGAGCGTGCCTTTCCGGTTAACGACTCCGATGGGCTGTACAGGCATAAACCAAAGGATCCCGGCACCCAATTCCTTCAGCCGTGGCAGGTGCTGCCTGAACTCTTTAATAGTGCCTCCCTGCGTATATTGCCTCAGGTTTACTTCGTACACCACCTTGTTGCGTGCCCATTCGGGGAATTTATATTTCTGACTCATGTATTATTTTAGGATTGGTATTGTGCATTGCGGATTGAGACTCTGAAATCCTGTAACTATAAGTGAAAAATCTCTCCCGCCGTATCAAAATCGATATAAAAATCGGCCAGGTGTTTCAGTGATTGTACCGCTTTGTGTTCATGCTTAAGTACTTCCATCCTGAAGTCATCGAGTATTTCTTTATGAGTGGTTTGCTGCTCGTCCCAGGTATCTTCGTAGGTAAGTTCAATAAACACGCGTAAATCACTCTGGTTGATCCGGATTGAATACAAACCTGCGATTATCAGTACATCAATACCATTAAAATCAGTATGAAGCTGGTCAACTTTTTGTGTAAACAGATCGACAACAGGCATTATCGATTTCTTATTCATCCGGAAATCATCAATATTCCGGTTTACAGTATCCCAGTCATATTCGTAGTAGCCAATCTTTTCAAGCCCGTTCTTAAGTCTCCATGCCTGGCGTTCGCGAGGCGGGATATGGTAATAATTATCGAGGTGTAAAAGTTTAACGCTGATGCCGGACTCAACAAGTTTGCGGCCCAGCTCGTGCGCGATTTCGCATTTCCCGGTACCTACTTCACCCGAAATGGATACAATAAATTTAGTCTTGCGGTCGCGGATCACCCTGTCGAACAGCGTAGCTGCTGCATTCGTATGCTTCTTTTCTATAGTTACTACATCGTTAAGCATATTTATATTTCGTTATAAAACATTCCTTCTTGCACTTTCGTTCATCTAACAACACTAAATTTGCTGTTTGAGCAGACAAGCGCAAAATTACATGGAAAAATTCGATTTCTTTGAATATTAACCCATCCGGCTAACGTTATCCGAAGCAAGGAAAACAGCGCGGAAACCAAGACAAGAGGGGAGGCCATGCTCTTATTCGCTTTGTCGTATTAAAACCATAATTCATACTTAATGAAATACGAGTCAGATATTCACAATACTCAATGACCCAGGTGTTATGAGCGCCTTCAAGGTTACTGTTCAATAAAACATTAGTACCGCTGCATATTCACTTTATGAAAATCCCTAAAAACTTAAACATATTACTCCGGTTATTTATCATTCCGGGAATGCTGCTGATCATCATGCTGATGATTTTAAAAGCACCTGGCTGGTTTAATATGCTTTTCAACAGGGAAGCAGGATCTGCACCTCCGGTATCTTCGTTCGGTATAATTATGCCCAAAGGATATTCGGTGCACGGTATTGACGTTTCGAAACACCAGGGCACTATCGACTGGAAAAGAGTGAGCCGGATGAAAAAGAATGATATTCAGATTTCTTTTGCATTCATTAAAGCCACTGAAGGGATAAGCCGGCAGGATAATAAATTTGAAATCAACTGGAAGCAGGCAGAACAGAATGGCATACTGCGCGGGGCATATCATTTCTATTATCCTTCGCGCGACGCCGGCAAACAGGCAGATAATTTTATCAATATTGTAAAACTCAGCATAGGGGATCTGCCCCCTGTGGTTGATATCGAATACAGCAATGGTAAGTCTGCAAAAACCATCTGCGAAGGGTTAAAGGTGTATCTGAACAGGATGGAAAAGTATTACGGCATCAAGCCCATTATTTATACAAATACTAATTTTTATAATACCTTCCTGTTGGGGAATTTTGATGAATATCCCTTATGGATCGCCGGTTATTTTGACCACGAGAGGTTTTATAATGAATTTATCACACCCTGGATTTTATGGCAACACAGCGAAATGGGGAGCGTTGATGGTATTCGGGGCAAAGTTGACTTTAATGTATTTAAAGGTAACCTGGAGAAATTAAGGAATATGGGGGTGAAGAAATAGAAGTTATAAGTTTAAGTTTTCAATGCCTGAAAAACATTGACCGGATTTAACTTAGTTTTTTTCTGTCTGGGGTGTATAAAAATTGTAATCGCCAGATTGCCGGTTCCCGGAAATGAATTATCGTGGCGTCAATAGTCTAACGGTACAAATTGCCTTAGAATTCATGCAGCAGGATTAAAGTCTTTCATCAACTTATTTATGTGCTTTCCGGTAGGCCCGTTTCCATGCACGACGTGCCCAATAGTGCCTGCGCCAGTATTTGCCCCAGAAAATACCCGACCAGATCCGTTCGTGGATATAATATATAACCAATTTGATCCCAAATTCTATTATAGCAATAAGACCTGCATTACCTATACTTTCAACAAGAGAAAGACTCTGGTATTCATGCGAATATATAAATATAGCCACAAACATAGCTCCTGATGCGAACAAGCGGTACGTAATAGTTTTCATCAGGCTCCGCTGTGGACTATCGCGAAATATTGTTTCTACTTCTGGTGAATCATCAATAGGTCTTTTTAATTTAATCATCTATAAAGTATTGAAGTGCAAAAATATGGTTTTTGTAGGTATGTATGGGTTGTTTTATGCATTTGCAAAATGAAATTTTACCGCATCAAGCAAGGGCTGATGAAGCAAAGTATTGGAGGCCAGGAGTTCCTTGCCAAAAATATAGTCGCTGCCTCCCTTAAAATCAGTAACGGTGCCGCCTGCCTGCTGAACAATAAAGACCCCTGCAGCTACATCCCATGAGTGTAAACCGTATTCGTAAAAGCCTTCATACCTTCCACAGGCCGTGTAGGCCAGATCAACCGCTGCCGATCCCAGCCTTCGCAATCCGGATGTATTCCGGGCAAACCAGGTGAAAAGTTCAATATACCCGCCAAGTCTTACAAAATCGTTATAGGGAAATCCGGTCGCTAGCAAAGTGTTTTTCATCTCTTTCTGATCCGAAACATGTATTTCCTTTTCATTCAGGTATGCGTTGCTTCCTTTCCAGGCATAGAAACATTCATCCAGGTTCGGTTCATAAACCACGCCTGCAATAACTTTGTCGTATTCCATCAGCGCAATACTGACTGAAAAAAGGGGGATATGATGCAGGAAATTCGTTGTACCGTCCAGCGGATCAACAATCCAGTTGAAGCGCTCCCCACGATGCGTTGCGGTTTGTTCCTCGGTAATGAAACCCGACTCCGGTACTATCTCTGCAAGTCTTTTAACAATCCTCGCTTCGGCAGTTTTGTCGACATAACTTACAAAATCATGAAGGCCTTTCACCTCTATATCCGATACTTTAACTTTATTGATTTCTTCAATAAGAAATTTCCCGGTTTCTTTTGCAAGGGCAATTACTTCGAGGGTGATATTTTTATAGTCCATTTTTTTTTGAATGAGGTGATTGGTATATTTTTAGTGGTCATGTGAAGGTTATTCGGTGGTCATTCGATTGTCATTCAATAGTTATTCGTTGACCATATTTGTTTTTCTGTATATAATTTATTTGCATTTTTTTGAAAAAGTTATTCATGTTCAGCTGTTTTCCGGATTTCAGATTTATAGCGTTTAAAAAAGAAAATCATTACGGCTATTCCGGTCAGGATCAAAAAAGCCGAAATAAATTCAGCCTGGGTAAGCTGAAACCCAAGCAGGTTGTATTTGTGATTGATCCTGATCTTTTCGATCCAGAATCGTTCGGCTCCGTTTAAAATCATAAAGAGCCCGAAAAGTACAACCGGAGCTTTGATCCTTTTTCGCATGACCCATAAAATGCCGAACAAGATAAACGAAAAGATTGATTCATATAGAGATGTGGGAAATACCGGGTTATCCAGAACCATGCAGTTTGGCCCAAGGCAACCGGCGATAGGCACACCCTGGTTGGCCACATTGTGCGGATAATTGGAAGCCCAGAGCCAGTCGGGTAACCATGCCAGCCAATGGGGCTGGGACAGCGTATTAACTATTCCCCAGCATCCGTCGCCTGAAAAATGGCAACCCAGCCTTCCCACAGCATACCCGATCATGATAACCGGTGCCGAAGAGTCAATCACTTGCTTCCAGTCAAGCCTGATCACTCTCATATAAAACAGCAGGACTATGACCGTTACGATAAAGCCACCATAAAAGGTTAACCCGCTGAATGAGATCAGGCTGTGAACCGGGTCGTGAAGAAAACTGCTGAAATTGTCAAAGATGTCAAACAATTTGGACCCGATAATGGCAGAAACTATTGCCACGATCATAATATTCCAGGTATTCTCATAGGGGTGTATAATTTCTTCCTGATCCTGATCTTCAATCTTTTTAGCTGAAAAAAGTGTATAAAAATGGTAGGTTAACGATACTATAAAAATGATGAGCAAAGCAACTATACTCCCTTTTCCTGACACAACATACTTTTGCGGATTTGCGGCAAACTCATGGTAATTGAAGATGATTCCAAAAAATTTCCAGCCGATAAGTGAGGATATAATCAGTCCGGTAATGAATTCGAACCAGCTCGCTGGCTTGTTGGGATGTATTGTATGCGTTCTTGGAAAAAGCAGCCCTTCTTTCTCTTTTCTTTTCAGTTCGGCACGAAGTATAAATCCTCCGGTGGCAAATGCGAGAGCCAGGAAAAAGCCATAGGTCTGTATGGGCAAGTCAATCTGGCTTCCAAGCAGGTGGTTTATAAGATCGGATAACTTGGGAAACATGTAGGAGCAGGGGTTAGGTCCCGATAGCTATCGGATGGGATTTATAATTTAGGTAGAGTGGGGGTAAGGATAACAGAGTTGTGAGCAGGCGAACAGGCAGCAATAGTGACAAGGATAGTATCTGAGTTACTGAATCTGGTAGAACATTTTTTTGTTTTTATAAGAAACAAAGTTAAAGCCAGCATGGAATTACTGCAGAAATTCAATGCTACAGGTATCATCGTCATTCGTAGCAATAATCTTCACTGGGGTGATATGGTTTATAAGTGATGCATCGAAAGGAGTACGCACTTTTACATAATTACCGGTAAAACCGTGCATAAACCCGTTGATTTTGTCCGATTCCCACAATACTTCGGCTCTCTGACCGATTTGCCGGGCGTAAAAATGGTTCTTTTTTAACTCAGAAAGTTCATGCAACAATTGACTACGACGTCTTTTTTCACGTTCGTCAACTTTATCTTCCATCAGCAGGGCTTTAGTGCCGGGGCGTTCGGAATAACTGAACACATGCAGATAGCTTATATCGAGGCTTTTAATAAATTCAAATGCATCCTCAAAATCTTCGTCCGTTTCGCCCGGAAAACCAACAATTACGTCAGCCGCGATGCAAGCTTCCGGCATTAACTCCTTAATGTGCTTCACCCTGCCGGCAAACACTTCACGAAGGTATTTGCGTTTCATAAGCTTTAAAACTTTGTCGCTCCCACTTTGCAGGGGAATATGAAAATGCGGAAGCAGTTTCCAGGAAGCCGAAACAAGCTCAATAATATCGTCGTTGAGCAACTCAGGTTCGATGGATGAGATCCTGATCCGGTCGATTCCATCAAGAGCGGCTAGTTGCCTGAGCAAGTCTAGAAAAGTTTCATTATTTTGCTGTCCGAAATCACCGATATTAACTCCGGTGAGGATGATTTCTTTCAATTCGGTAGCCGCGATTTCACGGGCTACTTTCATGGTGTTTATAACACTCTCGCTCCGGCTGCGCCCACGCATGAATGGAATGCTGCAATAGGTGCAGAAATAATCGCAACCATCCTGCACCTTGAAAAACGATCGCGTACGATCGCCGATGGAATAGGAAGGAATAAATTCCCTGGTTCTGTTTATATCCGTCACAAAGGATTCATGATGTCCATACGCATGAATTTCAGTACTTTGGCTTTTAATAACTTCTCCCAACCGGAATTTATCCTGGTTGCCAAACACCCAGCTGACTCCTTCCATATTGCTGAACATATCAGGGTTAGCCTGAACCGCACAACCAATTACTGCAACCCGTGCTTCCGGATTGCGTTTATGAGCTTGTTTTACAGCCGTTTTACATTTTTTTTCTGCCACAGCGGTAACGGAACATGTATGAACTATATAGAAATCAGCTTGTTCATCAAAATCAACTACTTCAAAATCATCCATTCCGAATTGCCTCGAAATAGTGCTTGTTTCAGAGAAATTAAGTTTACAGCCTAAAGTATGGAATGCAATACGCTTTTTAGGAATCATTGGGCAAAGGTAAGAAATTTGAGTATTAAGGCGTTAGAGTTTCAGGGTTTCAAAATTCCGGGGTTACTACCGAATGACTCTTAACTCTCAGCCATTAATCATTAACCATTAACCATTAACTTCTTCTCCCTCCACTGGCTGTATTGCTGAAGCAGAATGCCTGAAACTATGATGATCAGTCCGGCAATCGTTGAAAGCAGGATTTTTTCACCTACAAATATTGAAACCAGTATCAGTGATATAAACGGAGAAATATACACAAGGTTTGAGATACGGGCCGTATTGGGTGAACGGTGAAGCGCCTTCAGCCATAAGACAAATGTAAGCCCCATTTCGAATATCCCTATATAAACTCCCCCTGCAAACCCTTGCCAGGGAGGAAATATGATTTTGTTTGTAATCACGCAGTAAATCAGTATATATAGGAAACCAAACGCAAAATTAAGAAACATTTTAGGAACCGCTTCGCGGCTGTCTTTCATATTGAGTATCCAGAAAGATGCCCAGAACAAGGCACTGCCCAGCGCCAGGGAAACCCCGACCGGATCTGAGAAATGTATGTCGTTAAAATTCCCGTGTGTTGCAATAATCACCGTACCGGCAAAACTCACCAGGATAGCTAGGATACTTAGAATAGTGATGTGTTGCTTAAGGAAAATAATGGAGAAAATCACCAGCATAAGCGGCCAGATGTAATTTAGTGCAACTCCTTCCTGGGCCGGAATCCGCCGGTAAGCCTCAAAAAGAACCAGGTAATAGAGAAGGGGATTGAACATCCCCATGGCAGCTGAATTGCCCCATTGTTTGGTAGTGATCTGGTTGAACCTGAATGGAATTCCGGTAACCCGTATCTGGATACCCAGAAACACAAATGCAGTGCAGGAAGCGATTAGTAAAAGCATGGCCGGGCTTGTATAACCAAGCGTAAGCTTAAAGGCCGAGCCCATGGTGGACCAAAAGAGTATGGAAATTACAGCCAGTGGTAAGGCTCCGGTTTTTTTAGCTAGCATGCCCGATGAATTGTTGCCATAAAAGTACATCAAAAGTTTACAAGCGGAAATAGAAATAACTACTGTAGTAACATAGTTAATAAATAATATGTATATTGCTTATTGACAGATTATTATACTAATATATATATTTCACGAAAAACTTGCATAGCAAGTTTAAGTTAGTAATTTTGCCCCTTCTTTTTCGGAACGTATTAAGCGTTTTAACATCTGGATTAAATAAGATACTTCTAAATAGAATACCCGAGGATTACATGTCTGATCCTGAAAATTGTAATTGTAAATAATATCAAATGAATTTTTTATGAAAAAATTAGCTGTAGTCGCGTTTGGTGGAAATGCTCTTCTCCGCGGAGACCAGGTTGGAACCATCGAAGAACAGGAAAAAAACGCACTGGATACTTGTGAACGACTTCTCACTCTTATCGACAGGGATTATAATGTTGTTCTGACACACGGAAACGGTCCGCAAGTCGGTAATATTTTACTGGCAAATGCTGCCGGCAACCAGGTTTATAATCTGCCTGAAATGCCACTCGATATCTGTGTTGCTTATTCACAGGGTTTTATTGGGTATATCCTGGAGCAACAAATGCGTAATGTACTTCGTGCCCATGACCTCGACCGGGATGTTATCACTATTATAACCCAGGTGCTTGTCGATCGGGATGATCCTGCTTTTGAAAATCCGATCAAACCCATTGGCCCTTTTTACACCAAAGAAATTGCGGAACGAACCACTGCTGAGAACGGAAGCATTTTTACAGAAGATCCCCGCGGACGCGGATGGCGCAAAGTTGTGGCTTCGCCCAAACCTCTGGTGATCAGCAACCAGCGTTCCATTGAACGGATAGCACGCGACGGGCAAATCGTGATTGCAGTCGGAGGTGGCGGTATTCCTGCTTTTTACGTTGCCGAAAACAAACTCCAGGGGATTGATGCCGTAATTGATAAAGACCTGGCATCAGCTCTGCTTGGCGGCAATATCAATGCCGATAAGCTCTTCATTCTGACCGATGTTCCTAAAGTTTGCATCAACTATAATACACCCCAGGAAAAAACCATTGATCGTATGAGCGTTCGGCAAGCTAAGCAATACCTTGCCGAAGGTCATTTCGCCGAAGGCAGTATGGCACCCAAAATCCGCGCTGCTATTCATTTCGTGAAACATACCAGCCGCGATGCCATCATCACTTCAGCCGGATTGCTGGGCGTTGATAACGGCGGTACACGTATTTCGATTGTTTAAATACGGAAAACAACCTGCACTGAATCTTGTTGTTACCTGTATTATCGTAATAAATGATAATTTATAATTCATAACTTATAATTCATAATTCATAACTCCAATTATGGCATTCAATCTTAAAAATCGTCATTTTCTGAAAGAACTTGATTTTACTCCTAAAGAAATAAAGTTCTTCCTCGACCTGGCATCCGAACTCAAGAAGTCGAAATATGCAGGTACTGAACAACAGCGTTTAAAAGGCAAAAATATTGCTTTGATTTTCGAAAAAGACTCAACCCGTACACGTTGTGCTTTCGAAGTAGCCGCATTGGACCAGGGAGCACATGTTACTTATCTCGGACCTTCGGGTTCGCAGATTGGCAAAAAAGAATCCATGAAAGATACCGCCCGGGTTCTGGGTCGTATGTTTGATGGTATCGAATACCGCGGATATGCCCAGAGCATAGTTGAAGATCTGGCAAAATATGCAGGAGTGCCGGTATGGAATGGTTTAACCAACGAATTCCATCCCACCCAGATGCTGGCCGACTTTATGACCATGATGGAACATATCGACAAGCCCTTAAATAAAGTTGTATTCGCATTCCTGGGCGATGCCAAGAACAATGTTGGTAATTCACTGATGGCAGGAGCTGCAAAAATGGGCATGGATTTCCGTGCTGTGGCTCCCAAAAGCTGCCAGCCGGATGCTGCCCTCGTTGCTCAATGTATTGAAATTGCTAAAGAAACAGGAGCTAAGATCACAGTTACGGACAACGTTGAAGAAGGTGTGAAAGGATGCGATTTCCTGTATACCGACGTATGGGTCAGCATGGGCGAACCTGCTGAAGTGTGGGCTGAGCGCATAAAATTACTCAGACCGTACCAGGTAAATATGGATGTTGTGAAGAAAACCGGCAACCGGAATGTGAAATTCCTGCATTGTCTGCCTGCATTTCATAACCGCGAGACTGTGGTTGGAGAGGATATCTTCCAGAAATTCGGGCTCGATGGACTAGAAGTCACCGATGATGTATTTGAATCAGAAATGTCGATCGTTTTTGACGAAGCCGAAAACCGCCTGCATACCATCAAGGCTGTAATGGTTGCCACGCTCGGAAGCTAATACCAATTAACTCATTTTTGAAAAGGCTGCCTTCGGGTGGCCTTTTTTGTGCCGGCAGCGGCTCCGTACCAGGACTTATTTACCCCAGGCCGCAACGGACTTCCGATTGAGGCGATTCAGCTAATTTAACAACCAGGTCTGCAACGCTTTTGCGTGATACTACCAACCCTTTGAAGGGTTCGCCTTTTTGCGTTGTTTCGAAGTCAATCTCATCCTTGTTGTTCAACCAGCCGGGTCTCAAAATCGTATAGTCGAGGTTTAAGGCTTCAATAATGGTCGCTGACTTCCGATATGGATCTTATATGCTGCCATGTTTCTCAGCGGGGACTTCGTCATAAATTCCCATTGAACTTATAAAAACCAGGCGTCTAACATCAGCTTCGTTCATTGCTTTTACATGTTCCTGGGCTATTGTTCCAGTTGTCCATTCAGGTTGGCATACTCAATATCCTGGCCAGCCATGGCGTCTTTTGGTGTTTCAATATCCAACGCATCGCCTTCGATAACCCGGGCACGATTTGAATCAATGTTTCTTAATCTGCTGGGTTACGCAGGTATAGCGTCAGCTTAGCATCCGTTTTCTGCAGGAATAAATCAATGGCATAACGGGCAATCTGTCCGTTTGCTCCAAGGATTTAAAAAGAACTCATATTTAAAATACCCTTTCTTTGATCCTGAAATTTAGCGATTAATCAATTTTGCCGAACCTTCCGAATATCTGTCGCCTTGCACCTTAATTTTTGAAGCTGCAGTTTTAATCTCAAGAAGATCGTCCGGTGTAAGTTCAACGGCTGTTGCCCCAATATTTTCATCCAAACGTGACAGTTTTGTTGTGCCCGGAATCGGAATTATCCATGGCTTTTGTGCGAGCAGCCACGCAAGAGCTATTTGCGCAGATGTGGCCTTTTTACGTTGTGCAATAGCCGCAAGCAAATCTACAAATACTTGATTTGCTTTACGGTTCTCAGGCGATAGACGGGGAACCGTATTCCGGAAGTCTGTCTTGTCGAAAGTTGTATTTTCGTTTATTTTTCCTGTTAGGAAACCTTTGCCAAGCGGACTATAGGGTACAAAGCCGATGCCAAGTTCTTCAAGGGTGGGCAGTATTTCGGTTTCCGGTTCTCTCCACCATAGTGAATATTCACTTTGAAGTGCCGTAACAGGTTGCACGGCATGAGCACGACGGATTACCTGCACACCTGCTTCGGAAAGACCGAAGTGTTTCACCTTTCCTTCTTTAATAAGATCCCTAACAGTTCCTGCCACGTCTTCGATGGGTACATTGGGGTCGACGCGGTGCTGATAGAATAAATCAATGACATCAGTTTTGAGCCGTTTTAATGAATCTTCGGCAACCTGTTTAATATGTTCGGGACGGCTGTTTAAACCAGACAAGCCACTTGTTGTATCGAAGCCAAATTTCGTAGCTATCACTATTTTGTCGCGAAAAGGGGCTAAAGCTTCGCCCAGCAGTTCTTCATTAATAAAAGGCCCATAAACCTCCGCTGTATCGAAAAAAGTAATGCCGCGATCAACAGCCTTGCGGAGCAATGAAATCATTTCCTTTTTATCTGCAGGCGGGCCATAAGAGAAACTCATGCCCATGCAACCGAGCCCTATTGCCGAGACTTCAAGGTTGCTTTTCCCTAATTTGCGTTTTTGAATTTTAGCATCCATACTTATACGTTTTTAATTACAGTACAAAAGTAAATACGGAATATAGAGGATTATAACTTAAACAAAACAAGAACTTACAAAGTTCAACTATTTCTGAATTTTAGCGGACTTGATTGAATGTCTGGTCCTAAAATACGGCTACGGGTTAGATATTCAATTATACTTCAAAATCCGGCATTCGTTATAGCCTCCTGAGTTATAGCGCGTATTTTTTTTCAAATGTATTACAATTGTTCCGTTTTCAAGGTTGATATGGCAAGCTTTTTGAAAGCCATATCTGAAATTCCTAACCGTATTTGCAATGTTTTTGAGCTGAGTTTTCGGGTACGACCGTCAGATTTGTCAAACCAGGGGTAGTTCCTGTGCGCGGAATTTTTGTCCAAAATTTTCAATGAACGGATAAAAATTGATATAATTTATTACTTGTCTGTCGTTTATTTTTGCTGAAGTTTCTTTTATTTGTCTGTTTTAATCAAGGAGTTGTCCTAATACAATCGCCCTCTCGCCCATTCGCCTTTCTCCCCTGCCCATTCGCCTCTCTCCCTTTCTCCTTTCGCCTCTTGCCCTTTCGCCCAACAGCAGTAAGGAAATCTTTAGTTTCAAACAGGCTTTTAATCATTAAATCTTACTTTTGCCTCAAATTGTGGAAATGAGTTTAACTGTACAGCAGCAGAAGTTATATAAGAGCGGGTTAGTATACGCGTTGGTAAGTTATGGAATCTGGGGCGTTTTCCCGTTGTACTGGAAACTGCTGCTGCACGTTCCCCCGCAGCAGATACTGGCTCACCGGATTGTATGGTCGCTTATTTTCCTGTTCAGTATCCTTGCCTGGCGTCGCGAAAGGCTGTTCCTTCAATACCTTTCATCTCCCAAAATCTTAGGCACACTGGCACTCACGGGCGCATTGATCGGGATAAACTGGTTTACCTATATTTACGCGGTGAATAACGACCATATCGTTGATGCCAGCCTGGGTTATTATATCAATCCAATGGTGAATGTCATTCTTGGCATGGTTTTCCTGAAGGAACGCTTAAACCGTTTACAGGGTATTGCAGTGGCATTCGCTTTTGCAGGCGTTGGATTTCTTACTTTTCATTATGGAAAACTCCCGGTAATATCGCTGATCCTTGCATTTTCATTTGGCTTATACGGGTTGATCCGCAAGAAAGCCAACCTTCAATCGATGCCGGGACTAATGGTTGAAACCTTATTACTAGCACCGCTTGCTCTATGGTATCTCTGGCATGTTAACACATTGGGAACAGGCGCATTTGGTCACTTTTCGCGGTTTACGGATATGCTGCTGATCCTGGGCGGACCAGTTACCGCCTTACCCTTGTTCTGGTTCGGGATTGCAGCCACCCGTATCCCATTGTCGACACTTGGATTTGTTCAGTATCTTTCGCCCACCATACAACTGCTTATTGGGATATTCATTTTCAGTGAGCCATTCAATACGGCTTACCTGTTCAGTTTTGGATTGGTATGGATCGGACTTGGCATTTATACCTATAGTATCCTCCAGGTGATGAAACGCAGGCATGCCTGATCTTTTTTATATAAAGTACAGATTTTATAAATTGATCGGCAGATAGTTACTTCCTTTTCAGATTGATATAATAATAAGGCAGTTCTTCTTCCGAATGATCTTCACGTTCAACCGTTTCCCATCCCTGCTGGTCTATTTCTAAAAATGTATCCGCTTCAAAGTCTTTCCTGACAATAGTCAGGTACAACTGCTGGGCCAACGGAAGAAATTGCCGGTACACCGAACCACCGCCGATAATAAAGTTTTCTTTTTCGTTGTCCATCTTTTCAATGGCATCATCAATGGAATATGCCATCGTGCATCCTTCTATTACCTCGCCCGGAATATCAGTAATAACTATGCTTCGCCGGTTTGGCAGTGGCCTCACGGGCAATGAATAAAAGGTCCGTTTCCCCATTACAATGGTGTGACCGGTTGTAAGCTGTTTAAACCGTTTCAGATCAGCCGGAATATGCCAGAGCAATTGGTTATCTTTCCCTATGGCGTTATTCTGAGCAATGGCGACTATGATGGAGATGGGTTTCATGTTTGAATTTGAAGAGTTTAAAATGTTTGAAGAGTTTGAAATGTTTGAAATGTTTGAAATGTTTGAAGAGTCTGAAATGTTCAAAGAATCCGAAATCCAAAACTCTTCAAACCCGAAATAAAATTTTAAACCGCCACCGGCGCCTTTATCCCCGGATGCGGATCGTAGCCGGTGAGTTCAAAATCTTCGAATTTAAAACTGAAGATATCTTTTACATCCGGATTTATCTTCATCTGCGGAAGCGGCCTGAATTCACGCGAAAGCTGCAGCTTTACCTGGTCCATATGGTTCATGTAAATGTGTGCATCACCGAAAGTATGCACAAAATCACCGAGTTGTAAACCTGTAACCTGGGCGATCATCATGGTGAGCAAGGCATAGGATGCAATGTTAAAAGGCACTCCCAGGAATATATCAGCGCTGCGCTGGTATAACTGGCATGAAAGCTTGCCGTCGGCCACATAAAACTGGAACAGCATGTGGCAGGGTGGGAGGGCCATGTCTTTGATCATACCCACATTCCATGCGCTGATAATCATTCGCCGTGAGTCAGGATTCTTCCTGATCGTTTCAATAACCTGGCTCACCTGGTCGATAGATGTGCCGTCCGATGCCGGCCACGAGCGCCACTGGTACCCATAAACTGGTCCAAGGTTTCCCTGCGGGTCAGCCCATTCGTCCCAGATACTGACTTTATTTTCGTGCAGGTATTTTATATTGGTTTCTCCTTTCAGAAACCACAGTAATTCATGAATAATGGAGCGTAAATGAAGTTTCTTAGTTGTAACGGCCGGAAACCCATCCGCAAGGTTGAACCGCATCTGGTAACCGAACACGCTGATAGTGCCCGTTCCGGTACGGTCCTCCTTTTTTACACCGTTCTCAAGT
>Ga0208789_1001017_pt1 | contig 18760 bp, 12 predicted proteins | sample Methanotroph_Enr_FD_187368 | JGI IMG/M metagenome (GOLD analysis project Ga0208789, IMG submission 187368) | Enriched soil microbial communities from Old Woman Creek wetland in Ohio, USA - Methanotroph_Enrichment_5 (SPAdes) (version 2) | ecosystem: Environmental > Terrestrial > Soil > Wetlands...
CAGTAAATTTGCACCTCGTTTCAAGAGTAATATTATTCATAAAATCTTAAGATCAAATCTTATATGGTTATTTTAATAAAAGTAGTACAACTACTTCTCAGTTTATCGATACTCGTGATATTTCACGAATTCGGGCATTTTCTTGCCGCTCGTATTTTTAAAACAAGGGTTGAGAAATTCTATCTTTTCTTCGATCCCTGGTTCTCGTTATTCAAATTCAAAAAAGGCGATACTGAGTATGGTATTGGCTGGCTTCCACTGGGTGGATATGTTAAAATATCCGGCATGATTGACGAATCCATGGATAAAGAAGCCATGAAACTTCCGCCGCAACCTTATGAGTTCAGGGCAAAGCCTTCGTGGCAACGGCTGATTATTATGCTGGGCGGTGTAACTGTAAATGTAATATTAGCTATAGGTATTTATGTGGTTATGCTGGCATGGTGGGGCGAGCAGTATCTCCCAAACTCCCAGGTTAAATACGGTATAACAGTTGATACGCTGGGACAACAACTCGGTCTTCGTAATGGCGATAAAATTCTTACTCTCGACAATAAACCTGTTGAAGACTTTTTCAGAATACCTGCCACAATCATCCTTGAAAATGTACATACTATACAGGTTGAACGCAATAATCAGCCGGTTGATGTTGTGATTCCACGGGAATTGATTTCCCAGATAGTAAAACATAAATCTCCTGAATTTATCAGCGTTCGTATTCCTTTTGAAGTTGCTGATTTTGCGCCCGGATCGCCTGCTAAAAAGGCAGGAATGCAGGTTAATGATAGAATCATAGGGGTTAATGGTCAAACCACCTTGTATTTCGATGAATTTAAAGCAGTAGTTCAAAAACATGAAAACGAAAAAGTTAATGTTATTGTTCTGCGGGGAACTGATACAGTGTCTTTGGCAATCATGGTTTCGGATAGGGGCCTTATTGGTGTGGCTCCAAAATCACCAGCCGGATATTTTACTTTTAAGGAATACCACTATAATATTTTACAGGCCATCCCGGCAGGAACTGTTAAGGCATACGAAAAAACGGCTGACTACCTGAAATCGCTGAAACTTCTTTTTAATCCCGAAGTTAAGGCTTACGAATCGGTAGGTGGATTTATAACCATTGGCAGCATTTTCCCTTCAGCCTGGGATTGGGAATCATTCTGGAGCCTGACCGCTTTTCTTTCGCTGATGCTGGCAGTATTGAATATTCTACCCATCCCTGCACTTGATGGCGGACATGTTATGTTCCTGCTTTACGAAATCATCACAGGCCGCAAACCGAGCGATAAATTTATGGAATATGCCCAGATTACTGGTATGGTATTGCTTTTCGCCCTGCTGATTTTTGCTAACGGAAATGATATTGTGAAGCTATTCAGGTAATATCAGAAAAAAAAGAAACTACTTTAATAATCCCGGATCGCTTTAAAAGGCAGTTCGGGATTTTAACTTTATATCGCCTGAAAGGCAATAATTGCTTCCCGATATTTACAATGCGAATATTATTCCGGTTATATATTAGTTTCGTAAAACAAATGACCAAAAAATGTGTAATGAATTACCATTGAATCACTTCTAAGAAACTTGTTTCTCTCGTCCACAAGTCCCCTCTCCTTTTTCAGGAGAGGGGATTTAGGGGTGAGGTCAATGAAAAATTGAATGACTCCAACTCCCAATCCCTAACCTCTAATCTTCAAGTTTTTCTTTTAGCGAGCGAAAACCCTCTCCAAGAATCTCATTGGCTTCGAGAACGGTAAGAAAGGCTCTTGGGTCAATTTCGTGAATAAACTCCTGGAGCAATGCCATTTCCCGGCGGTTAACTACGGTAAAGATTATGGTTTTGTCAGATCCATTATACATTCCTTTCCCTGGTATATAGGTACCACCCCGGTGGAGATCATTAATAATGCGCTCGCGGATTTCGACGAATTTATCGGAAACGATAAACAGTGTTTTATCTACACTCATTCCTTGCAAAACAATATCAATAGTTTTTCCTGTAATATAGATTACAATCCATGAGTACAAAGGTATTTTCCAGTCTTCAAAAACTACCAGACCTATCAGAACAATAGCTGAATCCACATAGATCATCAGTTGTCCCAGCGGAAGTTTGGTGTATTTAGCAAGCATCATAGCAATAATATCCGAACCACCCGATGTTGCTTTGGATTTGAATATAAGTCCGAGCCCCAGACCTACCATTACACCTCCGAATATTGACGAAAGCAATGCATCACCGGCAACCAGCGGCGCCTCGCCAAACAGGTAGGTAATAGTATCCATGAAAACCGAAGTAAGCACAAATCCTACAACCGTTTTGACTCCAAACCTGGGGCCCAATACCCTGATGCCAATGATGGTAAGCGGAATATTTAGTATCAATCCCATGAGGCCGATCGGGAAACCCGAAGGCGCCCACGATAACATTCCTTCCGTTAGGTAATGGATAACTATGGCAATACCATAAACTCCACCCGGTACAATTTTATATGGGGAAATGAAGAAAACGAATCCTGCTGCCAGTATTATTGAACCAATAACAATGAGAGTGTAACTGATAAACCATTTTTTTGAAAATATTTTCTCGGGTCGAAAGTTCATAAAATCAATATTTTAACCATAAATTCTGTTTACTTTAAGAGTGTGCAAATTTCGTTAGATATTTTGAAATACCACAACTTTTCAAATAAATATAAAAACGGGAAATTTGGCTAAATCATTTTAAAGTTATTCAGTCCATTCCCACTATAAGTGGATAAATTATATTTTTAAAAAGGGATTTCCCAGTTCGTATAAACATACATGCTTTTTAGGAGTATATTCTTAAACATAAAATAGTTGATTTAAACCTTCAGAATTGAGCATGGATAAAACTGTAATAAATTTAAAATTACGACGTTAAATCCGGAGGCTGCTTAATTAGCAAGTATTTCGTTAAAAACAAAATGAATCATTTTATGATATAGCACCCGGCTAAACTTATTTATTATTACTTTAGCATGTTTTTTTAATGATAATTATGAATCTGGCAATATATATGCGTACAATCTTGTTTGTTATCCTGTTTTCATTCGTATCTTTCGGGATCAGGGCACAACAGGATCCTCAGTTTACGCATAATATGTTCAATCATGCTTTTGTAAATCCGGGCTCTTATGGTATCAATGATGGCATTACTGTTACCGGGATATTCCGCGAGCAATGGCTTGGTCTTAAAGATGAGGCAGGCAATAAAGTAGCTCCTGAAACTTTTTTATTAACGGGCGATTCGCCAATCCGGTTCCTTCACGGTGGAATAGGAGTCGGGATAGCTCAGGATAAAGAAGCATACACTAAAAATATGCTGGTTAAGTTGGGTTATTCATATCATTTTAACCTGGGTAATGGGAAACTGGGTATCGGGCTGAATGCTAATTTTAATAATAAATCCATCGATAAAGATAAACTTAATCCTGTTGATGTAAGTGATCCTGTGATCATGGGACTTTCGTCTAATGGCGTTATGATCAGCGATATGTCAGCCGGTATATTTCTGCAAAAACCACGGTACTATATTGCTTTTTCTTCAACGCAAATACTTGAAACCGTGAAATCTCCCGCAACAGTTGATGGTGTAGCTTTTTATAAAAACCGTCGACATTATTATCTTACCGGTGGCCATGATATCATACTTCCGGCATACCAGGGATTTGTATTTACGCCCTCTGTTTTCATAAAATCTGATGGGAATACTGTACAGGCAGATATTAATTTATTGGCTAAGTACAATAATAAGGTATGGGGCGGGTTATCTTATCGTATTAACGATGCTGTGGCAATTATGGTTGGTGTAGCCTACAAGGATATCGAAATCGGATATTCGTATGATATCCCGACCAGCCGAATAGCCGCTACCGGAAGTCATGAGATCATGGCACGATACCGGTTTAAATTAGAAAGAGAAAAAACGCGTTCCGGATATCGGAACACACGGTACCTGTAGGATACAAGACTATTGAAATACAGGTTCTAAAGTAAAATATTTAGGAACTTGGATAATAAAGATTACAACTTGTCGTTAATTGCATACTGAAATGATGTCTATACGTGCTATACCTATTGTTAATCAAGGGATGAAAATTCAGATATAAGGCTATCGGAATGCCAATAATAATGCCGGGAATAACAATTTATATGGTAAGAGTAGACTCACAACAAACAACACAGCAATGAAAAAACTGCTCTGCATTACACTGATTGCATTACTTTTTGCCAGTTGCCGGAATACCGGCAACGGTGAACTTATAGGAGTTCAAAACCGGGAAAAGTTCTATCAACCCGATCCTTTCGGAATGGCCTATGTACCAATGGGAAGTTATACCATGGGATCAGGAGATCAGGATGTGCCCTATGCACACCTGAACAATCCGCGAACCATAACGGTAACGGCTTTTTACATGGACGAAACTGAAATCACCAATAACGAATACCGTCAATTCGTGTATTGGGTAAAAGATTCCATTGCCCGTCGTATTCTTGGAGAAGTTACTCCAGATGAATTCCTTATTTCGGAAAACAAAAAGACGGGTGAAGTATATGATCCGCCATTCCTGAACTGGGAATCGGATATCAAATGGGATAAAGAAGAAAACCGGGATGCACTGGAAACTATGTTCCTGCCCGAAAATGAAAGATACTTCAGGAAAAAAGAGATTGACACACGTAAATTGTTTTTTGAGTACTATACTATTGATTTGCTTGCGGCTTCCAAAAAAGACTTTACACAACCTGGTGATACTAAAAATGGAAATTTTGCAAACCGTCCACAGGGAATGAAAGACCGCTCTGTATATGTACGCAAAGAAGTGATCAACGTTTATCCTGATACACTTTCGTGGCTTCATGATTTTGCCTATAGTTACAACGATCCGGTTGCACAACGTTATTTCTGGCATCCTGCCTATGATAATTATCCTGTGATTGGTGTAAGTTGGAAACAAGCCACTGCATTCTGCATTTGGCGTACCAGATTGCTCGAATCATACCTTCAGCAAAAGAAAACAGCAATTCCCAATGAATTCAGGCTTCCTACTGAAGCAGAATGGGAATGGGCTGCACGTGGTGGAAATACCTTTAGCCCATACCCATGGGGAGGCCCTTACACCCGTAACGACAAGGGATGTTTCCTCGCCAACTTTAAGCCATTACGCGGAAATTATGCCGACGATGGGGGAGCCCGTACTATTATTGTGGCTCATTACCCGGCCAATGATTTTGGTCTCTATGATATGTCAGGCAATGTATCCGAATGGTGTGCTGATGCCTACGACGAATCTGCAGGCCAGTTCACATGGGATATGAATCCAACTTATATGTACAATGCAAAAGATGATGATCCTCCTTTAATGAAACGTAAAGTTGTGCGGGGAGGCTCATGGAAAGATATTGCATATTACCTCCAGGTTTCAACCCGTGCATATGAATACCAGGATTCAGCGAAATGCTATATTGGATTCCGCTGCGTTCAAGATTTTATGGGACGTCAGAAAGACGATAATCCTGCAAGAGCATCCAGGATTTATAATTAAAAATCGTAATTACTTTTTCGTAAGTAGTACATAAATAGTAAGTCATCATCTTAGATCATCACATCATAATTTTTACGTCATGAGTTTTACAAGTTTTGTCAGCAGTAAAGGGTATAAAAACTTTATGTCAAAGTTGTACGGTATAGGTGCTTCGATTGTTATCATTGGGGCACTGTTTAAAATCGTACATATATCAGGGGCTAATGAAATGCTATTTGTCGGTTTAATGACCGAAGCCACTATTTTCTTCTTTTCAGCATTTGAGCCACCTCATGTTGAGCCTGACTGGAGCCTGGTATATCCTGAACTCGCAGGTTTGTATATCGAAGGGGGCATGCATGGTACAATGAAAAGACCTGCCAAAGGCAAAAGTGTTACACAAGAACTTGACGAAATGCTTTCGAAAGCCAAAATTGGCCCTGAACTAATTGAGAGCCTGGGCGAAGGAATGCGTAAAATGAGCGAAAACGTTAGCAACATGTCGGATGTTACCAATACTGTTGTTGCTACTGAGGATTTTGTTAAAAATGTAAAAGATGCCGGAAAATCAGCCGGTGAATTATCATCCTCTTATAAAAAGGTAAGTGACGTTCTTAATCAAGATGCTGCAACAGTTGGTGAGTTTTCATCAAGTGTGAAGTCCGCAGCGGCTTCTGCAGGTGATCTGGCAAATGTATATATCGATGTTTCATCGGCCATCAAGAAGGAAATGTCCGCTACTGAAACATTTTCTTCAAGTATGGCATCTGCCACCGAGTCGGCAAACAAGCTAGCTGAAAAATATAATATTTCAGCCGAATTGCTTAGTAAATCAGCCGAAATGCTTAATTTCAGTGCCATTGACAGTAAAGAATACAACGACCAGTTACAAAAAATTTCAGGTAATCTGGCCGCTTTAAATACTATTTATGAAGTTCAGTTAAGGAGTTCCAATGAGCAGATTGAAACCACCAATCAACTCCGGTCAACGGTGGGCTCATTCTTAAGCAGCATGAATGAGTCATCCTCAAATATGATCAAATACCAGCAGGAAATTGACCAGCTTACCAAGCGTGTAAGTGCTCTCAACCAGGTTTACGGAAACATGCTTACTGCCATGAATGTAAACCTTACTAAATAACCTGCTATTAACAACTTCATCAAATAACTCAACACTGAAAACGCTTACATATGGCTGGATATAAAGAGACGCCGAGGCAAAAAATGATCGGGATGATGTACCTGGTATTAACGGCCTTGCTGGCACTCAATGTGTCTGTTGAGATTCTAAATGCATTTTTGGTAGTTAATGAAAGTATGGAAACTACCAACAAGACTTTCAGCAGTAAAACAACTGATTATTATAGAAGTTTTGAACAACAGTACGCAAATGATTCAGAAAAAGTCAGACCCTATTGGGAAAAAGCAAAACAGGCACGTAAATTATCTGAAGACCTGAAAAACTACCTGAATGATGTAAAATTTGAAGCCATAGCCAAATCGGAAAAAATATCTATTGATTCAGCTAAGGTAAGACCACTTTACCGTATGAAGTCAAAAGACAGGTATGACGAAACTACGGTATATTTAATTGGAAATTCGCAGGATGGATCGAAAGGCAAAGCTGGCGAAATGAAATTGAAAATTAAAAAATATAAAGAGGATTTGCTAAACCTGATAGAACCTGGTGAGCGCGCAAATATTAAAATCGGACTCGATCTTACGGGACCTTTTTATGATGCTGACCGCGTAAAGCAGAATTGGGAAATGCATAATTTTTACCATACCATCCTGGCTGCTGATGTAACTATACTGAATAAACTGGTTGCTGAGGTGCAAAATGCCGAATTAGATGTGGTTACGCACCTTAGAAGCAAAATTGGTGCTGCCGATTTTAAAATTGATCAGTTAAGCGCAGCTGTTGTTCCCAAAAGCCAGTATGTTTTTATGGGCGAGAACTACGAAGCTGAAGTATTTGTTACAGCCAGGGATACCAAACAGGAATTTACTGCCAATATTGGCGGGCTTAGGACCAGCGAAAATGGCATAATTAAAGTAACCCTACCTGCCACATCTCCCGGGCCTAAAAGTGTTACTGGCACAGTTAATTATAAAAAACCGGATGGTACAATAGAGTCATATCCTGTGAAGTTCGATTACATTGTTGCGCCTCCATCCTTATCCGTTTCAGCAACTAAAATGAATGTATTTTACATTGGTGTTGATAACCCTGTTTCTATTTCGGCAGGCGGTGTTTCACCTGATCAGATTAGTGCCAGTATTACTAATGGCTCAATAACACGTAGTGGAGGCGCATGGATTGTCAGACCTGATTCCCCGGGTAAAGCAATTGTTTCAGTGAGCGCTAAACTGGGCGACCGGATGAAAAGCATGGGCGCTGTTGAATACCGGGTGAAAAATGTTCCAAACCCGGAAGCATATATTGCTAATACCAGTGGTGGTGTTGTCAGCAGAGATCTTTTATTAGCTTCTGGTGCCATTATTCCCCGTATGCCGGCCGACTTTGAGTTTAACCTTAATTTTGTTATTGTTTCATTTAGTTTTTCCGGCAATTCCAAAGGTGATGTTATCGATTATACAGGTAGTGGAAACATCCTTACAACTCAGATGAAGGATTTTATCCGCAGAGCCCGTCCAAGAGAGAAGATTATCCTGGAAGATATTTTTGCCAAAGGCCCTGACGGCAAAACCCGTAAATTGAATTCAATTGTACTAACGCTTCAATAAATCAAAAAATCAAACGTTCTTAAACTGATGGCATACTACTGCCAGCAGATATGTCGGGATGACCCTTAAAAAATAACAACGAATGAAAAAGAATATTCTGATCATAGCAATACTGTTGCTCTTCATTGCTGCCAGCAGCAAAGCGCAACAGATACTCAACACTCCTCCCCGAGATGGTGTGGTTGATAGAAGCGAAAAAATGGACAAAAAACCAATTCAGTATCCATGGATCAGAAATGCGGATTACGTTTGGGAACGCCGTATCTGGCGGGTTATCGACATGCGCGAAAAAATGAACCAGCCTATGTATTATCCCGAAACTCCGCATAACAACTGGCGTAGTTTTATGACCATACTGATGGATGCCATTAAAGAAGGTAGCTTAACTGCATATGATGCTTCTTCTCCTACCGACGAGTTTATCTCACCGATGGCATATAAGGAACTTATGCAAAAAGTGGAGAAAGCCGATACTGTTCAGTTGCAGCGTCCTTATCCGCCTTATGACTTTTTCGATAGCGTCGTAGTTAAAAAATTGAATACTACTGATATTAAAAAAATCAGGATCAAAGAAGACTGGTTTTTTGATAAGCAACGTTCAGTACTCGAAGTGCGCATTATAGGTATTTGCCCGGTTATTGATGTATTTAATGATGATGGCACTTTCCGCGGGCAGAAGCCGCTTTTCTGGATATATTTCCCCGAAGCCAGGCCTATAATGGCAAAATCTGAAATATTTAACAGGTTTAACGGGGCAGCAAAACTCTCGTACGACGATTTTTTCTGGAAACGCATGTTTAGTAGTTATATTTATAAAGTAGATAATGAATACGACCGGAATATTAATGAATATGCAACCGGCTTGGATGCCATGCTTGAATCAGAACGTATTAAGAATGATCTCTTTAGTTTTGAACAGAATCTCTGGGAATATTAATAACAGTAAATTGTTTCGGCATGCCTGATTCAATCTGTAAAATTTGAAAATAATTTGCACATATTTTTTAAGAATAAATCCAATTCTTGAAATAGTATGATACACAAAACAGGCAACTCTTCAAACATGGAGAGTTGCTTTTGTTTTTATACATTTGTAAAGAAGAATTATGAAGAGAAATTCCTTCAAATACACGCTTTAAGATAGCTTTTTCCAGAAAAATACTGAATATGTCAGTTGACTTGCTTCAAACACCGATTGAATACCTCAAAGGAGTCGGACCCAAAAGGGGCGAACTGCTTCGTAAAGATGCCGGTGTAAGCACGTATTACGATCTGCTGACCTATTATCCTTTCCGGCATGTGGATCGCAGCCGGTTTATGCCTATTGGCGAAATAAACTCTGAAAATGTCTATCTGCAGATTCGTGGTAAAGTTGAAGATGTTCAGCTTATCGGACAAGGCAGAAGTACCCGTTTGGTAGTTACTATTCGTGATACTTCCGGTTCAATCGATCTTATATGGTTCCAGGGAACCAATTGGGTAAAAGACAAATTTACTCCCGGAAGCGAATGGGTGGTTTTTGGCAAACCTTCATTGTTCAATGGCCGATATAATATTTCACATCCTGAAACTGAAAGTGTTGCCGAATTTATTGCCCAGCCAGCCGACCCGCTTCACCCGATTTACAATTCGTCGGATAAAATGAAACTTAACGGCTTGAGTACACGTGCAATCTCTAGAATTACACGGACCTTGATTTCGCAGATAAAAGGAGTCATACCAGAAACACTCAGTAATGATATCATTCATGAATTTAAATTCATAGGTCGGGAGGAAGCCCTTACAAATATTCATTTCCCTACGGATGCGGAAAATCTTGAAAAAGCACGTGCAAGGCTTAAGTTTGATGAACTCTTTTTTATTCAGTTACGATTACTGCGCTATAAACTCAACCGGTCACAAAAAATACGTGGAAATATTTTCGGCCAGATCGGGGAGCTGTTTAACGGGTTTTACAAAGAAAATCTTCCTTTTGAGCTCACCAATGCGCAAAAAAAAGTAATCCGCGAAATACGCGCCGATTTGGGTTCGGGGAAACAAATGAACCGCCTTCTGCAAGGAGATGTAGGCAGTGGGAAAACTCTGGTAGCTCTGATGTGCATGCTTATCGCGTTGGATAACGGTTTCCAGGCTTGCCTGATGGCTCCGACCGAAATACTTGCCAATCAGCATTATACAACTATTACAAGGTTTTTAGCGGGAATGAATGTTACAGTTGATTTGTTGACCGGAAGCACGAAGAAAGCGCGCCGTAAAGAAATTCATCCAATGCTTCAGTCGGGAGAATTGCATATCATTATCGGTACACACGCATTAATCGAAGATGCAGTGAAGTTCAGTAAGCTTGGGTTGGTTGTAGTTGACGAACAGCACCGGTTTGGTGTTGCACAGCGTGCAAAAATGTGGAGCAAGAGCGAAGTGCCACCTCATATACTGGTAATGACTGCTACTCCCATTCCGCGAACCCTGGCTATGACCGTTTACGGCGATCTCGACCTCTCGGTTATTGATGAATTGCCCCCTGGTCGCAAAGCAATAAAAACATATCACTTTTACGAATCAGGTCACGATAAGGTATATAATTTCATGCGTCAGCAAATAGCTTCAGGCAGGCAGATTTATGTTGTCTATCCGCTGATTGAAGAATCGGAAATGCTTGATCTGAAAAATCTCCAGGATGGATTTGAACATTTGAAGCAGGTTTTCCCTTCGCCTCAGTATTCTTTAAGTATGATACATGGCCGGATGAAAGCAGATGAAAAAGATGCCGGGATGCTTCGGTTCAAGAATGGAGAAACCCAGATTTTGGTTGCAACTACCGTGATAGAAGTAGGAGTGGATGTGCCAAACGCATCAGTAATGGTTATCGAAAATGCCGAACGCTTTGGGTTGTCGCAGTTGCATCAGCTCAGGGGGCGGGTCGGGCGTGGTGCCGATCAGTCGCATTGCATATTAATGTCCGGCTTTAATCTTACTGCCGATGGCCGCACCCGGATTGAAACAATGGTCAGAACCACGGATGGTTTCGAAATCTCGGATGTCGATTTAAAACTGCGTGGGCCCGGTGATCTTGAAGGAACGAGGCAGAGTGGTATTCTCGATTTGAAACTGGCTGATATTGTACGTGATGAACAAATGCTGCGCGCAGCGAGAAATGTAGCTCAGAAGTTGTTGGATGATGATCCCCACCTGGCAAAACCGGAAAATCAAAGAATGGTTCGTTATTTGGAATACCTGAGTAGTAAAAAATCAGAATGGGCAATGATCAGTTAGAGACGCAATGCTTGCGTCTCAACTGTAGAGCAATGCTTGCGTCTCAACTGTAGAGCAATGTTTGCGTCTCAACTGTAGAGCAATGTTTGCGTCTCAACTGTAGAGCAATGCTTGCGTCTCAACTGTAGAGCAATGCTTGCGTCTCAACTGTAGAGCAATGCTTGCGTCTCAATTGTAGAGCAATATTTGCGTCTCAATTGTAGAGCAATATTTGAGTAGTCATTCGATGGTCATTCAATTGTTGTTCGACGAGAAATTTGAGTTATTGAAGTTTCTGAGGAGATGGTAAATTTCTCTTGTTTGTGATTCGTGATTTGGGAATTGTGATTTGTGACTTTGGATTTTGGCATTCAACTGATACCAATACACTTTTGAAATTTACACAACCTACCTGATACAGCCTACATTCCACCCGAGTAAATCATCTTCTTAACCTGTATGGATTCCCCTGTTTTCAGCACGAGGTAGTATATTCCCGCCGGAATATTATCAGGAGTCCATTTACAGGTATGTCGGCCTTCGGTGAGAGCATCATCAACAAGCGTAGCAATTATTCTGCCATTACCATCTCGCACCTGAATAAGAACTTTAGTGTTTTCTTTGAGAGTATAGCTGATATGTGATGTTGAAGTGAAAGGATTGGGCATATTCTGATCCAACACGGCATTACTTGAAGCAATGGGATCACCTGTGCCAGTTAAAATTAATGAAGGGCTTCCAGCCTGAATCCATGCCGTATAAATCAACTCCGCCAGAGCATGGGAGGCACTTTTGAACAAAGGAATTGTAAAGCCTTTGCTCTTATTCCATAACGCAGTCTTATAAGCTGATGAAGATGTACTGCCAAATGTTTTAGCATATGTATCAGCAATCAGCACTGAATCACAATAACCATTATTAGTGTACAAATAATTAAATATATACTGATTTACATCGCCGATCTCACTGATACTTTCACCAGTATAAATAATCTGTGAAACATATGCATTGATCATCGTAGTTTCATAGCGTGAATGTATTCCATCGTTTCCTGTAGACTTCCCATCATAATTTGCAGTAATATGTAATGGCATATGTCCATCGGCAACATAATGCCCCAGGTCGGCAGCAAAAATTTTGGCTTTGGTAAAATCGTGCCTTTGCAAACAATTACGGAGCGAATCGAATGAGGCTTTTGTTGCCCAGGGCAAAATTCCATTATCCAGAACAGTACTTGAACCATAATACGTATTTGCGGAATCAAGGGTTTGCAAAATGCGGCCTTTGGTTAAAAAATCACTGTAATTATCAATATCAATAAAATGTTTAGGGCTTTCTGTCGGGTCGCTGCTCTTACGGCTATCGGCATCCGATGCATGGTCGCGCAGAAATACAACCCAGGATTGAAAATCCTGCATTTGCGAATTGAAAGATAAGGAAGAGGATTCACTGATTTTACGGTGACCGGTTGCTCCCCAACTTATAAGTATTATGGACAAGGAGAGTAAAGCGATTGAGGAGAAAATAAGTTTTTTCAAAGTGAAAGTTGTTAAAAGGAGTGATTTATGAGGATGGCAAAAGTATGAAATTTTAGATTTAGATGGTAGAAAATATAATAATTTGAAACAGAAGGAATTGCATGCCAATAAATTGATTTTATTGGAGAAGCATCAAAGGCAAACTATTTATATAATTATCTCTCGATTAAAGAGCTTTTAACTGTTGTTTATCTGCAACTGCTTTGGTAGGTTTACTTTGCTTTTCTTTGATCCGATTACTTTATGCTTCCCCAAAACCAAATTTTCCCTAAATTTGCACCTCCGTAAAGAGTATAAAATGAAAATTTCGTATAATTGGCTGAAAGAATATGTTAATGTTAGCCTGGCGCCCGTTGAAGCAGCACGAATACTGACTGATTGCGGCCTTGAGGTCGAAGCTATCGAAGAATATGAATCTGTTAAAGGTGGGCTGAAAGGAATTGTAATAGGCCATGTGCTTTCGGTACAACGTCATCCTAACGCAGATAAGCTTACCTGTTGTAAAGTGGATATAGGCAAGGGCAAGGTGTTGGATATTGTTTGTGGTGCGCCTAATGTGGCTGCCGGGCAGCGTGTGCCTGTTGCAACCATTGGCTCAATTATTTATAAAGGTGAAGAATCGTTTGCCATTAAAGCCGGCAAACTGCGCGGCGAACCCAGCGATGGGATGATTTGTGCCGAGGACGAACTCCGGCTTGGCGATTCACATGCCGGTATTATGGTACTCGATGCAAACGCTCAGGTTGGGGCTCCAGCTGCCGAATATTTCGGTGTTAAGTCGGACACCCTTTTTGAAGTTGCTATTACTCCCAACCGTGCAGACGCCACATCGCACATCGGTGTTGCCCGCGACCTGGCAGCAGCCATTAATAACCGGGAAAAACAACACGAAAATGTTGTCCTGGTACGACCAAATGTTGATCACTTTAAGGTTGATAACAATTCTCTTCCTATAACAGTAAGTATTGAAAATCCGGAAGCTTGTCCGCGATATACCGGGATCACAATCAGCGGATTGCAGGTAAAGGAATCACCGGCATGGTTGAAGGACCGGCTTAAATCCGTTGGTTTACGCCCGATTAACAATATCGTGGATATAACTAATTATGTTCTGATGGAAACCGGCCAGCCACTGCATGCATTTGATGCAGCATATGTTACAGGTAACCAGGTAATTGTGAAGAAAATGCCTGCAGGTACAAAGTTTATAACCCTCGATGAAGTGGAACGCAGCATGAGCGCTGACGATCTGATGATCTGTAATACAACTGAACCCATGTGTATTGCCGGTGTTTTTGGAGGAGCAAAATCAGGCGTAAGCAATAAAACCACTTCCATATTTCTCGAAAGTGCTTATTTTGATGGAACGCATGTTCGCAAAACCTCAAAACTCCATGGGTTGAAAACTGATGCATCATTTCGTTTCGAGCGTGGCGCTGATCCTAATATTACTATCTATGCGTTGAAACGTGCTGCTATGTTGATGAAAGAAATTGCAGGAGGAACAATTTCTTCAGAAATTGTAGATGTGTATCCCATTCCAGTGGAAAATTTCCTGGTTGAAGTTTCGTACAAACGAATTAACACGCTGATTGGTAAAGAAATTCCAAAAGAAACAATCAAGATCATTCTGAGTTCTCTTGCGATAGAAATTCTTTCAGAGACAGATGAAGGAATGAAGCTTTCAATTCCACCATTCAAGGTTGATGTTACCCGGGAGGCCGATGTGGTTGAGGAGATTTTAAGAATTTACGGATACAACAATATTGATTTGAGCGATTCCTTGCATTCATCGCTTTCATACAGCCGCAAGCCTGATCCCGAAAAACTTCAGCAAAAACTGGCTGATTATCTTAGCGATAACGGGTTTAACGAAATACTTACCAATTCGCTGACCAGCTTAGGGTATTACGAAAAATCGGAAGTGTTCAATCTCGATGAGTGTGTTAAGATTCTAAATCCACTGAGCAGTGAACTGGGCGTAATGCGTCAAACCTTGCTTTTCAGCGGGCTCGAGAGTATTTCGTATAATATAAACCGACGAATGGCTGATCTCAAATTCTATGAATTTGGCAATGTATATAGCTATATTCCTGCACATTCAGCAAGCAATGATGTTACACGTAAATACAAGGAACGGAAGAACCTTGCACTATTTGTGACCGGTAGTCAGCAAGGCGAAAACTGGTATATGCCTGATGCTAAAACAGACTATCATTTCCTGAAATCACTCGTTTTTGCCACTCTTCGTAAGACCGGTATAAGTTTGCAAAAGTTAGCAGTTAGTTATCTTGATAACCGGCTGTTTGCCGAAGGCGAAGCTTTCAGTATCAATAATAAACCTTTACTGAGTATTGGCCGTCTGAGTGCAGGTATTTTGAAACAGTTTGATATCAAGCAGGATGTGTTCTATGCCGAAATAGACTGGAGTAATTTACTTCGCGAGGTGAAGCCCGACAATGTTAAGTTCAGTGAAATATCACGTTATCCCGAAGTACGCCGCGACCTTGCTTTGCTTCTTGATAAATCAGTGAAATTCAGCGATATCGAAACTCTGGCCCACCGAAATGGGAAAGGAATACTGCGTGTTGTAAACCTCTTCGATGTGTATGAAGGGGAAAAAATTGAAGCTGGCAAGAAATCGTATGCGGTTAGCTTCACCATGCAGGACAATCAGAAAACCCTTACGGATAATGATATTGAAAAGTTGATGAAACGCCTTGTTGAAGCTTTTGAAAAAGAGCTTGGTGCTGTAATCAGGAAATAGCCTGAAACTGAGAAAATGTTTAAATTTTATTGAATGTTCCTTGTTCAAAGAAATTGATGATTCTGGAATTAAATTTAGAAATCTAGACGCTCAGGGAATCTGCAATTATATAGAAAACCGGATGTCGATCCGGTTTTTCTTTTATGGAGAGTGATTGCAACGAAAGGCTTTTGAGCTTTTGCCATTTTGTCAGTAATACTGCCAAAAATAGTTAAAGAGATAAAATTTTTTCAGGGAATAGCGTTAACTTTGCAAAGTAATAGTTGTTAAAGTTGGTATGAACGATGGATATAATTGCGGTTAAGCAACGTTTTGGTATAATAGGCAATTCATCAGTGCTCGATAGGGCCATTGACATTGCCCGGCAGGTTGCACCCACTGATTTAAGTGTATTGATAACCGGCGAAAGTGGAGTTGGAAAGGAAAATTTTCCACAGATCATTCACCAGCTGAGTGCGCGTAAACATGGCCCTTATATAGCGGTGAACTGTGGCGCTATACCTGAAGGTACTATCGATTCGGAACTATTCGGTCATGAGAAAGGTTCTTTTACGGGTGCCCACGAAGCCCGCAAAGGCTATTTCGAAGTAGCTAACGGAGGCACTATTTTTCTGGATGAAGTAGCCGAGTTGCCTTTATCTACCCAGGTTCGGTTACTCAGGGTGCTCGAATCGGGCGAATTTTTTAAAGTAGGTTCTTCAAAGAGTCAGAAAACAGATGTACGTGTAGTAGCAGCTACAAATGTTGAAGTTCAGTTAGTGATTGATCATGGCAAGTTCAGGCAGGATTTGTTTTACAGGTTGAATTCAGTACCTATTTCTGTACCCGCACTGAGGGAACGTAAGGAAGATATTTTCCTGTTGTTCCGAAAGTTTGCTTCCGATTTTGCGGAGAAATACCGTATGCCTCTCATTGAACTCGACGAAGAGGCTAAACAGATTTTAACGAATTACCGTTGGCCGGGCAATATCAGGCAATTGAAAAATTTTACGGAACAACTCTCAATTATCGAGCGAAACCGCAATGTTTCGGCTGCTACATTGCAGCACTATCTTCCTGAATCTACACGGCGTGATCTGCCGGTGTTATTTAAAGATGTTCACAAAGGCAGTGAAATGTCAGAAAGGGATTTACTATACAAAGTGCTTTTCGACATGCGCCGTGATATTACGGATCTTAAAAAATTGGTAGGGGAAATCATAGGACACGATGAGGTTGAAAATCACTTCAATAAAAAGGTCACTCATATCCCTGAACATTTTGTGAATGAATCACATCGCCAGGATATAAACAGAGTTGTTGTGCACGACAGGGTTCAAGATAATGATGATGAACTATTTGAACATGGAGAAATTATGGAAGAGTCGCTTTCGATACAGGAACGTGAACTTGAACTGATTCGCCGTGCACTTGATAAACACGAAGGCCGTCGTCGAAATGCTGCAAAGGAACTTGGAATTTCAGAACGAACATTGTACCGTAAAATAAGGGAGTATGGAATTAAAGGCTAGAAGCAAAATGGGAATAAAACACCTTTCATTCCTTAGAGTTGGTCTGATGCCGATGTTTTTGGCTCTTTTTGCCATTATCCTGTTGCAAGGTTGTAGCTATTCCTTTACAGGAGCAAGCATCTCGCCCAGTGTAAAAACCATTTCGGTGAGTTATCTTCCCAATAATTCGGCGCTTGTTCAACCTACACTCAGCCGTAAATTAACCGAAACAATAAGGGATAAGTTTACCAGCCAATCGAACCTTTCGCTGGTTAACTCAAACGGAGACCTTACTATTGAAGGTGAAATTACTGGCTATACTACTGAACCCGTTGCAATTACTGGTGATCAGAAGGCTGCTTTACAACGATTAAAGATAACGGTTAACATCCGGTTCACCAATAAGCAGGATTCGAAGCAGGATTTCGAAACCAGTTTCTCCCGTTATTCAGACTACGACTCTCAATTGCGCCTTTCCGATGTTGAAGAATCGCTGATTAACAGTATCAGCGATGAACTTGCACAGGATATTTTTAATAAAGCGGTAGTGAATTGGTAATAATTAATGGTGAATAGTGAACAGTGAACAGTGAATAGCATACAAGTGACAATAGAATAACCATTGATATTTCATCATTGAAATAATAAACGCTACTCCATCTAAAATACTGCAAAACTCAATCCTCAACAATCGAATGACCATTGAATGACCATTGAGTGACGATTGAATGACTACTCAATAAACCTCAAAATTCCCATCACCTCATCAACCCAATCCATGACACCAGAAACTTTTAACCGATATCTGAAAGATCCGTCGCTGTTGGATGGCCAAACAGAAGATGAACTCTGGATGCTGGTAAAGGAGTATCCCTATTTCCAGGTGGCGCGGATGTTACTGGCCAGAAATCTTTATAATACAGGACACGAAGCATACCCACTCTCACTTCGTTTGGCTGCTGCCTATGCCGGCGATAGGAGCAAACTAAAAATACTGATTGAAGGAACCCCCGTTTTTGGCAAAGAACTTGCTGCGAACATCAGAAGTAATGAAATCATTGATGAACCGCAGGTTTTAACAAATAATATTGAAATAGTCGCAGAATGTCCTGGGGTAACTGACGAAAAAACTGTTGAGTTCTCGGAGATTATTGATACTCCGATTGCCAGGACTCCTAGATTTGAAACAGTAAATTCCCTGGAAGAAAGATTTCAGAATAAAATGAATCTATCCGGAAGCGAAGCGGTAGCAGCAGGAACAACAAATGGTTCGGTAGAGAATGTAAGCGATACAATTTCTGAAGTACTCCATAGACAGGAACAGAAAGCAACAAATGTTATCCGTAATTCTTTGATTGATAGTATTATATCCAGATTGAGAGAGGTGCCCATAACCGAATCGGAATCTTTAAA
>Ga0208789_1001018_pt1 | contig 18751 bp, 15 predicted proteins | sample Methanotroph_Enr_FD_187368 | JGI IMG/M metagenome (GOLD analysis project Ga0208789, IMG submission 187368) | Enriched soil microbial communities from Old Woman Creek wetland in Ohio, USA - Methanotroph_Enrichment_5 (SPAdes) (version 2) | ecosystem: Environmental > Terrestrial > Soil > Wetlands...
AACCGGTCTTATTGCCATTTTTATCAATAGACAATATGGCTATTTCATCTTGGGGTCGTTTGCTCTCTATATAATGGACAACAGCATTAAGCGCGGCATTAAAAGGGGCTCCCGCCATAGAAGAACTGGTATCCAGAATTAAAACCGAGCGCGTAGCTTCTTGACGCTGGCGTATCGAATTAAGTCGATATTGACGTTTTGCAGGATCATAGGCTTTGCCTTTAACCATTAGGCCGACATTCAATTCGTTAAGGTTGACTAATGGCTGTTGGTTTTCGTCGAAAGTACGAAAATAAACCTGAACATGAGGGTAAAGACTGGATTCAACTTTGTATATCTTAAGGCCATAACCGCCAGGATCAGCAGCGTTTGATACTGTGTTGGATAAAGTTAATGCCGCGAATAAGGCTGTCGATAGCGCGATTGACCAACGTTTTTTTGATAAAAGGTTGTTTTTGTGCATAGTTTTTAGCATGATTCTTCCTCTTTTTTAGTGTTGTGGTGCGGTTGAAAAATAAAGTTTTCTAATTTTTTATTGCCATAACATCTTAATTTGTTACCCCCGATTCTTACTTGACCTGAACAGGATGAATGTCGTCCAACCAACTATCCTTATCCGGTTTTGGGGGGGAAGGTATCGCAGGAGCTGAACTGTTTGTCGAACCTGTGGTTTTAGAAATTGGATATTGCTGCTTGCGAGTGCTAGGTTTGGCTTTTGCTGCCTCAATGATTGACGGATTAGGTTTTGAGGCTGCTTCATCTTCTTTGGAGTTGGACTGATTTTGGCGTTCCTTTAAAAATATCTCCATTGCCGAAGGCCCGGTCTTGTTGGGTGCTGGGTTACCGATTACGGGTTCTGTGTTTGGTATTGTTGTCGGCTTAGTGCCAGTCACCAACGGCGTACTTGCTGGGCCTAAGGGAGAGGAGACGGCTTCAGGCGTTACAGCTGTTGCTGCGCTTGTATTAGCCGAAGTTTCAGTAGACTTTGACCAGTAAGCATAAGCCCCCGCTACAATAACCACCAACATGACAGTCCCTATCATTAACCACAATCTATGTTTTGATGCTGTTTGCCCGCTATCGGCAACAATAGGCGACAAAGTAGGAGTTGCTGTCGTTACCGAACCATCGGGCAATTTAATCTGGGTTGAGTGCGTTTTAAGCGCTTCAGTGAGGTGGGTTTTATCCAGCAACACTGTGCGGTCATTGGCAACATGACGGTGTGTGGTCGTGCTACTCCCGCCTGAATCAATCACCGCTAATTCCTGGCTAAACTCAATCATGGTTTGTTGACGGTGATTAACATTAAAGTTCAACGCCTTAACAATAATGTCATCTAATTGCGAAGGTAGCCCCGTAACAATTTGCGATGGCACTGCCAGCTCCTTGCCAGCTAAACGCTCGTGGGCTGCGGGCGGGCTTTCTCCCGTCAGCAAGGCGTAGAATGTTGCCGCCAGCGCATAAATATCAGAGCGCTCATCCGTACCTGTGCCCATGGCTTGTTCGGGCGGGCTAAATCCATGCGTTACCGCCCTGCCTATAGTACGCGTCATGGTTGATGGTTTTGATTCTTTAGCGATACCAAAATCGATCAACATGATGCGACCGGTTTCATCCAACAAAATATTGTCAGGTTTGAGATCGCGATGAATTATAGGCGGGTCTTGTGAATGAAGATAAATCAGCACTTCGCAAAGCTGCCGCATCCAGGGTAATAACAGAGCCAATGGTATGCGTCCTTGATGTAATTTGCGCTCGCCGCCTAAATTCCGGTTACCGCCGAATTCAAGCACTAAATAAACCATACCATCGACTACACCTCGGTCAATGATGTCAGGAATAGCAGGGTGGCTTAATCGGCTCAACAGCGTAGTTTCATATTCATCGTACAATAACTCAGGAACTTCCTTAACAGCCCGATGCTTGCCGCTTAAACGCAAATCCTCCACCAAATAGGTTACGCCAAAGCCGCCTTTGCCCAATATGGATTTAACCTGATAACGATCAGCTATGGTATCGCCTGCATTCCGCAGCCAACCAAATACACCGCGAACCGCACCGTTGGCAGCAAAATCGATATGCGCCATTTCCAAGTTACAATGGCTGCAACGATATTCGTTTTTGCTTAAGGACTCCGGTTCATTGATCGCCCCGCAGTCTGGGCAAATGCGATTACTTGCTTGGTTCATCTCTTGCTATCCTTTAGTTTAAGACCTAATACGGCAATAACGAGAAACATGCAGCCCAGCACTGCGACCATCGCCAAATCTTTTCCATAAGCGCCCGAAATAGGTACGATAAGGTGGCTCAAACAGTCTACGGCGTTAAGACTTTCCTTGCTCAAAGTGGTTTTCATAGCATCCAGCCCCCAAAAAGCAATCATGCTGCACTTGGCGACAATTAAGCCAATATTACCAAGTTGTACAATGGCATTGGATAACACCACCTGCGGAATCAACAAAATAGGTGCCATGGCTACAGCTTTGTCGTTTGAATCGACGAAAGCACTAACCGCCAACCCCATACACGTTGCAGCCATACCAGTCATAAATAAAACCAACACGCGGTCAATGTAACTACCCGGCAGGGAAACCATTAGCGACACTATCCCCATCAGTAATGCACACTGAATAAAACACAGTGCGGCAAGCGGAACGATCTTGCTGATTAAATAGGGCATAAGCCCCAGATTTACCGAACGCTCTCGAAGATAAACCGGCAATTCCTTAACCAGCTCGCGGGCCGAATTTAGCGTGCCAAACCAAATTGCTGATAACACCAGAATAAAAAATATCTGACTTTCTGCAGCAGCTCGTGCCGCAGCAACACCTTTGGTTTCGAAGACCAAACCAATAACCAATGCTATTAACGGTGCTTGTAGTAGCAAAATGGCCAGGTTTTTTTTATCGGAAAAAATCAAATCCAGATAGCGATGCATTAACGTAGCCGTCTGCCGCCAATCAAACCAACGGTTATGATTTGATGCTGAATTTGACGGAACAATGCTGGAAGTAGTTGTGCTACTTTCAGCATGATTTGATAAACGATTTAGGACATAGGTTTGGTAGTAAGGCGATTGCAGAAATTTTTCAGCCCAGAACTTAGCGTCACTGTATTCAAGCAGTTCGTAAACATCGGAAAGTTTAGGCACATCAAAATACGTGGCGGCTTCTTTTGGCGGTCCGAAATAAACCAATTTACCCTTGTGTAATAAAATTACCTGATGGCAAAAATCAATATTTTCCAAGGAATGTGTCACACAAATGACGGTTTTCTGATCTGCCGCAAGATCGCCAAATAAACGCATCATGCGTTTATCAGTCCCAGCATCCAGGCCGCTGGTGACTTCGTCTAAAAATAAAATGGTGGGGTTGGCGACAAGCTCGACCGCCAAACTAACTCGTTTTAGCTGTCCGCCACTCAATGGAGCTGGCGTGTCGATAGGCAAAATTGCTTTTTCGCTTAATTCAACTTTCTTGAGTACGCTGCTAATGTAAGTTTGCATTTCCTCTTTCGAGGTATCCGGAGGTAAGCGTAATTTTGCAGTATATTCCAGAGCGCGTTGAATCGTGATCCTGCGATGCACTATATCTTGTTGGGGGACATAACCAATAGAAGCCCTAACCGCATCAAAGGACGCATACAAATCCATATCGTTGTAAAGTACTTTGCCGCTAGTAGCGGGGCGTCGGCCATTTAAAGCATCCAGCAAAGTTGATTTACCCGAACCACTGGTGCCAAAAATTACCACGAACTCGCCAGGCTCGATAACCAAACTGATGTCATCCAACAAGTACCTAAACTCTTTACTGGTGCGGTCAAGAACTTGTTTACACAAGCCTCGGACTTCCACGCGCACCCGACCGGAATTGTTAATAGGCTCAAGCTGTTCGCCCGTAAAAAGAAAGACATAAGAAGCGATTGCAACACTATCGCCTTGTTTTAATTGAGTGCGGCCGGTTAATTTTTTGCCGTTAACAAAAGTGCCATTGGTGCTGTTCAGGTCTTCGATTACAGCCCCGGTGGGATTGAAATATAACTTGGCATGTTCACGAGAAACCAAAGGCGACGCAATTTCAAGATCACATTCTGAATGTCGTCCGATGGTTAAAATTGGAGTTTTTGAACCGGTTGGCGAGGAACCATGTTGCGTCGGTAGGGAATTATCAGGAAACTTGATTTGAAAAAGACTGGTTCCAAGTAAAAGCCAATCTCCATCATACAAAACACCCGAATCAGTAACAGCATGACTATTGATGGAAACTTGAGCTCCACCAAGAGGGGAAACTCGTAAACCTCCATCAGGAAACAGTTCTATTTTGACATGCTGTTTTAGGACATCTTGACCTTGAAGGACAATTTCATTGCTATCGCTGCTGCCAACAATATAGCTCTGCCCATCTGTCAAATCAACGGTCAAGGACGTTCGAGTAAAAGCATTACGAAATTCTATGGTTTGTTGCAAAGGTACGCTCACTTCTTCAGCTTATTACTTAAAACCGATAATTAAAAAATGCATAAAACATGGGGGCTTGCATGGTGCATTTTTGGAACAAATGTCGAACAGACTACGCTTTCTCAGTTTCCGTGGTCTACCGTAGTCAGCCTCTTTCTACAATAATGAACCTTTTACGGATAGGGTTTCATTGTTCACTATTTCCCTATATTTGTATAGTCAGTCTAAGCTTACAACTGAGTTGACAAGATGATACGCACAGGGACGTAACCTGCTGTTTACGTAATTCGTCTGCATAAGTGAAGACCATCGCTAATTCCAACGCTAATAGATCAACCTAACAGCTGATCTATTAGCGCCCATTGGATAGCGTCGATATTTATTTTAGAGCGCTAAAGGTATAAACGTAATCGTTATCCTTCATTGGCATATGACACGCGAAACATTCTTTGGCTTTTGTCTCTTCATGCATGACAAGCTTATTTCCCTCCCAATGACCAAATCCCCAGCCGCCAGTGCCAGCGTATTTTTTACTGTCTTTGATCATGGCTTCGGCAGAAGCAAACTCGCCCGGAACAATCGCTTGCGACCAATTAGGATGGATGCTTTCTTTCCACACGACTTTAGCTAAAACCGAACCGTCCGGCCAAGGCTTGGTCTGATCTTTTCGTGCTGCCGCTATAGCCGTATCGTTAGCCAAAATAGCCCGCAGCGTTTTTTTGTCTTCCCTATGCGAAACCGATAACAATCGCCAGTCGATATATTCGCCATGAGCCGGTTTTGCCGCGCCTTCTGTTGTTTTGGTTTCTGCCATTACAGTTGCGGATAAACATACCGACGCAGCAGACAAGAATAATCCTAATGTAACTTTTTGTGATTTTTTCATATACCCTTCCCTTGTAAATACGTTTTAAAATTTGAGCGTTTAGTTCTTTATCAGCAGCACGAAAAAAGCCATCCGATAGAAATCAAAGCATGCGTGTTATACCAGAAAACAAAGCAACCAATACCGTTTTCATTAACCGTACAATGACATAACAAGTGCCGAATCTACATTCAGCGTTACAATGATAACCATGAATACGAATCTCACCCCTTTTTCAGCACTGACACCCGATATTATCTTAAACGCGCTCGACGGTATCGGCCTGCATAGCGATGGCAGACTGCTGGCGCTCAATAGCTATGAAAACCGCGTTTACCAAGTCGGCATGGCAGACGCATCTTTTATCGTGACCAAGTTCTATCGGCCCGAACGCTGGACGACTGCGGCGATTCTTGAGGAACACGCGTTTGTTCAGGAATTGTATGAATCTGAAATCCCTGTGGTACCGGCAATGCCGTTTGGCGATAACCAGACCTTAATCCATGCCGAAGGTTTCCGCTTTTCGGTGTTCCCAAGACAAGGCGGCCGCGTACCTGAACTTGAAGGCCGCGAGAAATTGGAATGGATGGGGCGGTTTATCGCACGCATTCATGCCGTCGGCGCACTAAAGCCATTTAAAGAGCGCCCGACGCTTGATATCGCCAGCTTTGGCGATGAACCGAGAGCTTATCTGTTGGCGAATAATTTCATCCCCGCCGATCTTATCGAGGCTTACCGCAGTGTGACTGAGCATGCGCTGGATGGCGTAAGGCGCTGCTTTGATCGTGCCGGCGGCAAGATAAAAACCTTGCGTTTGCACGGCGACTGTTATCCCGGCAATATTTTATGGACCGATGACGGACCGCATTTTGTCGATTTCGATGACTGCCAGATGGGGCCTGCGATACAGGATTTGTGGATGCTGCTGTCCGGGGATCGTTCTGAAATGACCGTGCAATTAAACCATCTGCTGACAGGTTACCGGACTTTTTATGATTTTGACACTAGAGAACTGCATCTTATTGAAGCCCTGCGTACCTTGCGGCTGATCCATTATTCCGCCTGGATTGCGCGGCGCTGGGATGATCCCGCATTCCCGATGGCCTTCCCGTGGTTTGATACGCCGCGTTATTGGCAGGATCGGATTATCGAGCTGCGCGAGCAGATCGCGCTAATGGATGAAGGGCCGCTTGAGTTGGCTTAAGATGATTCTGCGGTAGCGCGAAAAACGATTAAACGAGTCATTAAAAACATTTTATTCACCACGAAGGCATGAAGAACACGAAACTTTTATTTCTGTGTCCTTCGTGCCTTCGTGGTGATAATTTCTTATCTATCATTAATCACAAACCCTGCTGTATCAGCATGGTTTTTACCGGATTGAATGTTCTTCTGTGTACGTCCAAAAACCCGAACTGTTCGATTTCGGCCAGATGCTGCTTGGTGCCGTAGCCCTTATGCACATGAAACGCAAAATCGGGATAGTGTTGATGATAGTCGACCATCAGCTTATCCCGCTCGACTTTCGCTAATATCGAGGCCGCGCTGATCGCCTGCACTTTGCTGTCGCCTTTGACGATGGCTTGCGCGGGCATCGACAATTTAGGAAGGCGGTTGCCATCCACTAAAACTTCATCCGGCTGGATAGACAAGCTTTCTACCGCTCTTTGCATGGCAAGCATCGTAGCCTGGAGGATATTGAGCCGATCAATCTCTTCAACGCTGGCCTGGGCAATCGACCAACATAAGGCGGATTCTTTAATGAGGATATAAAGACTATCCCGTTTGCTTTCGCTAAGGGTTTTGGAATCGGCCAATCCGGTTATCGGTCGAGCGGGGTCCAGGATAACGGCCGCTGCGAAAACCGGGCCCGCGAGTGGACCGCGACCGGCTTCGTCAACTCCGGCAACATTGAAATCTTGAGGGGTTTTTGTTGAGAACTCATCATCCATAACAACTTCCGTTTCTGAAATAGCTTAAACGTACCAAAGCGGCACTTAAGGTGATTTCCATAAAAAATATCCCAGAGTTACGCATTTTCACTCACCACGAAGACACGAAGTTCATATTGTTTTTCGTGTCCTTGTCTTCGTGGTGAGTAATAAAACTGAATATAGCGTAATTGCCTTAGCGCAATATGCCTCGGCTTACATTGCGCAAAAAGCTGACCATATCCGACAACTCCTTGCTTTCACCGGCCAGATCTTCCATTTGGTCTATCGCATCTTCCAGACGCAGGTTGGTTTTGTAAATGATCTTGTAGGCTTTTCTGATCAGCCTGATGTCTTCGGGAGAGATGCCGTTGCGCTCCATGCCGACTGAATTGATGCCATGCGGCTTGGTAGGCTTGCCGCCGACCATCACAAACGGGGGAATGTCCTGGGTAATGGCACTGCCCATCGCGGCAAAGCTGTACTGCCCGATTTGGGTAAACTGGTGTACCAAGGTAAATCCGCCCAAAATAGCGTGGCTATGTAAATGTACATGACCTGCCAATGAGGCGCCATTGGCCATAATGACGTGGTTACCGATAATGCAGTCATGCGCAACATGGGTGTACGCCATGAACAGGTTGTCATTGCCTATCTTGGTCAGGCTGCGATCCTGCTTGGTACCCCGGTGCATGGAGGTGTACTCGCGTATCGTGTTTCTATCGCCGATTTCCAGCTGAGTTATCTCCGCCGCATACTTTTTGTCTTGCGGGTCTTCGCCGATGGAAGTGAACTGATAGATGCGATTTTGCTTACCGATGGTGGTAGGCCCTTTGATAACAACATGAGAACCTATCACCGTGCCGGCGCCGATTTTTACGTCCGGACCTATAACGGAAAAAGGGCCAACCGACACGTCATCGGCCAGCTCCGCCTTGCTATCGATTATCGCTGTTGGATCGATCAAATCAATTTACCACGGCCGCACATCTGATTTCGGCGCTTGCAACGAACTCGCCGTCAACTTCTGCGCAGCATTCAAATGCCCAGATATTGCGTTTGCTTTTAAGGAACTTTGCTTCCAGCATCAGTTGATCGCCGGGGACAACGGGCCGTTTGAACTTGGCTTTGTCGATGCCGACCAGATAATAAATCATCCCAGCCAGCTCATCCCCTGCCGTTTCCGATGCCAACAACCCGGTGGATTGCGCCAGGGCTTCCAAAATCAGCACGCCCGGCATAATGGGTTTTTGCGGAAAATGCCCTTGGAAAAACGGTTCGTTATAAGTCACGTTTTTCACGCCCAGCAGTCTAACGCCAGGCTCACACTCAATAACCTTATCAACCAATAAAAAAGGGTAACGATGCGGCAAGAATTCTTGTATTTGTAAAATATCTAGCTGAATGGACATATTTGAGGTTGCTTCCTTTAAAAGTTGATGACTATGCGATTAAATAAAAAACCGTGTGTAATTATTCCGGCATAGTCGACAACTTTTGTTGAACTTGGCTGGTCACGTCGATTTTGTCACTGGCATAAATAACGCCGTCTGTGAGTAATAAATCAAAATTTTGCGCTTTGGCTATTTCCCGAATTGCTTCAACGATACGACGTTGCAATTTGCCCAATTCTTCATTACGACGGGCATTAAAGTCCTCGCTGAACTCCTGCTGAGCTCTTTTTGCGTCTCTTTTCTTGTTTAAAATCTCTTTTTCCAGGTTGGCTCGCGCCGACTCACCCATCACGGCCGCATCTTTGGCCATTTTGTCATCCAGGCTTTGGATTTCTTTTTGCTGGGCAACTAATTGCTTATCTCGCGGTGAAAACTCTTGTTCCAAGCGTTTTTTGGCTTTTTCTGCTTGGGGTGCTTTTTCAAGAACGGCTGGTATATTGACAAAGCCAATCTTTAAATCAGCATAGCTTGCATTAGCAGCAAGCAACAATCCTAAGAACAAAGCAATTTTCATTTTCATCGTTAAACAAGTCTCTGGTGGAATTAAAATAAATAATAATTAGAAATATGACTATTTCGTTAAATTATAACCGTAGGGGGCTACCTGCCGGTAGCCCCCTATAACAAAAACAACTTTTTCTAGAAGTTTTGGCCGAAGTTGAATTGGAACATCTGTTTCTGGTCCCCTGTAATAGCGCCTGTAAGAGGGTCCTGTACAGTAGGAACAGCATTTAACGGTAATGCCGCACTGACGGATAAAGCGCCGAACGGCGACAACCATTCCCCTGAAACCCCGACGGAATATTTCAGGTTATTTGTTGTAAAGCCATTGCTAATGGATCCTGCATCCAAAAAGGTGCCTAACCTGACCGATTTTGTTTCCGGCATAAAAGGCACCGGAAAAAACATTTCGGCACTACCAATGATTTTACTGGAACCGCCAAACGGATAACCGTTGGAGTCTCTGGGACCAACCGTATTATTCTTAAAACCGCGTATAGATCCCGTACCGCCGCCGAAATAATTCTCAAAGAAAGGCAGAGTGGCAGTCTTTCCGTAACCGCCGCCGTAACCCACTTCTCCAAGCAGCCTGAACGTAAAGTCTTTAGCCAACGGCAAATAAAGCTGATGTTTATAACCGAGTTTATAATATTTCAGATCACTGCCGGGAACCGTCGCCAACGCGGAAAAGCGTTGTTGCCCGCCCTTATTCGGGAAGACTGCCCGGTTAAGCGTATCGTGAGTCCAGCCTATTGCAGGCGCCAGTGTCAAAAACGTGGTTCCGTTTTTATCAACAAAGTCTTGAATTTGTTGAGATGATGGAACGTTACCCAGCACACTGGCACTAGCAGTGGTACCATTAGACATTGGAAATCCTGCCCGTACAAATTGATTAGTACCCGGGTCTATTTGACCATAAGCGCCATAAGTTGCACTTAAGGTCGTGTGTTTTACATCGACATCAAAACGCAAGCTGTCGAACTCATTCAACGGTATGCCGAAATTGATCCCCGCATTCGCCACATTGGTTGAGTAATTGGCAATGTTTACCGCCCCGGCATTTCGTTTGGTATAGCCCAGATTATAGCCCTGACTGACACCGTCCACGGTGAAATACGGGTTGTAAAAACCGAACTGATAACTTGTCATATATGTACTGTTATTGAAGGCGACATTCACCCGCTTACCCGAACCAAACACGTTATCCTGAGCAATATTGGCATTCAATACTATCCCCTGGGTTTGAGAAAAACCGACACCTGCCGACAAATTTCCGGAGGGTTTTTCCACTACCGAATAGTTAACGTCAATCTGGTCAGCGGTGCCTGCAACCGGAGGCGTTTCAACATTCACCTCTTCAAAATAGCCCAAGCGTTCAAGACGGACTTTCGAGCGTTCAATTTTTGAGCTTGAAGCCCAACTGGACTCCATTTGCCTCATTTCTCGGCGCAAGACTTCATCACGGGTTTTGGAGTTACCTTTCATGTTAATACGCCGAACATAAACACGTTTGCCCGGATCGACAAAGAACGTCATATCGACGGTTTTTTGCGCTTCGTTGATCTCAGGCACCATGTTGACGTTAGCAAAAGCGTAGCCGTCATCGCCCAGACGGTCGGAAATTGCTTTAGAGGTTTCGGTCGCGTTTTTTCTGGAGAAAATCTCTCCCGGACCGACCTTGACCAGCTTAATAAGCTCAGGAGGATCAACCACCAGGTTACCCGATAATTTGACTTTTTCCAGCGTATAAATATCACCCTCTTTGACATTGATGGTGACATAAATGTCTTTCTTATCCGGCGTAATGGCTACCTGCGTGGACTCGATGTTAAAGTTAATATAACCGCGATCCAGGTAATAGGATCGCAAGGTTTCCAAATCTGCCGCCAGCTTTTGTTTGGAATACTGGTCGTCCTTGGTATAGAACGACAACAAATTGGAGGTGTTCAATTCCAGATTGCGCAACAGCGTTTTATCATCGAAAACGTTATTGCCGACAATATTGATCTGCTTGATCTTGGCTACCCGGCCCTCGGAAATATTGATGTGAATGCCAACCCGGTTACGGGTGAGGTTGGATACTTCCGTCTTAATCTTTAAGCCGTATTTACCATGACTGAAATATTGGCGGCTTAATTCCTGCTCGACTTTATCCAGAACCTGCTGGTCGAATACCTTGCCTTCAGCCAAACCAATTTTCTTTAAGGCTTTGGTCAAGTCATCCTTGCTCAAGTCTTTATTGCCTTCAAAAATGATTTTTGCAATCGATGGGCGCTCTACCACATTAACGATTAGCGTCGAGCCTTCCCTTTCCAGCGTAATATCCTTAAAGAAACCGGTTTTGAATAGCGCCTTGATGGCCGGGCCGACATTATCCAAGGAGAAACTTTCGCCCACATTGACCGGGAGATAGTTATAAACGGTACCGACAGAAATGCGTTGCAGGCCCTTAACTTGAATGTCCTCTACAATAAACTCTTCATCGCCCTTAACTACCTGGGAAACAAGCAGAAGCAGCAACAGCAAGCGGGAAAATGTATTTAAGTTCATGTAGAGTCTAAAAATATAACAGCATTGCCAATGTCGAAAAACTGCCGGATTATATCACAGTAAATATTTAAACGAGCTTAAGCGCGATGAATCGAAAAACTAAGTACGTCGTCGATAGACGCGCTTCCGGACAACAGCATCAACAACCGATCCAGGCCTATAGCCACGCCTGAGCAGTCCGGCAATCCCGACTCCAGAGCCGCAATAAGACGCAGGTCTTTAACGGAAGCCGGCAGCTTTTGTTGCTGCCTGATAGCCAGCTCCTTATCAAAACGACCGCCCTGTTCCTTGGCATCAACCAGCTCGTAATAACCATTACCCAGTTCGATGCCGTTGATAAACAATTCAACCCGATCAGTAGTCATCCGATTGTGTTCATTGATTCTGGCTAAGGACGACTGGCACGCGGGATAGCCGTATACCATGCACAACGCGTTTTCGCCCAAATGCGGCTGAACCTTATGACTGAATAAGAAATCCAGCCACAATGCATGGTCGTGTCCGCAAATGTCCACCGCCTCGGACAGCCCGGATTCCCGTGCATAAGCGCAGTAATCCTGAGATGAAAACACCAGCGCATCCAAGCCGGTAAACGAAGCAAATACGTCCTGATAACTGACCCGTTGCGTTTCCTGTAACGACTGACCGCTAAACAACCCGCCGATCAGCTCGGCGATTTCATCCATCAACTGAGGCAAGGTAAAACCGACCCGGTACCATTCCAGCATCGTAAATTCAGGATTATGAAATCGCCCCGACTCGCCGTTCCTGAAAGCCTTGCCGATCTGGTAGATGGATCCGCTACCTGCTGCGAGCAGCCGTTTCATCGCAAACTCAGGAGATGTCTGCAAAAACAGCGACTGCCGAGCCTGTTCCTGACAGGCTTCCGGCATACACACCATCCCTGGCGATAAATACTCGGTGGTGAAAAATTCCAAGTGAGGATCGGTTCCGATGCTGTGGCTGAGCAGCGGCGTTTCCACTTCCAGCACCGATCGGTCGGCAAAAAACTGGCGTATCTCCGCAAGCATCAGCGCTCTAGCGTGTAACAGTTCTATGGCGCAGGTCGGCCGCCAGTCTTGCCGCACTATTCTTTTACGCGGGAAACGTATTCGCCGGTGCGGGTATCGACTTTAATCATTTCACCCTGCTGCACAAATAAAGGCACCCTGACTACTGCACCTGTGTCCAGAGTAGCCGGTTTGCCGCCGCCGCCTGAGGTATCGCCGCGCACGCCGGGATCGGTTTCAACAATCGTCAACTCGACAAAATTGGCAGGGGAAATAGCAAGCGGCGCATCGTTCCACAAAGTCACTGTGCAGGAGTCCTGGTCTTTAAGCCATTTGCCCGCATCGCCGACGATTTTCTCATCGCACTGGTACTGTTCAAACGTATCCGGCACCATAAAATGCCTGAACTGACCGTCGTTATAAAGGTATTGCATCTCGACATCGACCACGTCGGCCCCTTCCAGCGACTCACCCGATTTAAAGGTTCTTTCCATCACCCGGCCGGTTTTCAAATTCCTGATTTTTACCCGGTTAAAAGCCTGGCCTTTACCCGGTTTTACAAATTCATTTTCAATAATTGCGCAGGGATCGTTATCCAACATAACTTTTAACCCGGCTTTAAACTCGTTGGTGCTATAAATGGCCATTTTATCCTCAAAGATGACAAACAATGTAAAACTGAGCCATTATAATAGAGCCAACAACCGATAGAAAATTTAATAAGCCATTTCATGTCCGAACCGCAATCCGAAATCCAGCACTTTGCTAAAAATTGGCAACAGCAACTTGCCGAAGCTTTTAATAATATTGAAGACCTTTGCCGCTATCTGCACTTAGCATCGGACGACTTGCCCGTTTCTGCCGCAGCCGCTGAAAGCTTTCCTCTGCGCGTCCCGTTAAGCTTTGCCGCCTGCATTGAAAAAGGTAATCCGCACGACCCTTTATTGCACCAGGTTTTGCCTGTTAACGAGGAGTCGTTCGCCTATCCGGGCTTTAGCAATGACCCGGTCGGCGATCTTGCATCGGCCAGCCAAGACGGTGTTTTGCACAAATACCACGGCCGGGTTTTGTTGATCAACACCGGCAGCTGCGCGATCAACTGCCGGTACTGTTTCCGCCGCAATTTTCCGTACGCCGAGCTGCAACTTAGCAAACAAAAGGAAGACGCCGCCATTCAAACCATACGAGACGACACCAGCATCTCGGAAGTCATTTTAAGCGGCGGCGACCCTTTGCTGCTCAGCGACGCAAGGCTAACCCGGCTCATTCAGCAACTGGACAACATTACGCATTTAAAACGCATCCGCATACATACCCGGCTGCCTATCGTCCTGCCCGCCCGGATAACTGAAGAACTGATTAACACACTGAAACTGAGTCCCAAACAAATTATCATCGTCACCCATTGCAACCATGCCAATGAAATCAGCGACCGGGTTGTTGCCGCCTGCAGCTCGTTGAAAACCAGCGGCATCGCCTTATTTAATCAAGCGGTGCTGTTAAAAGATGTCAATGATAATGCAGAGGCGTTGTGTAAACTGAGCGAGCGGCTATTCAGCCACGGCATCATCCCTTATTATCTGCATTTGTTAGACAAAGCCACGGGAACGGGACATTTTGAGGTTTCCGAAACGAAAGCCCAGGAACTTATTCTGCAAGTCCAAGCCGCCCTGCCCGGCTATCTGGTGCCCAAGCTGGTCAAAGAACAGGCCGGAGCTGCGTCCAAGCAATATGTCTTTTAACTGCACCGGGGCAAAAGACGAAAGGCAAAGGGCATGAAAGACGCAACAATTCCTTATCCTTTTGCCCTTCGCCTTTCCAATCAATGTTTTTTGGAAACAGTCTTAGGCGAAACCCCAAAATGTTTTATAAATGCCGCGCTGAAATTGCTTGCATGGCTGTAACCCACCATATCTGCGGCAACACTCACTTGGCACCGTGTCGATTCCAGTAACTGATAGGCATTATTCATCCTGATTTCCAGCAACAAACCATAAGGCGTGTTGGTAAAAAAATGGTGAAATAGCTGCTTTAACTTGAATTGATTGGTTCCGACCCGTTTCGACAGGTCTTCAATTGACGGTGGACTCCTAAATTCGCGTAACAGAATATCCCGCGCCGATTTCGCGATAGCGGCATCTTTTTGATCCAATCTCGTCAAATTGCGGCGCTTATCTTCAGAAAGAGGAATTAATTCAAAAGCCAGCAGCGACATGGCTTGCCCATGCATGAATATCCGGCTTGTTTCCGTTGATGCGTTGCAGTTCAGTAACTGCTGCGCAGCGTGCATCGCCTGCGGGGAGATGGGCTGACAGTTTAATAACTGAGTACCGCTTTTGCCGAGCAGCTGTGCCGCTTTGCTTTCACCAAAATATCGGTTCAGCCAATTTTTGCTCAGTGCGAAACGAAGCTGCATCGTAGGTTTATGGGCTTGGTATTGGCGCTCGCCGATGCTGGATTGGATGGTTGTGATAGCCGTGTAGCCTTCGCGAAAAACAAACTCATCGCCGCTATTCCCGGCAAAACAGGATTGTCCTTTTAAACCCAGCGTAACCATCAGGCGCGGCTCCTGACAATCTATCCGGCTCAAAACAGCCAGGTCTTTCGACGGCGTGTAGCGGGTTTCTATATAGCTCAAATCCTGGTCGAGCTGGAATATGGCCGAGCACCCGACACCCAAATTTTCCGGTAAGGACTGATGCAGACAGTCATTCTTCTGCTGCAATTGCAGCTCGTCGCTATTTATGCTCCACCGTCTCGTTGTCGCCGACCTTGTTTGCATTATTACCCGCCTCTTTTTTGCTATAGAACTCTAAGCTATTTAGCACGGAGCAGGCCTTGATCTGTTATCGCATTATTTTCATGGATTTAATGGTTTTTTTCGGTGGAAATGACAAGTAATCCGGCGCAACACTGCGGCATATCGCACACTAAATTCAAAAAATAGGGCATATCACACAATCCTACTTCTGGCATAAGAAATACTCTGTTTGCCATATGAATGGGCGAGGAAATCACCACGGTTATTGAGTAGTATCTTCAACCATCTTCGCGGCAGATCTAATCATTGACATGGCGGTCGAATAAAAATATCTCAGCCAAATCTGAGGTGTGTTTCCTTACTACGTTGGAATTATCATGAAATTCATACGCTCCAATCGGCCTGTTTCGATTTTACAGTTAAGCAGCCCTCTATTCGTTGCCTTTTTACTATCCAGTACCACAGTGATGGCGAAAGAACAGCCAAATACCGCAGCTGAAACGGCAAAGGCGGATGGTAAAAAAACCAAATCCAAGGCTGATAAAGCAGCCGAGAAACCCGTCGTACTTGACACAATGGAAGTGACGGAAAAAAACGATCAGAAACTTGCCGCAGCAAGCGCCGAAGTTGCTCTTTCTCCAGGCGGCGTCAGCGTGGTTGACATCACTGGCTTGCATGATCGAAACGTGTATCCAGCGTAGCGGATTTTTTTCGTTATGTGCCCGGTATTTGGGCACCTAGCCAAAGCGGCAATGACGAAGCGTTTATTTCCAGTCGTGGTTCGAATCTGGATGCCAACAACTTTGCCGGTAGCGGCGTTAAGTTGCTGCAAGACGGCCTGCCGGTCACTGCCGCTGACGGCAACAATCACAATCGCATGATCGATCCGCTAGCCTCCAGTTTTGCAACCGTTGCACGCGGCGGCAATGCGTTTAAGTACGGGGCCAGCACCTTAGGCGGAGCCATCGATTTTACCTCACCCACCGCTCATAACAGCCCTACCGCGAGACTTGCACTCAGCGGCGGCAGTTTCGGCCAATTTCTCGGCCGCGGAACGGTCAGCAAGGTTTTCAATGACAGCTTCGACGGCTTGTTGACTCTTGAAGGAAAAGAATGGGACGGCTATCGTGACCATAACAAGCAGGATCGCTTTGGCGTTTACAGTAACTTCGGCTGGCAAATCTCCGACTCCATCGTTAACCGCACGTTTGTGAGCTACATTAAAAATAATCAGCAGTTACCGGGGCAGTTGACTCGGACGCAATTCGACGCCAACCCCTATCAGGCCAGCACTCAGGCTATTGGCGGCAATTATCAGCTGGATACCGAAACCGAACGCGTCGCCAACAAGACAACCTGGACCATTGACGACAAAAGCTCTCTGGATATTGGTTTCTCTTTTGAAAACCAGCATCTTTACCATCCGATAGTGAATACAGTGCATTTTTTTCCTGGCGATACGGCGGACAGGTTTAGTCTGCTGGTCGATTCCGTCCAGCAGGACTGGGGAACGTCCGCCCGCTACAACCTGCGCCTGGACAGCCATGACTTATTGCTGGGCGTGAATTACGGCACCAACTCGGATAAAGGCGGCAACTACACGAATGTCGGCGGCAATCGCGGGCCTATGACCAATCAAATCACCAAGAAAGCCGATAACATCGAGATTTTTGCCCAGGATCACTGGCATATTACCGATAAATGGACGCTGACACCCGCGTTGCAAGGCGTGTTCGCGCACCGTGAAGTCAACAACACAAGATTACCCATTCCCCAGGACGCCAACTTTAATGTCTATTCTCAAGGCGGCAACCCCAGCAATGACTATAGCGGCATTAATCCCAGTTTAGGCTTGATGTACAACCTGACCAAGAGCTCCAGCCTTTACGGCAATGTCAGCCGTTTATACGCGCCACCGACTAACTATAATATATCGGATAACATCACCGCCGGTTCAAGCACTACCAATCTAAAGGCAATGGAAGGCACTTCTGTCGAAATAGGCACTCGCGGCAATCAAAAACTCGGCAGCTTAAACACTGTAAACTGGGATTTGGCGCTGTATTATTCATGGCTTAATAACGAAATTCTATCCACTACCCCTCCAGGCGGATCTGCCAAGGCGGCGAATTTTGATAATACCGTTCACGCCGGCGTTGAAGGTTTAATCGGCGGCAGCTTCGCCCTGGACGGCAAGGGTACGCATACGATCAAACCCATACTGACCTACACTATCAACCATTTCAACTTTGATAATGACCGCACTTACGGCAACAATGCCTTACCGGCAGCACCCAAATATTTCTTAAAAGGCGAAGCCCTTTATCACCATGCGAACGGCTTATTTATAGGGCCCACTTTTGATGTGGTCGGTAAGCGCTGGGGAGACTACGCGAATACCTATAAGATTGATTCTTACGGCCTGCTGGGCATGCGCACAGGCTGGTCCAATGATCATTACAAGGTGTTTCTCGAAGGCCGGAACTTGCTGGATACCAAATACGTCGCCAATACCAATATTATGAACACCGCAACAGCAACTGACGCAATGTTAAATGCAGGTGCGCCGATGTCGTTCTATGGTGGTATTGAAATCACTTATTGATCGCACATCCGTAACTCGTTGGGTTTGACTCGTTCCCATGCGCTGCGTGGGAATGCAGTCAAGGCGCGCTGCACCGCGAACACTGAGTTACCGACAATACCCTTTCAAATGCATCCAAAGCAAGCTTTGGACTCCTTTAACGCTGGAGTTCAAAGCTTGCTTTGAACATTCCCAACACTTTGTTGATTGAATAGCGCACGCTCTGTTTAAAAAACGAAATGCAAAATCGCCTGATAATGAAAATACATTCCCCCATCAAACTCTTGTTGTTTTTAACCTTAACCGCCTTTGCCTCATTCCCGGTCATTGCCCAAGAATCGGAACCAACACCTGTGCTTATTCATGCCGCCCGCGTTTTCGACGGCAATACCCTCAGAATGAATACGTCGGTATTGGTGATCGGCGGGGTTATCGCCCAAATCGACAGCCCCGAAGCATTCAAGTCCGTCACGGCAAAAGTCATCGATTTGGGCGATGCAACCTTGCTGCCCGGTTTTATCGAACTGCACGCCCACCTGGACTATCACCATATTCCGGCGGATACCGTTTTAAAGCATGGCATCACCACAATCAGGGATGTAGGCGGACCTTTGCACCAACCTTACGGCGGCGACGGCA
>Ga0208789_1001020_pt1 | contig 18671 bp, 12 predicted proteins | sample Methanotroph_Enr_FD_187368 | JGI IMG/M metagenome (GOLD analysis project Ga0208789, IMG submission 187368) | Enriched soil microbial communities from Old Woman Creek wetland in Ohio, USA - Methanotroph_Enrichment_5 (SPAdes) (version 2) | ecosystem: Environmental > Terrestrial > Soil > Wetlands...
GCGGTTTACTTCAAACTCACGGGCATTTTTTAGGTTGTCATAGTATGAATCAGTACCAATAGTAAGGCTGCTGTAATCAATCCATTTATCAGGATAACCAATCTTAACATTGATTTTTGCAAGTTTGGCTTCCGCTTCTTTCTTGGTTGAATCCGACATCCATGTCAAGCCTTGAATACGTTCGCCTAATGAAATCTTCAGGTTATTCACCAGGTCAATCATTCGTTTCTTGGCTTCAGGAGGAAAGAATTTCTGAACGTAAAGTTGTCCAACTGCTTCGCCAAGGGAGTTGCTGGTTTGATCAATCATGCGTTTCCAACGGGGACGTTGCTCTTTGGTTCCTGACAATACGGTTCCGTAAAAAGCAAAATGCTCTTTATCGAAATCAGATGAAAGGGATGAAGCTGCGGAATTGATAACATCCCAGCGGAAATAAATTTTCCAGTCGGCTACCGGAACGGTGCTGAGCATCTTTGCCATTCCTGTTATAAATTTAGGCTGGCCCACGTTAATTTCGTTGGTAGCCTGGAGTTTAATTCCTTCGAAATAGGCTTTCCAATCAATGCCGGGAGCCATTTTCTGTAATCCTGCCAAATCGGTTTTATTGTAATTCGCAACCGGGTCGCGCAACTCGCGACGGGTTGACGAGATTTTAGCCAGATCGGTTTCTATTTTCATCGCAACATCAGCATCTTTCGCTGCCTGTTCAGGAGTAGAACCTGCTAATACGAACATTTTAGCCATATACTTGATGTAGCTTTCACGGATTTCTTTCGAGCGCGAATCATCATTCAGGTAATAATCCCTGTCGGGTAAACCGAGGCCACCCTGGTATGTATTGGCAATAACCATTTCCGAGTTTTTCTGGTCGGGGCTGCTGTATAGTACGAAAAGCGGATAATTGCCCGAAGCATGCTGTTGCTCAAGCATTTTCTGAACGTCAGCTATCGATGAAAATGCATTGATCTGATCCAGTTCAGCTTTAAGCGGGCTCATGCCATTTTGTTCAATTTTTACGGTATCCATGCCGGAATTGTAAAAATCACGGATTTTCTGGTTTACCGAACCTTCGGCAGCATTTTTATCCGCTGAAGCGTCGGCAAGAATTGTTTTAAGTTGTTTGTAATTTTCCTCTTCCAGTACTTCGAAAGCGCCATAACGGCTGTATTCTGCAGGAATAGGATTTTTTTTCAGCCAGTTGCCATTTGCATACCGGTAAAAATCGTCGCCGGGTTTTACAGTAGTGTCCATGTTAGCAACACTTAATGCAGGTTCGGTCTTCTTGTCGTTGCCTTTGTCGCTACAACCACCTGTACCTATGGCAAGAGCTATAATACCTGCAGCTGTCATAAGAGATTGTTTTAATAAAATGTTCATAATGAGAAAATTATTTGTTTTGATTTTAGGGTTTAAATGCTTGTAAAAGTATAAATTGTTATGCATGTAAAAAATGTTAATCGTTAAGTGCTTTTGAGTTATCGCTATAAGCTGTTTTATAATCGGCAGAATGATTATTTGACGCTTTGTGAACTCCATGGGCTAAAACCAGCCAGGAGATTTATTCTTTATATCAGATGTTTGGCGCATTCATTTTTCCATACATTTGCCGGCTTATAAAAGAGAGGCTGCTTTTCTGATTCTTTCTTTCTAACTTGGTGACAATAAATAAATTACTATGAATACCCTCTTTTAAAAAATGCTTTTTTCTCCATTGTATTGCTGTGTTTAAGTCTGAATTCTGCCTTTTCGCAGGAAACGCAACAAGTCACAAGTTCCGGGCCCCTCGGAACTTCAACTCTATATTTGCGCAACAGTTTTCCATTGCCCGGATCAGTTTTTCAGTGGGATATTTTTTTAAAAAATAAACTTTTTTTTGTTGATTATTCCGGATCAATACAAACATAAAAGGCTGCCTCAACCGTGAAGCAGCCTGATATATTTGGTTGGTGTAGGATTATTCTTTTTTCTTTCCAGTATTTATTCCAAAAGGAAGATAAAGCGGGCAGAAGCTGATCAGGCTGGTGAGCACAAATACTGCTGCAAGTACCAGCAATACGATTCCAAGTGTGCCGGGAATTAAATCTGTAAAAAAATATAGAATGGCAATAAGCACAGCAATGGCTATGCGGATAATTTTGTCGGTGGTTCCCATGTTTGATTTCATAGTGCAGATCGTTTTAGGTTAATAATTACTATTAGTAAAGCAAAGTTAGGGTTAAACTTTTGACAAATACGTGATTTTAGTCACATATAGATTTTTAATTTTTTAAACACAAATTACTCACTGGTAAAGATATACATATTTAAAGTACAAGATTCTTTTTTAAAAGATTGCAGGAATATTTTTTTTGTCTTACGTGCCGTGTTCCAGGTTCCGGGTGCCCCTGTTGTCAATTTCGATTGTTCTTATGTAACTGTTTGTAGAATTACTGTTTGAAAGCATGCATTTTGTAAATCGGCAGAACCCTGCTTGCCAGTCTGCTTCGCGCAGGTAAACTGCAGGCAACCCGGAACCCGGAACTTTAATCTTTTTGAAGCTACAAATTTGTCTATTTTTAAATTTCTAATTAAACAGAACCAAGTACAATAACCTGGTTTCGGCTTGTACGAATTTTATTTTCGAGTTCGAGTTTTTTCAGTAAGCGGCTGATCACTTCGCGGGCTGTTCCCAATTCGGTGGCAATTTGGTGATGTGTGATGTTTATTTGCTTTTTTCCCGATAGCAAAGTTTTCTCTTTCAGATAGTTATATAGGCGCTCATCGAGTCGGTTAAAAATCAGTTGATCTATTGTCTCGATCAGGTCGAGGTACCTTTTATTAAACATTTCATACATGTAGAAGTTGAATGATGAGTAATGTGCGATCCATTCGCGCAACTTAACGGACGGGATAAGCAGGACTTTGGTTTCTTCCAGCGTAGCTGCTTCGATCAGGCTGGCCGAGTTGCTGCAGCATGCCGAAAACGACATAATACACATTTCGCCGGGATGAATATAGTAAAGCAGCAATTCCTTGTCCTTGTCGTTGCGGCTTACCCGGATCAAACCTTTTACTACTAATGGCACCGATTGTACATAATTGCCGGTTTTAAGCAAGGTGGTTTCAGCCGGAACATCCATTTCAACTGCTTCTTTAGCAATAAATTGCAGAAGTTCGGTATCAACCTGCGGAATTAGTTTTTTGAGGGTAGTTATATCCATAGTCGCAATCAGGAAATTATAAGTGAATGAAGCCAGTATGAAAGATGTGGTAAAACTATATCGAAATATACTTTGATACATTATCTGATTTATGCGATAAATATACGAAATCTCATTAAATAAAAGCATTCTATCTGCCTGTTCACTTTGCAACGATCATTTTCTAAACCGTGATCATACTCATAAATCAGAAGTTTGATTTTTCAAACTTTCTATTTCTTAATTCGGGTTTATTTGCACTTACTTTTTCCCAATTACTGGTTATATCAATGCTTTATTTACTTTTACAACTCTTTTTTCAAACTCTATGGAGCTACTCACTATCCTTCTGATTGCTTTCGGGTTGTCGTTCGACACTTTCGCTGTTTCTGTTTCCAGTGGATTGATATTAAGGAAGATAGATTTTTTTAAAGCTACCAGGATAGCTATTACTTTAGCAGTTTTCCAGGCTGCGATGCCGTTGATAGGCTGGTTTGCAGGTTCCGAAATTAAAAAATATGCCGAGAGTTACGATCACTGGATTGCATTCGGGATTCTGGCATTATTAGGAGGAAAAATGATTATCGATAGTTTTAAAACTGATCCCGAAAACCGCTCAGTTAATCCATTGGAATTAAAGGTGATGATAGGTATGGCGATAGCAACCAGCATCGATGCCCTGATTGTAGGATTTAGTTTTGGATTGCTTGATTTCAAAATATTGATCTCAATTGGCATAATAGGAGCCGTAACCTATATAGTTGCCATGCTTGGAATGCTTTTCGGGAAAAAGATCGGCGCACGTATGGGCCGCCGCATGGAAATACTCGGGGGAGTGATGCTTATTTTAATAGGTTTGAAAATACTGATTGAACACTTGTCAGCCTAAGCGGCTACCTGGTGATTATATTTTTATGATAATTTACCTGGTTCAGGAAAGTAGGTAGGTATAAGGTATAAAGGAATAGGAGCCAGCAGCCAGCAACGAGAAACCAGCAACGAGAAACCAGCAACGAGAAACCAGCAACGAGAAACCAGTAACGAGAAACCAGCAACGAGAAACCAGTAACCAGTAACCTATAACCAGATACTATTTATAAGAATATTTCTGAGTTTTGAATGTTAGATACAAATCCGAATCAATGAAAAAGTTCTTTGGCTTTCACATTTTCTTTTTCAATAACGGCGGCCTCAAATAAAGGTTTTGTTTTGTAATCCATCATGGTTGCCATGAGGTTGGTAGGAAACATTTCGACGGTATTGTTATAACTTGTAACAGAAATGTTATATGCCTGGCGAGCAATGGCAATCTGATCTTCAAGGTCTTTCCATGTTGACTGGAGTTGCATAAAACCCTGGTTGGTTTTCAGATCCGGGTAATTTTCGGCTGCAACCATAATGTTTCCAAGCTTTTGGGTTAGCTGGTTTTCAATGCCGATGCGCTCGTTATCACCGAATCCACCTGTCATGGCTTTGGCCCGGAGTTCAGTAACATCCGTAAGCAGTCCTTTTTCAAAACCCATATATTCTTTCACGGTTTCAACCAGGTTTGGGATCAGGTCAAATCTCTTTTTCAGAAGCACATCGATTAATCCGAATGATTTCATTACATCATTCTTCCGTGCAATTAATGCGTTGTACATCCACATGAATGCAGCGATTATAACGAGAACTATTATTAAAGTCATCATAGTGGCAGAAGGAGTTAATTGTTAATGGTTTGACTAAAGATATAGAGCAAAGTTAATGACAATTTTCACCGCAACTGCACGAAAGCTGATTTTTCTTTGCTTTCTCCAGGCTCTCGCGTCCTTCGCTGAATGCATACCACGCAATACCCAGCGAACCGGCAACATCAATATAATTTATTTTTACAAATTCATACAACAAACTTGAAATGAGCAGGATGAAACTAAGGTAAAGACAAGTCTTCGTACAATGAGCGTCTGCAATTATAGCTTCTGAGTTTAGCGCTTTGCCCGTCTTCAGTTTATATTTCATCAGGAAATACATAGTTAGAATAGATATGGAAGCTATAATAATTCCGGCAAGCGTAGTTTCCGGCTTGGATTTATTAACCACATTAAGAATACTTCCGGCAATTAACCCTAAGGCAAGCAGAATAAATGAAACTCCAGTAATACGAAGTGCAAGTCTTTCAAATTTATCGAAATTCTCAATTTTGCTCCATTGCATACGCAAAACCATATGCAGAATACCGATTCCTGAAATCACTTCAACAAAACTGTCAACCCCAAAACCCAACAGAACAAGAGTATCATCGGTAGCTCCAAAGTAAACGGAAACAATTCCTTCAATAATATTATAAATAATTGTTATAACACTAAGCCATAATGCGGTAGTCAGCCATTTATCTTTGGTCATGATGATTTTTCAAGCAGTTGTTGATAAATCTGAAAATTTTCGGAATCGAAACAACAAAAGAACACCTTACGTATCATTTTGTTTGTTAAAATAAAAGATCGGACTTCACGGATTGCTATATCTGCAGCAAGTTTTTTCGGGAAACCATAAATTCCTGTACTGATATTGGGAAATGCAATTGAAGTACAGTTGTTTCCAACAGCCAGTGATAAACTTTTCCGGTAACAGCTTGCCAGCAAATCGCTTTCATTATTTTCGCCTCCCTGCCATACAGGTCCGACAGTATGAATAATATAACGTGCTTTCAGTTTATATCCCATAGTAATTTTTGCGTCCCCGGTCGCGCAGCCACCTAGCGAAATGCATTCATCCAATAACTGCGGCCCGGCTGCACGGTGAATTGCTCCATCCACGCCTCCTCCGCCGAGTAATGTACTTTTAGCAGCATTAACAATGGCATCCACATCAAGTTGTGTAATGTCGGCCTGAATAAGTTCAATAGCTGCCATATTTATGTGATGGACTTTTTTAGTTTCCTTACAAAAAGTTGCGCCGTTTGTATTTCACCAATGATTAGAGGAGAGAATAACCTGGAGGAACTCGAATAAGTCATAATTGGATTATTTGGGAACAGACACAAATTTAGTAAGTATTATGCATTAACGGAAGATTTAGCAGAAACCATTCGTGTAATACATAAAAGTTGAACAAACAGTAAATACTTGAATATCCCTGCTTTAAGGCGACACGGGTTTTTCCCGCTAGATCAGCGGTAATAATAAAGTTTGTATGTTTACTTATGTGCTTTGCGGTAAGCCCGTTTCCAGGCACGCCTGGCCCAGTAATGCCTGCGCCAGTATTTTCCCCAAAAAATACCTGACCATATGCGTTCGTGGATATAATAGATCAGCAGTTTGACGCCAAATTCAAGAATTGCAAAAAAACCGGCATTGCCTATGCTTTCTGATAGCGAAAGGCTCTGATATTCGTGCGAATAGATGAAAATTGCTATAAACATTGCACCCGAGGCAAAAACTCTGTAAGTAATTGTCTTTAGAATACTTCGCTGAGGACTATCACGTAAAATTATCTTAATTTCAGGCGAATCATCAACAGGTAATTTAAATTTATTCATCTATATTATTTTGGAATACAAAAATATGATTTTTTTTCAAATATGTGACCTGGTTTATGATTTATCAAAATGTGATTCTACAGCGTTGAGCAAGGGCTGGTGAAGCAGAGTATTTGAGGCTAAAAGTTCAGCGCCGAATATATAATTGTCACCTCCATTAAAATCAGTTACTGTACCGCCAGCCTGTTGCACTATAAAAGCGCCGGCAGCAACATCCCAGGCATTAAGCCCATATTCATAAAACCCTTCAAACCGTCCGCAAGCAGTATAACAAAGGTCAACTGCTGCCGAGCCTAATCTTCGTAAACCGGAAGTATTCATGGCAAACCATGTGAAAAGTTCCATATAGCCATTCAGCTTTTCAAATTTATTGTAAGGAAACCCGGTTGCCAGTAAGGTGTTTTTTAGTTCTTCCTGATCCGAAACATGTATTTCTTTTTCATTAAGATACGCTTTGCCATCTTTCCAGGCATAGAAACATTCATCCAGGTTAGGTTCGTAAACTACCCCGATTACTATTTTATCGTCTTCCATCAATGCGATACTAACCGAATATAAAGGTATATGATGCAGGAAGTTAGTGGTGCCATCCAAAGGATCAACTATCCAGTTGAAACGTTCGCCACGATGGGTAGCAGTTTGTTCTTCGGTTATAAATCCGGATTCGGGAAGTATTCCGGCAAGCTTTTTAACTATGCGGGCTTCGGCGGTTTTATCCACATAGCTTACGAAATCATGCAATCCCTTTACTTCAATATCCGATATTTTTACTTTATTGATTTCTTCAAGGAAAAATTTCCCGGTTTCTTTCGCAAGGGCAATGACTTCGAGAGTTAAGGTTTTGTAGTCCATGGTTCGTGGTTTTGGAGGATTGGGTTAAGTGGGTAAATTGAGCGGTCATTCGGTGGTCATTCGATTGTCATTCGATTGTTGAAGAATGAGTTCCGGAGTTTTTTGAGATGAGAGAGAGGTCATTCAGTAGTCATTCAATTGTCATTCAATTGTTGAAGAATGAGTTCCGGAGTTTTTTAGATGAGAGAGAGGTCATTCAGTTGTCATACAATGGTCATTCAATTGTTGAAGAATGAGTTACAGCGTTTTTTGAGATGGATGAGGAGTTATTCGATTGTCATTGAATGGTTATGTGGACTTGGGACTTGGGATTTGAGACTTGGGATTTTTGAAGGTCATTCAGTTATCATTCAATTGTTGAAGATTGTTGAAGATTGAGTTACAGCGTTTTTTGAGATGGATGAGGAGTTATTCGATTGTCAGTGAATGGTTGAGTGGGATTTGGGCCTTGGGACTTGGGACTTGACATTTGGGATTTGGGACTTTGGATTTTTGAAGGTCATTCGGTTGCCATTCAATTGTTGAAGAATGTGTTTTTAAAGTGTTTGAGATGGAATGAACTATCATTCAATGGCTTTTAAGAATAATAATTTTGGGATGGAAGATGAACCTTTTTCTATTCGATATTTTTAATTTTAGTTCTATATCGTTTTGAAAAGTAAATCATTACAGCAATCCCAATAAGGATCAACACTGCAGAAATGATTTCGGCCTGGGTAAGTTGCAAGCCAAGAAAATTGTGTTTAAGATTGATCCTGATCTTTTCAATGAAGAAACGTTCAATCCCATTTAAAATCATGAATAGGCCAAAAAGAACTACCGGCGCTTTAAACCTGGTTCTCATCATCCATAAAATCCCAAACGAGATAAATGAAATTATAGATTCGTATAATGAAGTGGGGAATACCGGGTTTTCAAGAACCATGCAGTTTGACCCCTGGCACCCGGGAATAGGTATGCCATGATTGATTACATTATGGGGATAATATGAAGCCCAGAGCCAGTCGGGAAGCCATGCCAGCCAATGAGGTTGGGTTAACGTATTTACAATTCCCCAGCATCCGTCGCCCGAAAAATGGCAGCCCAGCCGTCCGACAGCATAACCGATCATAATAACAGGTGCGGCGCAATCAATCACATGCTTCCAGTCAAGTTTGATGGCTTTCATATAGAGCAACAGTGCAAAAACGGTTACAATAAAACCGCCGTAAAATGTTAGCCCGCTGAATGAAAAAAGACTGTGAACAGGATTACGTAAAAAACTGCTGAAATTATCAAAGATGTCGAAGATTTTGGAACCAATTAAGGCAAAAACAATGGCGACTAGCATTATATTCCATGTGTTCTGGTAGGGGTGAATTATTTCTTCAGTGACTTTCTCTTTTACCTTTCTTGTTAAGAACCATTTATACAGATGATACGTTAAAGAAACAGCTGCAATAATCAGCAAAGCGGCAACACTTCCTTTTCCCGATAAAATATACTGCTGTGGATTTAACGCGAAATCATGGTATTCAAAAATAATTCCAAAAAATTTCCATCCCATAATTGATGATAAAATTATTCCCAGTACGATTTCGAACCAACCGGCACCTTTACCCGAACGAACAATACGTATTCGTGAATGAAGAAAACCTTCTTTTTCTTTTCGTTTCAATTCAAGCCGTAATATAATACCTGCAACAACAAATGCCATTGCCAGGAAAAACCCATATGTCTGTATAGGTAAATCAAGATGGCTTCCAAACAGGTAGTTAATCAGATCGGAGAATTTGGGAAACATGAGGATTTGGGAATTGGGGTTTGGAAGTTAGTGTTTAGGGAGAGTGGGAGAAGGGAGTGAGGTTTGTGAGAAATTATAATTTATCCAACTACCCTTTATCGTTCTTCGATGAGTTGTACCTCACTTCTCCTTCAATAAGTTTATAAAAAACTTCAACTATCAATTAAAGAACTTAACCTGTATTATTTGTGCAGAAGATAAAAGACAATAGTAAAAAGATAAAAGTCAGGCAGTTGCAAACCATTTTCATAATTTATTTTGTAAAGATGATTTTTATGATTGCCTTCATAATGTTTTGATCCTTTTGTCTTTATCCTTTTATCTTTTGTCTTTTTTGAAGTTTATACTATTACTCAAGTTAAACTTCCCTGAGCAGGAGTTCAAGGTTTTCGAAACGGCGGCGATAATCGTCACCTGCCCGGCTGATAATTTCATGGGCTTCCTCAACCCCAAAAACATGTGTGATCTCAACCCGTTTTTCGTGCCCGGGCAAATCCTTGTAGGTTAGAAAATAATGTCTCAGCCTGTCAATTACAAGTTCAGGGCAATCAGTAATATTCTTGTATTCGCCATAAACAGCATCGTTTTGCAAAACGCAAATGATTTTATCATCCGACTCATTTCCGTCGATCATTCTAAATCCGCCAATAGGAATAGCTTTTACAAGTATATCGCCGTGGGAGATTACTTTTTCGGTAAGCACGCATACATCAATCGGGTCAGCATCGCCTTTAATATCTGTACGTCCTGATTTTTCCATGCAATATTCAGCTACTGACTTTCCGCTGTATGTTTGAGGCAGGAATCCATACATGGCCGGAACCACGTTCGAGTATTTCTGAGGACGATCGAGTCGCAGATACCCGCTTACTTTGTCAACCTCATATTTAACGGTATCAGTCGAAACCATCTCGATAAAGCAAGTCAGGCATTCTGGTGCTTCATCGCCCAGTTCAACGCCATGCCATGGATGAGATTTATATCTTAAACCCATTAATTTGCCAATGGGATCCATTATTTTATTTGACATTTCTGTAAAATATTTTTCGTAAAACCTGTTTGCTACAAAAGTAGCAAAATAGACCTTGCCCTTTCGATTATTTATCACAATTCTGATTATTCTACAGGAATCTCATCAATGTTATAATATACATCGGGTGTATTAAGTGTTCCTTCAATATATTTCGCTTCATCTTTGGAGTCAAAGTACCCCAGCCGTACTTTATAAAGTTGTTCTTCGAAAACGATGAACCATTCTCTGCGCGTACGAATCAGAAGGTCACTCGCAAGTTGTTCGGCACTGGTCCTGCTTGTAAAAGCATCGGCCTGAATATAAAACCTGTGCGATTCGGTTCCTGTATTCCTGCTACCATTAGGAGGCGTTTCAATGAGTGCATTTCTCCTGGTTTTCGGTTCTTCAGGTTTTTGAATTCTGGTATTGGAATCGTCCACAGCATTAGCAGGGACAGTTTCAGGTTCAGCAGCCTTGTTTTTCACTGATTGACGATCCTTCTCTTTACGTTTCTGATCTCTCGATTCTTTATTGTTTTTTAATTCGATAGGTTTCACCACTTCCGAAGTGCCATCCACATAGTAAGGGACTTCGTTTGTGTTGAGTGTGCCTTCAACAAACGTTGCAGCCTCTTTAGTGTTAAAGTATCCAAGCCTCACTTTATAAAGCCCGTCTTCATAAGCAACAAACCATCTTTTTAAAGTTAGTTTTAAAAGATCTTTGGCTAATCGTTCAGCATGTACCCTGGAATCAAATGCCCCAGCCTGAATAAAGAACCTGTCCGATGCAGTAGCTTTGTTTGTTTCATCAATAGTTGGAGTTATAACTGTACCATCTTTGGTCAGTTTAATGGCAGGTTCCGCTGCTTGTGCATGCGCAGGAAGTTCTTTCTTTGCTTGCGGAATAATTGCTTCATTCTTTATTGCTTTCGGCAATTCCTGTTCCTTACTTGTAGTTTCTTTCAAATCAGGAACTTTTTCAGGTTCTGCCTGTGTTTTTTGGTTTTCAGCCGGAATAATACTTTGCTGTGGCAAGGTTTGTTTCTGGCCAGCAATTGGTATGTCAACTTTTGGCTGTTTGGGTATTTCCACACCCTCAGGTTTGTTAACATAGTATTCTATACCGATTTTATTCAGCGACCTTACAATGTTCCTGGCTTCATTTTTAGTTGTAAAATAGCCCAGCCTTACTTTATAGAGTCCTTTCCCGCAAGCGATAAACCAATTTTGCCCGGTTGTCGCAATAAGTTTAGCAGTTAGTTTGTCGGCATTCGATTTTATAGCAAAGGCACCGGCCTGAATGAAATATCCATTTTGCGGATGAAGACTATCCTCACAATCAAAGGATGGAATTACAGAAGCAACATTATTAATAGTAGAAGGTTTTTCAGGTCCTTTGTCAGATCCTTGTTTCTGTGGTGCAATTTCAGGTCTTTTCTGCTGTTGATCAGGTTTTGTAATAATCGGGATTTCTGAAATGTAGTAGTATATTCCCGGGGTGTCCAGGGATGTTCTAAAATTATTTGCTGTTTCTTTGGAATCAAAGTAACCAAACCTGACTTTGTAGAGCCCATTTTCCTGAATAACAAACCAGCTTTTCGATGTCAGGTTTGATAGATCCCTCATTCGACGCTCAGCATTCCTTTGTTTCTTAAAGGCTCCGGCTTGTATAAAGAATTTATGTGATTCAGTTGGCTGATTTGAGATATCAAACAGAGGGGTTAACAAAACAGTTTTTTTTGTAGTTACTGTGAGTTGCTCTTTCGCAGTTGGTTTAATTTCTGTTTTCTTATGATCCTCTGATACAATGTCTTGTATTTCACTGGTTTCTTTCGAGAGCTGGAATTCGATATTATCAATAATATCTCCAATTTCAGAAGCATGAATTTCAAATTCAAAGCGGTCTGGCTTAGAAACCGATTTCAATCGCGCTAATTGCATCTCATCAACCTGTGCATAATAAAGTCCGGGCGGTAAACCTAAATACGTGAAGTAGCCATCGGATTCACTGGTCGTTTTAGCAACAATATGTTCATTTTTATCAAAAATATTTACCTGGATACGCCCTTGCTCTCTGAGGCTCCCACCTTTTTGCATATAAATCGTACCATTTATTTCACCCATCACTTTTATGGGAACCTCCAGCAGTTTAAACTGGTTAGGGTCCATGAGAATGCTTACAGTTTTATCCTTTATCTGCCAGGCAATATTGTCAAATTGGGTATCATTAAATTCAAGCATATAGCTTGCATAAGGTTCCAGATCAAGTATCCTGATGATAGAATCTTTCGAATCGGGTAGAATTCTTCCACCGTTGATGCGTAAATCCATACCTTTTGTAATAGGTTCATTATCATCACGATGGTTGTTGTTGTTGATGTCCAGGAACGGGATTACAGTAAGTCCGGCTCTGCCAACCTGTGTTCGTCTATCAGCCAGTATGCGGCCGTTTCCACTTCCGAAGGCAAAGCTACCCCTTGCACTCTGTCCGGTCATTATATAATCATTCGTAACTCTGGTATTAAGGCTGACCTGGGCAAAGGAAAGGTCGTACCTGAATGTTAATTCGACGCTGTTTATGTTATTGCGAATATTATTTTCCCATACAAGTGAAAGATTGCATCTTGGCGAAAAATTATTTTCTAACTCTGCTTTGGTGTAAATCAGGCTATTATTCGAAAAATCATATTGTACCTGTGGTCTGAAAGAGAGGGTTTTGAACAACCTGAATCCAAGTCCAAGGTTACCATAAATAAAAGGGTCATATTTGCCCAGCCAGTTTGCGTTTCCGGTAAAATTTGCACTTACTCCTTTAAAAAAAGTTGAGATGGTGGCCTCAGCAGTTGAATAGGTGGTTTCTCTCAAAATATTCTGAGAATAGGATAAGCGGCTATAAACCTTAAATTTCTTTATAGAAATTGGGATTGAGACTCGTATCTTTCTTTCTTCCAAGTAGTTAAATGTGATGGCTTTCTGTTCGTTTGCATATTTGGTATAATCAATATCAAAAACAAAATTGGATGGCAAACTGTAGCTTAACAGAGCTTTTGTCCGGACACCATATGCATATTCTCCATTTAACAGAACATTGCCCAATAGTTGAACTGATCCATTTATAAAAGGGATAGAAGGCGTTGAACTGATTGATGACAAGTATTCAAAACCACCTCCAACAGTTAAGTGCCTGTTTATACCAAAGTTAACTTCTCCATGAGTGAAAATACTATGACTGGTATCCTGAACCATAGCACCAGCAATGGTATATTGAAATTCCCCTGAAGGCAGGAAATTGAATGGAATATTAATGTGCTCTTCTTTAAGTCTTTCTTCTCCCCACGGACCATAAAACTTTATGAGTACATCTGAAGATCCATAGACTAGAGGAATATCGAATTTGTAGAACCCTGAAGCATCAGCAGTTGTAAAATCGACGATTACGTTATTGATATACAGTTCAACCGTCCATCCCGGCTCTGTAAAATCCGACATGGTATAACTACCAAACGACCTGCGGTAAGTCGTTGGTGTATTGGTAATTACAGTTCCTAAAAGCGGGGAATAAATACTTGCTATAGAGCGAGATGCAATTTTACCTACCGTAATCTGTTTAACAAGTTTTGTGTCATTGTTAGCCCATCTCCAGTGATATTGCTGTTGCCTTTTTTCAAAATTATTCCTGGATGAATAATTAAGTTCAATATTGGTTTCTCCGCCCAGAAATTCGGTACCAAGCCCTAGCATAGCCCGGGTTTCGCTGGTTCCTCCGGTAACCTGATTTGAATAAATAGCCCAGTCGGCCATTCCTCCCCTGAAAAGATGATATTTCCGTTTGTAAGTAGTATCAACCTTGATTTCGCCACGTAAACGGCTTATGTTCTTACGCATCTGTTCGAGCCGTAATTCCTTTATAACCGGTAACTCGTGACTGGTTTTGAGCTCAACCGAGAGGCTGCTGAAATTAAATCTGCAATCCAGGCCGAATATTTTTCCATACTGATCCAGCCGTAATGCAAGGCTGGTTGTTTCGGTATTTAGTAGTTCATCCTTATTAAGTTGTATAAGTTTTCCATCAATAAATATGGTTCGGCTTTCCTGGCTGATGATGTATTTATTGTTTTCATCTAAAAAAAAACCGCTGATCGTATCGTTAAATTCGGAAGTTTGCTGGTTGATTTTCAGGCATTGAAATAATTCGGATATAGGCAGATAAATCTGATCATTTTTATATATGGCAGTGACATCAAATCCACCTATGCCCTGGACATTTAAAAAAACAGATATTTCTTCATAATCCTTGTCTGAATCCTGGGCATGTAAAAAGGTGGTGGAAGAAAGAGCAAATAAAATTAATAGTATAAATCTAAAAATTCCCTTCCTGTATTTACTGAATTGCATCCTAACTGACAAAATTATTGCCACAGATTCACAATCTGCCAGGGGTGCAACTTTCATCGTATTATTGTTGGATAAAAGTTATTGTAAAAAAGCCTAAATAGTCTCCTGCCGGGTTGGCCAGTTTGTTGCCAATGGTTAGTGTACCTCCAATGCGGACTTCCGTGTTGGTGCTCTTTGTATTGATAAAGGGAGAATGGGGTACTGAAGAATTTATCTGCATAGACATTGACCAACTCCCCATGCTTAAAACAGTAGGGCTTCCGAAATCAATATTTATGATTGATCCTGGAATGGCATCAACTTCAAAAATTGCAGGGTAATATGAATGACTTTGGTATGTTAAAACCACATCTCCGGTAGTGGACCGTGATCCCTGAGGATCAATTGTTACAGTTCCCCCGGAATTACCCTGGATAATTGCGCCGAAACTCAGATTTTGAAATGTTCTGACCTGCAAAGGACGCGGAGGATTCTCCTGTGCATTGGCCGAAAAACAAAGAAGGATCAGGGCTATACTGCTAAAAATAGAGTGTAAGGCTTTGTAATGAATGGTATTATATAGTTGGCTCGGTTTTTTCATTTTGGAATATAAATTTTATGCGAACACAATCCTTGCGATGAATATAGTGTTAAAATATACATACCGGCAGGAAGATAATGATCTATTTCATGCAACCCATTTCCAAAAAGGTTCTGTTGAAGCATAACCTGGCCCAGCATGTTGCTGATAATCAGACGTGAATCCTTTTCAGAAGCGAGTTTTACATAAACATTAAGTTTTCCGTTTTCAATATTTGCATTAAACGTATTGTTATCAACAAAAGTATCCGTGAGTTCACTTTCGCTGAATAGCAGAACAAACCTGTTTTCGAGCATACCTTTGGCCAGATGAACGCGGTATTCGGGATTTACCTGCAGATTCTGAATCTTGCCGGTTATCGCATCCGAAAGATAAACATAAAGGCCGGTTGGCATATTTAAAATAGCTGTAGCTTTAAATGTAACCCAATTTTCCTGTTCTGTTTTTAAACCCAATGGTACTTTTGTGATACTATCACTTGGGTATGGAATTGCACTGATCGATAATTTGTCAGCCTTTGGAGTAACTGCATATAAATTTGGAACACGAACATCTGTATTCATTAATTTCAACGCATCCAGAAGCTGGTCGAATGAGGTTGATGCATAATCATCAAAATATACGACTGCATGATCAGGTGTTTTTTCATTTTCGTAAGCAGCAGTAAGCCTGATCATAGGTTGCGTTTGAGCTTCAGCTGATTTATGAAAAGCAGGCGAAAGGTTGTTAACACGCACCCGATTGTCCATGCCCAGGGTGGCCGATACCGGATATGATCCGTCGGAAACATGGATAAAAAATCCCTGCATGGATGGAATTATGCTTCCTGCAGTGTCATTACTCGACACACCGTTTATATATGTACTGTATGTTCCGGTATAAGGGTCGGTTGTACCGGCATCAAAAAAGTATAATGCATTATCTATATTGGTTTTGGTCCAGCCAGTTGTTGCATTCCAGTCGATAGGAGAGGGGTATGGATTTCCAATAAGGTTGAATCCTTTGGTGTATAAACGATCGTGATTATAAAGTGTTAAGGAGGTTCCAATATTATTATTTACAACACCGGTAATATTAACAGTTTTGGTAATTGGCGAATTGCCGAAATTTGCGGCATATCCTTGCATAGGAATTAAAGGTTCAGTTGTCGTTATATACTTCGACCAGCCTGTAGTATAGATTAAAACTCCTGAAGAGTCACGGTGATTGTCTTCGTCATATTTATACAGCATTGGGAACGATGCAGCAAGATCAATATCATCGGCAAGTTCGTTAACCGTAGATGCCTGGAAGGGAGAACTGATATATTTGTAACCGTAACCCGATGGAAGGTAACGCTGCATGGTCACATTCCCTGTTACTGAACCTGTTCCCGAACCATCAATAAGCGCTGTTTGCGCTGCTGATGATACAAGTGTTAAGTTTCCTGATGAACTGAGGTTCCCGTTTTGCGCATTTACTACACCGGTAACTTTAAGCGGTCCCAGCAATGTGATTCCTGATGGGTTATTGACAACCAAATTATAAATTTCATTATTTAAAAATGAAGCTGCAGGAACAAATTGAGCCGAAGTGCCTGCATATACAATAGTTGAGCTTGCAGCGGAAGAATTAATTATGGCACCGTTCGAAAAATTTAAATCACCATGCAACGTGAGTTTATAATTATTGGTTAAGATTCCGGCAGTAAGAGTTAACGTATTTGAAACGCTAACGTCTTTTGAAAGCGTAAGTCCTGCACTATTGTTACTGGTAAGATTATTGGCACTTGTTAGTCCGTTTCCTGATATCTGACCCGATGCGCCATTATAGCTATAATTGGCGCTACTATTATATGTTCTTGGTCCATTAAATTGCACGGAGCCACTATTCCCGGAAAGTGAAATTCCGGCAGGATCGGCGGTTATTAAACTAGCTCCGCTATTTAAAATAAAATGCGAAGCTCCGGCAATATTACCATAAGGCGTATCATTTAGAATATATGTTCCGAAATCAATCGTTCCATTTACGATAAAATCGGCATAATATTTTGCTTCAGAGGCGTCGCCTGTTAAAGTAATATTTGATCCAAGTTTTACTCTACTTCCAGCGTTTGCTGTATATGTAGTCCAGATAGAAGCGCTTGCAATGGAAAAGGTTACCGTTTGTAATGAACTACCACTAAATATGATTTGACCATTTGTTGCACCGGCACCATTTGTTGTTATTGAACCTGATCCTGCAGAATTTGTCAAATTACCTGCAATATTAAGTATCGATATTGCCCCATTTCCTGTTGGGTTAAAATCCAAAACGCCGCCGGTTTGTATGTAATTACCCGCAATAGTCAAAGTATTTGATTGAGTAGTACTTATGCTTACTCTAAAAGTGCCTGCACTAAGTGTGAAATTCCCATTAACAACAATATTGCCGGTTTCAGTTTTAGCGCCCGTTCCACTAATAGTGAGATTGTTGAAAGTACTTGAACCAATATTACTTGCTCCTGAACTATTAAAAATTACGGTACTCGAATTCGGGATAAAAGTACCGTTGTTCGTCCAACTTCCGCTAGCAGTCAGGGTATTTGAACCCGTGATAGTGAGTGATGCTCCCGGATCAATTGTGATATTATTACAAACGGCTGCTGTTCCGATAACTGGCTGATTTGGAGCCCCCGATGGAATGGTCACATCAGTAGTTGAAGTAGGAATCCCACCACACCAATTGGAAGCTGTGTGCCAGTCGGTACTTGTAATGCCAAGCCATGAACCTCCTGTTGTAGTTGTAATTGTTGCAGTATTGCCCGAAGAGGCAGTAGTTGCACAGCTAGTTAATTTCAGACTATTGATAGTCAAATTTGTAGTGCCGGCTGATGCAAGAACGGGTGTATTAAAAGTTCCGCTGTTGCCACTGCTGACAATCAATGCTACATCGGTAGCACCTTGTGGATTGGCACCGGTCAGCGTGTAATTAACTGTATATGTTCCGTTTGGTAAATTTGTCGCACTTATTGTAATGACAGATGAGCTACCTGAACAAGTATTTGTTGCACTTGTTAATAGACCGCTCAAATCAGGAATGTCATTTACTGTAATCATTACTACATTCGAATTTGCCGATGAACATACTCCACTGGTTACTATCGCCATGTAATAACGCGTTGCTGAAAGCGTCCCCATTTGAGCGCTGGTTAAAAGTGATGCAGTAGCGCCTGCAACATTATTAAATGTAATATTATCAATAGACGTTTGCCATTGGATTGTACCGGTTTGACCAGTTAAAGTGATATCGGAAGGGGAACTTCCACTACAAATCGTTTGATTGGATGTAGCTGTACCACCAGCACTTATTGGATTAAGAGTTATAGTAATT
>Ga0208789_1001021_pt1 | contig 18665 bp, 23 predicted proteins | sample Methanotroph_Enr_FD_187368 | JGI IMG/M metagenome (GOLD analysis project Ga0208789, IMG submission 187368) | Enriched soil microbial communities from Old Woman Creek wetland in Ohio, USA - Methanotroph_Enrichment_5 (SPAdes) (version 2) | ecosystem: Environmental > Terrestrial > Soil > Wetlands...
AAGCTCACCTTGCGACTAAGCTTGACGTTCAGGATGTGAAGATAAAGCAAGTAGAGCATGACGGTCAGTTTGCCCTTATTAAGTGGATGCTCGGCATATTGGTTGCCGGGGTGCTGTCGATTGTTGTTAAGACGTTTTTCTGATTGTTGTTAAGATAAAAGAATTGCACAAAACGCTTTGGAAACCTCGATACAGAAATGGATTGTTCGTTATGAGCCTTCGCGTCGAAGCGCTGGAAAATGAGCTTCAACAGTTACTGGACAAGTCCGCCCTGGCGCTGGCGTTATGAAATCAATGGGTTCAGGTTAAATTGATTTCGATTTGCGCTGAATGGCGCTGTCATTTAAGACTTGATTGATTTGTTCATTGCATCGGAGATATCTGTGGAGTAGGATTTCATTTCAATGATTCAATCGAGATTCGTCATGAGCACAACCAGACAACTTAGCATCACGCTACCAAACGATATGGCGGATATTGTGAAGGCCAAAGTCGAAGCTGGCGAGTATGCGAACGAAAGCGAAATGATCCGGGATGGATTGCGCGTCCTAATAGCTCGTGATTGCGCCGTGGAAAGCTGGCTCAAGGATCAAGTGGGTTCAGCCTATGATGCGCTAAAGGCTGATCCGTCAAGAGCCGTCTCAGTCGGCCAAGTGCGGGCAAGGCTAGCGGCTGAACACGAAATAGCCAAAACAAAAGCTTGTTGAAGTACACCGTCATTTTCACGCCAGAAGCTGAAGAACAGCTTGCAGCACTTTATCGCTACATCGCCGCCGAAGCATCGCCCAATATTGCAGAACGTTATACCAGCGCAATTGTCTCGTATTGCGAAGGGTTGGGCACTTTTCCTCATCGTGGTGTCTGCCGTGATGACATACGGCAAGGCTTACGTGTTACCAACTACAAAGGGCGAACCGTAATTGCCTACGATGTGAGCGACGAACTGGTATCAATTATTGGCGTGTTCTACGGGGGACAAGATTACGAGAACCTCTTTCAGCCTGATCTCTAAGCCATGTAGATCGGGTTAGAGATAGTAACTCGATACATCGAAGTCCATTTCGTCCAACATTGCACTTGACCGGGGCATGGTTATAATGCAGTAACATTTTTAGTTTCCGTACCCGATAGCCTTCCATTAGCGTGTTTTCGAAAAAGGATACAATGCCCAATATGAACAATATCAATATTTCCGCCATTCTTGATCTTCCGGTACAGGAGCGCATTCGTCTCGTTGAGCTAATTTGGGACAGCGTTGCCGCGGTTTCCGAAGCCGTGGAAATTTCGCCTGCGCTAAAGGCCGAACTCGAAGTACGTATGAAAGAGTTCGAAGCAAATCCGGAAGCAGGTTATTCCTGGGATCAAGTTAAATCACGCCTCCAAGATGGCTCATGGCGTTCCGCCTAAAATTTTCTTCGCGGGCATTGCGTGAAATTGGTGAAGCTCAAGAGTGGTACGAATTGCAGAACCCCGGCCTCGGTGAAGAATTCATTGCGGCAATGGAGTTACAGATAAAACGGTTAGAGCAAGCGCCTCTGCTTTATGTTGAGGTAATTCCCGGTGTCCGTAGAGCTTTCCTTCCACGATTCCCTTACGGTTTGTTTTATGGAGTACGGGGTGATCTTGTACATATTTTGGCGGTGTTGCATGATGCCCGCAATCCGAGGCGTTGGCCCGAAAACAGCAAATCCTATATTCAAAAAACAAGCCAAGGGGGGGGCATCGCGCCCCTACTTGGCTTAGTTAAGTGTCCGGGAAATCCGGGCAAGATCAACTTAATACTTTCCCTTATTTCATCTTATGCAAAAAATGATAGTGCGAATTATTGGTTATGGAGTGGCCTCTGTCATTGTTCTGTTTTTATTAAACATGATTACTAGTTTTGGTATAGCGAAACACGCGGTGGAATGTTTCGATAAACCGGCTAACACGGCTAATAACAATGATAAAGCGGAATATTCTCCACTTAAAGAAGCCCGTAACATGGATGCGTGTTTACAACAAAAGAGTAATTTTATCGAAAAATTTACGTTGCGTGCCGACCATAAAATCTTGCAAGACTTACCTCCAAATGTGCCTTGTCAATATGTGGGTGTATGGGGGGCTTCGCAGCCTAATTGTACTTATGAGCATTCGTTAAATGCAGAAGGCAAATTTACTTCAACGCCAATCAGTTGTAGTGTTAGTTCCAATGAGTTTTTCGGGGAATGGCGCGTTCAGCAAAATAAAATGGTTTGGTTTCCAACCGAGGGCGTTGTGTGGCCGCTTGACATTAATCCGATAGAGTCCGTAACGCCTACTTCTTTTGTGTTAGTCGAACGAAATGGCTCACGCACACAATTCACCAAAGTATCAGCTTTGCCGTCCGATCGTTGTCCATAAAATCGTTTTAACCGCATAGAACCGCACCGTTCGCGCGTCGTCCCCGATTGATGTAAAAGAAAAGACAGGTTCAGGTCTTGAATGTGCATCCCTTCAAAATAACTCCAAGCCAGGGATCATAGGGTCAGTACCGTAGGTCTGGTTAGGCGTTAGTCCTAACCAGACACATTCGCTTGGATTTAGTAATTCGATTTTGGATGCTGGAACTCATCAGGACTCCCAATCTTCATATTGGGAGTTATTGGGTTAGATTAAATTCTCGTTAACTTTATTAACTCTTGGAATCTTTCTTGGCTTTCTTCACAGCTTTCTTTTCTTTCGGACTCAAAGCTGGTTTTTTCTTGTCTTCTTTATTGCTTTTTTGTTCTTTGCTCATGGTACTTTCTCCAAATAATTGATGGGGACTTTCTGAACATTCATACGAATGACGTCGGAATACCAATGTTTTGATGATTGATATGGCAATGTTTGATTGCCGAATGTAGGAGGTCCAGCATACTCCGCAACACTAAAAAGAACAACATGTCTTCAAATTTCCATGATTTTCAGTGCCGTAGATGATTCTACGAACTAAATTGAGCAAAAACAAAACGCCCTCCGTTATTTTTAGCTACTCCGGCTCCCGACGTGTTACTCTTTAAAAAAGCCTTGAGTTCAAAGATAATCTCAAGGTTCCCCCGCGAGTGCCATTTTCGGCCTGTATGCCTCTTCTCATGAAGTGTTGTGCCCGTTCGATCAGAACATTTTCCTGATGTACAACCTGTCCCCGATGAGAAAAAATCCCTATGCCCGGTTACCATGTCAAGTACGAGACCGTCACTGTTGGCGGTACGGACTATACGATCCGTTCTTTGTTAGATCTCCAGCAATATTCCGACCCACTAGGCGAAGCGGAGCTTGCCGGTATTTCACCAGCCAGTTGGTCGTTATTCGGTCATTTATGGCCGTCAGCGCAGGTACTGGCTTTGGCTATGAATACTATTGACTTGCAAGGAAAACGCATTCTGGAAATCGGTGCCGGACTAGCCCTGGCAAGCCTGGTCATCCATCGTCGGGAAGGAGATATGACCGTCAGCGATTGGCATCCTTTGAGTCAGGCTTTTTTGAAGGAGAACCTGCTGCTGAACAAACTGGGGCCGCTGAAATATCACGCTGGGAACTGGGAGGTAAACAATCCTGAGCTGGGTCTGTTCGATTTGATTATCGGCAGTGATATTCTTTATGAACGGCAACAGCCCGGCCAGCTTGCCGGTTTCATCGATCGTCATGCCGAGCCGTCTGCACAGATTATTATCGTTGACCCTGATCGCGGCAACCGTGTCGGTTTTTGTCGGGAAATGGCTGAACTCGGCTATGGCTTTACGACTCGACGTGCCGATAATTTCATGGAAAACGGTGATTCGTTTAAGGGGCGTTTTCTGACCTTTAGCCAATCACTGGCGATGGAGTTGTCATGCCGACCATGACGACGCTCTTTGGGCGTAGCAAAAGGTTCAGGTCTTTTCTTGTGCATTTCTCTAAAATAAAACTTGATTGCGGATAATAAAAGACCCGATACTTTTCAGCTTTTTTCCGAACACCTAATGTTCCGCGACGTTTTCCTTACTTACACCGCTATTCCTGTATCAAAATGATGAAACAAATTTTATCCGTACTCATTTTTTGTTTCGGCCTTGCTCATTATCCGGTGGCAGCCGATACCGGCGCGCAGCCGGAAATATCTGCTGCTGAACTTGAACGCCAAATTCATCAACAGATAAACCAAGTGCGAGAAGATCATGGATTACCCCCATTGGATAGCGATGAGCTACTCACCGCCATCGCCCGCAAGCATAGCAGCGACATGGCGAGGTATCATTTTTTTAGCCACAGTAATTTGCAGGGGGAAGGGCCGGCCGAGCGAGCTAATAATCTGGGTTGGAACAAGAAAAAACAACTCGGCTCTAATACTTGGGTTACCGGTCCTGGCGAAAATATATTTATGGATCATCTTTACGATGAGGTCGTTACGACGACAGAAAACGGTGTCATGGTAAAACAGGAATACGACTGGAAAACCCAGGAAGATATTGTGCAATCGATTGTGCAAGGTTGGATGAACAGCCCGCCGCATCGAAAAAATATCCTGTCGCCGCAATATGACCAAGAAGGCATTGGGGTCGCTATTTCAGGAGACGAAGTTTACATCACCGAGGATTTGTTTTAACTTGATTGTTGACTGCGTTGATGAGGAACCGCAGTCCAACCACTGAATTGATTGGTAAAGAATAAGTAATCGAGCTAAAGTTTTCGGGTATTTTGGAGTGCAAGCTCTGCTTGCAAAGCCTGCACTCCGGCTTTAAACAAGAGCTGGAAACTTATATTCAGGTACTTATGCGGCAAATTGAACAACGATTGGATTGTTAAGCAACAGAGAATTTATGACCGATTTGAATACAGCACAGACTAAAGCTGCGGCGGCTTATAACGCCGCTTCCGACTTGTTCGACCATCCGGCGAATACCTTTTGGGACCGGTTCGGCCGCAATACTATCAACCGTCTTGATCTGAAACCGGGCGCGTCGGTGCTTGATGTATGCTGCGGCAGCGGAGCGTCTGCATTACCTGCGGCTGAGCAAGTTGGTCATACCGGACGTGTTATTGGAATCGATGTTGCGGAAAAATTGCTTGACCTTGCCGGCGCCAAAGCGCAAAACAAAGGTTTAAATAACGTTGAGTTTCGGCTTGGCGATATGCTCGATACCGGTTTTGCCGACGCCAGTTTCGATGCTGTAGTTTGCGTGTTCGGAATATTTTTCGTACCCGATATTCCGGCGGCTATTAATGAGTTATGGCGCGTGTTGCGTCCAGGCGGAAAACTTGCAATTACTACATGGGGGCCGGATTTCTTTGAACCGGCCAACGCAGTATTTTGGAATGCGGTTCGAGACGTTAAACCCGAACTCTATAAAGGCTTTAATCCATGGGATCGAATATCCGAACCGTCCACTCTCAGCGCCATATTAAATGAAGGTGGGGTGCCCGATCCGTTGATCGTGTCCGAGTTGGCAACCCACCCGATAGCATCGGCGGAAGACTGGTGGACGACGCTGCTCGGTTCGGGTTATCGAGGCACCATCGAGCAAATGGAACCGGAAATGATCGACTATGTTCGCCAAACGAATCATTCATTCATCTCAAATGCCCGGATACAAGAAGTGCAGGCAAATGTGCTTTATGCGGTTGCCGAGAAGTTTTGATGCTCCTTAGGTCCGTCTACCTCCATTCTTCATGAACGCCTAACTATTGTCCTTTTGTTATACTGATTAAGATTGAAAGCAAACGCGGGGAATCATTATGATTAATTACGAACAGGATTTTTACGGTTGGACACAAGAGCAGGCCGCTCTATTAAGGGCAGGGCGGCTGGCTGATTTGGATATTGAAAATCTTATCGAGGAAGTGGAAACAATGGGCAGAAGTGAAAAGCGCGCGCTTGAAAGCAGCCTGACTGTGTTACTTGTTCATCTATTGAAATGGCAATATCAACCTGTTAGGCGTGGTAGAAGTTGGGAGTTAACCATTAAAACCCAGCGTATAAACTTTATGAAAATATTGCGTGATAATCCAGGGTTAAAGCCAAGCCTTGAGCAATGCATGACCGATGCTTATCAAATTGCGACCATCAAAGCTTCGCAGGAAACCGGACTTGATGAAAATGTTTTTCCTATTACATGTCCGTGGAGTTTGACTGAAGCTACACAACAGGATTTTTACCCCCAGTAATTTTATGAAATAAAAATTAACTCACGAGGGGCGTGGTTTAACCACGTTCCTTACGTTCCCGATGCCTGAACGCTTAACCAACGCAAAACCTTTCGAACGAGGCGACATGCCTCGTTCGACCCTGAGCTACTTTTTAGTAAAGTAATAATAGCCGCCAAACTTTCCTTTTAAAGTCATATTCTTGTCATCTTTTTCCACTAAAGAAAATACGTCGAATCTGTTATTACCCACCAGCGCAATTTTTAATTTACCGTCTTCTATTTCGTAATTGACCGGCGGTTGATCATAGAACTTGCCGTCGCGCGGAATATGCAAGATCGTTACTTTGCCGTCTTTAAATACCCAGGTATCTTCTCTCGGGATAGCTTCTTTATCGGTTAAAGAGTTTTTGGTGGATTGAAGCTTCCAGGTACCCTCAACTTCTTCTTTGGATTGCAGGGTAATATCGGCATAAACGGTGCTAGCGAATGCGGATAAAATCAATAATATTGCTGCCAGATTTATTCTTTTCATGTTCACTTTCCTACTTTAATTTAAATAACCTTAAAAAATCGGTTGGTGTTGTACGAGTATCTATAATAGAAGTTACGCATTGACAACTGGCCGAAATTCTGGGTTTAAATGCGCCATGCTGGGCATGAACTCCTCAATAAATGAGGCGATAACCTCATTGAATAAGTTTCGCTGCACGCTATAGCAATTATTGATTAACGCCATGGCGCTGAGTTTCTGTAGCTGGACATAGCCGCAGATCGCGGCAAACAAATGATTTTTTATCGCGCCTTTGCCGCGTACTTGAAAATGCTCGATGTTGCAGACCTGCTTAATCGCGCGGTGATACTGCTCAATCTGCCAGTGCCGGTCATGTTGTTCGGCAAAAGCGTTACGATCAAAGAACGGCAGCTGATCCTCGTTGGGGAGTGAACAAATATAATAGCGCAGTTGGTCTTTTAGCTGCGTCCGAAACACTTTCACAAAGCCAAACTTTTTGAGCCAAACCATTAAGCCATGCTCTGGGATGTCCAGTTGTTGAACTTGCAACCAAGTCCCTTTTGTCACGGAAACCAGACGGTTGCTTTCCAGCGCAAAAAGCAATCCTAGCTGATGATTTTTTATCCGTTTAAGATTGCTCACGCAGCTGTACCAACTGTCCCCGGTGACAAAGGCCGGTTCAAGTCCCCACGCCAGCACCTCAGCCAGCATGTCCTGGAAATAGTCATTCTTGGTTTTGCCTTCCGCTTTGTCATAGACGCGGAAATCAACCGGTTGGTGTCGGCCATGGCTATCGGTGTAATACAAGGTGATCAGGTTGATGCCCTTAACGGTGCGATGATGTTTGCCCGACCAGAAATAGCCGACCAAGGCCATATACTGACTATACGGCTTGTCCAAGACGCTATCGTCCACGCTCAAGGTCCCTCCTTTCAAATTCAAGGCCGTCTTGGCTTCATTGAATAAATCCTGACCGCTATAGGCTTCCCGGTGCAAAAATCGGTTAACACTATCGTGTGAAATGGACATCACTTCTCCCAAATGACAACAACTCGGCTGTTTCGGCTCGCTCAATAGAAAACCGATATACATCGGTAAGGTACAACAGGCTGTTGAGGGGCGGCTTATTTCTCTGATCACTGCGGCAGCTTTCGTTAGCTAGGCTAGCTTTTAAGCTTCATATTTTACACTGTCTGTCAATGCGTAACTTCTATATAAGATAGGAAGTTCAATTTCTTAGATCAATAAGCGCTATTACCTAATCAGGTGAATCCGCTATTGAGCATTACTAAAGCTACAAGTGATTTTTATGCCAAATGATTTTTTGAGGACAAGGGATTGGCACGCGCTGTGGAGAACTATATCTCGTATCAAACGATCCAATCGCTTCTGGGATGCGCCAAACTTGAAAGCGCTGGTCGATACTTTCGTATCAAGGCCAAGTATGCGCCGGAAATGGCTGAATCAACAGCGGTTTGTTATGTGTTGCCGGAAAAGGCGGTTTTTAATAGCCGGTATGCAGCCAATCCATGTTGCTTCGTTTTTTGTTAATCACATTATTCAATAATCGGTACTTGATCCAGTGCTTTGATAATAAACCACCACTGAAAGCCTATGCCCAAAAGCACGGCGATATGCAGAATCTCATGGGGGCCGATTATGCCGGGAAGTATTGTTAATCTTTGATGGTATTCAATAATTGCCCCTACCGTATAAAAAATGCCGCCGAGCACCAGCGGCCGGATAAAAGCAAAGCCATATCTTCGCCACAGATGAAACCCCATTAACAGTCCCATCCAGCCAAGCCCCAGGTAGAAAGACAAACCTAACCATTCCGGTATCGAGGTAAAAAATATTGTTTTTACGATAAGACCGCTAATGGCCAGAATCCAAGCGATAGAGAGAAATCCCCATCTTAAAAAACCGGTAAAAAGAATGCAGTGTATGGGTGTAAAAGTGCCGGCGATGACCAGGAAAATAGCCGCATGGTCGAGCCGCTGAAAAACCGTATGCGCGGCTCCGGTCGTCGTCAATAAGTGATAAATACCGCTAACCAGTAATAAAAAAATACAGGAACCGGAAAATACAGCCAGTGAAATGATGCGAATGTTCGAGCCCTTGCCCCGCCGAAGCATCAGGATGGCCTGATAAGTAAAGAAGATTGCGCCTAAAAAGTGAGTTATTGAACTTAAAGGATGAGTAAAACCAAGTAGGGGATAAATAGCTGACATAGTAAAAAATACCTCCAACTTTATCTTGTAGCACCAAAAAAATGATATTCTCAAACAGCATGATTTTGCAAGATCATGATTTACTTAGTGCATTTGGGTAAAACAATAACTATCGGGTTGGTTCGGCTATTGCTTAAAATCGGCCAGTTTTGCCAATAAATAGTCCAAATCTTTTTCTGTATGTTCGGCCGATACCTGCAACCTGATTTCCTGTTCGCCTTGAGGAACAACCGGGTAATTCAGTCCCGTTGCCAGAATATTATTTGCCAATAAATGTGCAACTAGCGCCGATGTTTTATCGGTGTTCCTGATCAGGATCGGTACGATAGGATGTTCTCCCGGTAGAGTTTCAAAACCGAGTTGTTCAAGCCCCGCCCTGAGACTAGCGCTAGATATTCGCAGTTTGTCCAGCAGATGCAAGCCTTCATCACTGATAACAACGTCTAAAGCGGCATTTGCCGCAGCCGCCTCGGCAGGCGTAATTGGATTCGAATAAATATAAGACGGCGAAGTTTCGCGCAAATAATCAATCACTACCGAGCTGGAAACGACATAACCGCCATTAACGCCGAAAGCTTTGCCGAGCGTAGCAACTAAAATATCTGCCTTACCCTGGGTATATTCTTCGGTGCCTCGGCCGGTTTTCCCGAAGGCGCCGACGCCGTGAGAATCATCGACGATAGTAATAATCCCTTGGTCATACGCATCTTCATGGCGTTTACAGCAGGCGTTTAATTTATCGAGATCGGCGTAATCGCCGCGCATGCTGAAAATTCCGTCAGTAACCAGGCAAACACGTTTGACTCGGCCTTTGTAAGCTTCAAGGATTTTTTCCAGGGCATTAATATCGGCATGAGCATAAATTTCTTTGCTCGCAGGTTGGGATAACTTTATCGCATTGATAATGCAGTTATGATTCAGTGCGTCGCTGACGACTAAGGTATCGGCGGAGATAAACTGAGGCAATACGCCGGTCATCGTTGTATACGCGGAACTGAACAGCATTGCCGATTCGCGGCGATGAAATTCGGCCAGCTTTTGTTCCAGGTCAATGTGCGATTGGTAAGTACCGCTGATAAAACGGACCGCTCCGGGACCGGTGCCGAATTTTTCAGCGGCCTCGGCTTCTGCTTCGATAACCTGCGGATGCGTTGCCAGTCCCAGATAGGAGTTGGAATTCATGCGCAAGAAAGCCCTGTCGCCGTATCCTTCAAGAAAATAGCGGGGGCCGAAACCATCGGCGGCGGTTTTCATACCGGTAACGATTTTCTCGTTACCTTTGCATATGCCTTGTTGCTGCAATTCGGTTAATTTGTCGGTTAACAGCGGTTCTAATTTTTTCAGTGACATAAACGCCTCCGTTTATTAGTTGAGCGCAACTTTTTCCAGCATATCTTTTACCATGGCCGGTAAATCGAATTGAGCCCGCCAGCCCCATTCGGCTTTGGCGGCGCTGTCGTTCATGTGTTTGGGCCAAGAATCGGCAATTGCCTGCCGTAATGGATCGACACAATAAGTGATGGCGAATTTAGGAATATGTTTTTGTATTTCAGCGGCTAACTGCTGCGGGGTAAAGCTCATGGCCGTCACATTGAACGCGTTTCTGTGTTTTAGCTGGGTACTGTCCGCTGTCATTAAGGTAATGGCGGCGTCGATAGCGTCGGGCATGTACATCATATCCAGTTGCGTATCGGCGCGAAGGAAGCACTCATAATGCCGGGATTTAATCGCCGCATAAAAAATATCCACCGCATAATCGGTCGTGCCTCCGCCCGGTTTGGTTTTGCTGGAAATTAATCCCGGATATCGTAAGCCTCGGGCATCGACGCCAAAGCGGTGATGATAATAGTCGCACAACAGCTCGCCTGAAACTTTGGTGATGCCGTACATCGTCGCGGGTCTTTGGATGGTATCTTGCGGCGTATCCATAGCCGGGGTTTCTGTGCCGAAGGCCGCTATGGAACTGGGGAAGAACAACGCACATTGGCGCATTCTGGAAATTTCCAGCACATTGATCAGGCCGTTCATATTGACGTCCCAAGCCTGCTGCGGCTGTTGTTCGGCAACAGCGGAAAGCAATGCGGCGAGATGAAAAATGGTGTCGATGTTGTTGCTTTCTACGAATTGATTGAGTGCTGGCATATCGCGCACATCCAGACAGCAGTAAGGCTCCGGTTCATTTAAAGCCTGCTTTTTATCGGCAGCGAACACATTTTCAGCGCCGTATCTATTGCGCAAGGTTATCGTTAATTCCGAGCCGAGTTGCCCGGTTGCCCCTGTTACCAGTATTTTTTTCATCTGCACCTTTGCTGTTTTACTAACGGTGGATTATTAAAACAAGGCCTTGTGCGCCAGCTTATGCCCATGTCAAAGCGCTAATATTAAAAGCTGACTGACTTTTTACTCATTGAATCAATACCCAGATTAGCCAACTCGTCCGCCCTGTCATTATCTTTATGGCCTGAATGGCCTTTTACCCATGCCCACTCGATATTATGGCGTTGAATTGCAGTGTCCAGCCTGCGCCACAGGTCCTCGTTTTTAACCGGCGTTTTGGCGGCGGTTTTCCAGCCGCGTTTTTTCCAGTTGATCATCCATTCGGTAATGCCTTGCATGACATATTTCGAATCGGTATTAAGCTGCACCGAGCAGGGCTTGGTCAAGGCTTCCAGGGCCTGGATCGCCGCCATCAATTCCATGCGGTTGTTGGTAGTCTCGGGATCGCCACCGTAAAGTTCCTTAACCTTTCCTTTATAGCTGAGTATGGCGCCCCAGCCGCCCGGTCCGGGGTTGCCGCGGCAGGCGCCGTCGGTGTAAATAATGACGGAATCAATCATGTCTGTTGAGTTGCGTGGTTGGTGTATTAAGTGGATTTGTCAAAATCAAACGGGGATTTAGCGATTTTACTGGAGTTAACGGGATGAGGCTGTAACGGCGTTTAATGGCCTTAATCGCATAAGCGGTCGATGTGAACGAGTGTCCTCGGGTGATAAATTTTCCATGCGTCGATTTTACCGTATCCAAATTAAATTCCGAGGACACGGTCACTTCAAAATTTAATAATTTTAACCAGTCCAAAATTCTTGATCGGGAGATGAAGTGCCCGCCCCATGAATCAGCCATTTTCTTGTCCCATAAATACTGGTACCTGACCCATAGACTCCACGGATTAAAATTCAGCACCAGTAAAACCCCCTCCGGCTTCAAAACGCGCTCCACTTCGCGCATGGTCTGAAAGCGAAAGGCATCAAACTCCAACAAATGCGGGATTATAATCATATCGACACTGTTGCTTTGCAAGGGCAGGCTGTAGGCTTTGGCCTGGATTTTTCTCGCCTTAGGCCAGCCCAGGTTTTTGGCATCGAGTACCGTGAAATTCTTGTATAAAGAACAGTCGATAAATTCATTCTCCCAGCCTAATCCGCCAATTTGCAAAATGGTTTGCTTGCAACTGACGGTGATGGACCGTTGTATATAGTCGGATTCAAGCTCTTGCAGCAGCTTGCCTCTGGGAGTTTGATACCAGGCAAATAAGAAATTACGTTTCATGGGCGTATTTTATACTATCTGACTTTGATGATTTTCAATAAAAACAAGCTATAATGCTAACATTCTAATAATGAACTTTATTCTTAAAAGGCTTAGATAATGCACGTTAACTTTAACAGGTCAGTCAAATTTTTATTAGTATTGATCTTCTTAATCGCAACAGGCTGTTCTACAACCTCAAAAGACGCTTTAAACGATAGACCGCCTGCTAGCTCCGAAACGGATAACAGCTATGTCAGGCATGCGACCCATCCGTTCGGCAAACAAAAATACGATGTACCGCCGAAATACAAGAATACGGTTTGGGAGCGGCTGTTATCGCTCTATTCGCTTCCCGATATTGAAAACGAGCGCATTAACCGCGAGTTAAACTGGTACCTGCGGCACCCGGCCTATCTTGCCAGAGTTCAGCAACGAGCGGAACCTTATCTGCATCTTATCCTAGACGAAGTCGAAGCTAAAAATATCCCCGGCGAACTGGCTTTATTGCCTATCGTTGAGAGCGCGTTTCTGCCGGAAGCCTATTCAAAAAGCGATGCGTCAGGGCTTTGGCAATTCATACCGGCTACCGGCCGTTTGTATGGCTTGCAACAAAATGCCTGGTATGACGGCCGTCGCGATGTTTATGCTTCAACCAAAGCGGCAACCTCTTTTCTCAAACATTTAGGCGAGACCTTTGACGGCGACTGGCATCTTGCGCTGGCTTCTTACAACTACGGCAAAGGCAATGTAAGAAAAGCCATCGAAAAAAATGAAGACCTCAACCTGCCAACCGATTACTGGTCATTGGATCTTCCTAAAGAAACCGCTGACTATGTGCCACGGTTACTGGCTATCGCTAAAATATTCGCCAATTCCGATAAATATAATATTGATTTGCAACATATTCCCAATAAACCTTATTGCGAACTGGTCGACGTTAAATCGCAACTGGATTTAAACAAAGCTGCGGAGCTGGCTAATACGCCGCTGAATGAGTTTTTAAAATTAAACCCAGGCTTTAACCACTCAAGCACAGCGCCGCAAGGGCCGCATCACTTGCTGATTCCCGTTGCCAAAGCGCAAGCGTTCAAGCAAAACCTGGCTCAACTGCCTTATGACGAACGCGTCGATATGAAGCGTCATAGCGAGACGATGGCGCAAATTCGACGTGATGAAATTCCGGTTATCCCAAACCAACACAAAGTTAAGTCTGGGGAAAGCTTAGTCTCTATTGCCGACAAAAACCATACAACGCCGCAATCAATCCGCCAGGCCAACCATTTGGCGAGTAATTCCATTCATTCAGGCATGATTTTAAAGATGCCGACAGCGCAAAAATCGGTCGATACCAAAGCAGCTAAAACCAAGCCGGGCAGCGCTCAGACCTATGTTGTAAAACAAGGCGACACGTTCTGGAACGTTGCGCAAAAATTTTCGGTTAGCGTTAATGACATTGCGGACTGGAACAAAATCAAGCCAAAATCGGCATTGGTGTTAGGCCAAAAACTGATCATTAAAGCCGCCAATCAACAGGCTGTTGCTGTAGCGCCAAAGTCTGTAGCCCCATCTGCATCGGGGATGCGTTTGATTAGTTACACGGTCCAACAAGGCGATTCGCTGGCGCAAATTTCCCGTAAGTTTAACGTTTCTATTGCCGACCTGCGTAAGTGGAACTCACCGGCAATAAGTAATTCGCTTACTCCGGGAAAAAAACTGAAAGTGATTCTTAACACTTGATTGACGGTTAAGGCGTATAGGGATGGTACAGCTTGATTAATTGAACCACGAAGATCACGAAGAAAATAAAGTAAAAACTTCTGTTCCTCGTGGTTTTAAGCTTTAAGTTATTATCAAACCGTTTAACGTCCGATTAATGCCGCACTCAAAGTATTGACCAAAGCGTCATTGCCGCGAGCTTTGACATAATCAATCACCACCGGAATAAATTGCTGCACCATCGCTGGCGACATGCCTTGCTGCTGAAACGCAGAAACCAGCGTAACCAAATTCCCCGCCGTTCCGCCCGAAGCACCCGCTATTGAAGACAAGCGTCCGGCCAAACCGCCACTCTGTTGCGATAGGGCGGGCACAGCCCCCAGCATTCCCTGCATACCCGGAACCGCCTGCTCCAGTTGACCGAATGCATCCGCCTGCATCTTGCTTTTAGCGATCTGGAACAAAGCCCCGGCGCCCCCTTGAGCCTGGGCCTGAGTCACGCCTGTTCGCTGCATCAATAACTCTGCCAGACTGCCGGCTTGCACCGCCTGAGCCGCGTTAACAGCCTGCTGGCCCTGCTGTAATGCTTGGTTTGCATTATTTGCCGGACCGTTGACATTGGTATTAACCGCATTAAGCACATCTTTCCAGTTTGCGGCATCGGCATTGTTGACCAATGCCACAGAGACGGCCAGCGACGCGCAGAGCGTTAGAATCGTTTTTTGCTGCATATTTTCCTCTCATTGAGATTAAGGATGATCTAAAAAGCCGATAATATCGGACAAAACTTATATTACGATTAAGGCCATTTCTATGAAAGAACATACCCGAATTACGCATTATTTTCTCACCACGAAGACACGAAGAGCACGAAGAAAAAACAAAAACTTCGTGTCCGTCGTGTCTTCGTGGTGAATAAAAAATAAATTATACGAGGTATATTCTTTACCAGACATCGCCTAAGCATTATGGATGAGTAATGGTTCATCGAACAGAAACATAGCTTACCGGTACACCATTTTGGCACAATACAATTTGCCAAAGCTGATTTTCACAAGGCCGAAACGCACCCCGCGCAAGACATTAAATAGAATTTCCATATCCTGTAAAAACGCTCGGCATTGTTGCCGGTGATCTTTCCATCGGTATCAATTTATATCTCAGTCATCCCGATCATGGGGAAAGCTAACGCAAATCCGCCTTACGGATTTTTATCCGCCATTGCACCATCCGCAACCAAGCAGGAAATGTTTTTCATCAACAGGCGTGAGGGTGACGGTAGGCGGGCATGCTGTAAGCGATGCTTGCCGGGAGACGAACCGGCCAAGACTGGTATCGGTAAATGGTTTAGTTGCTTGTAGCTTGAGAGTTTTAACTGCCTGCCGATAGTCACCTTCGAAGAGTGCGTAAGTGAAGGCTCTGAAGTCGAAGTGCGAGTTTTCTGTTTCGGATGTTACAGCCGACGCTTTTGCGTCAGCCAAATGTAATGGGTCGCGCAAGACCACCACCGCCTTATATGAGGTGCTGTCGCCAAAACCGTGGACGGCATAGCCCGAGTCAAAATCACTCCCGTGCTGAACCAATCTATACACGGCCTCAGCCGGATCGCCCTTGCAAACAAGCGCATCGGAAAGCACACGATGTATATCCTGTTCACCGGCATGGGCTTGAAGCGTATAGGCAATTGCAGTTACAGCGAGAATATGAGTTAGAGAGAAACGAGTTAGCATTTTGTGACATTGCCAGGGAAGATAAAAAATAAAACCATATATTCGCTTAAGAGCAAATGTCCGGTGATGTGGGATGGAGATTGACGGGTGCAATCCCGTCAATCTCCATCCGATCAGCTTTACGCTTTAAGAGCGCGGCCTAATGCAACTGATCCGGGTTGGGGTACCGGAGGCTGCTGATTAAAGTTATCGACAGTCCAATAGAACTTTAATTCATTGGTTGAATCATTAGTCGAAAGCACGACAATTCCCAAGCCTAATCCGCTTGCAGTGCCTCGGGAATCCAGCGTATGACCGCTTGATTCGTCAACAACGACAACTTGTTTTGTTTGGCCCGAAGGATCGGACGGGTCATTGGCAACGGCGGCAACCAGCATGATATGGCCGGAATCCTTCGGTTCTTTCGCCCCATTTGCCCAAGCGAGTAAATCCCCCGGCTGAATATCGGCAAGCGCTATAGCTTGAAAGCCATAGCCTGGATTAGTAAAAAATTTATAGTAGTTGATAGGGTTAGGGTGTTGGCAGTCTTCACTGCCCGGACCCGGATCGAAACAGCCCGCTTCAGGTATTGTGTTCTCGCTCACCGCTTGCCATCCCGCAAAATCGGTTTTAACCTGCTGATTTACATAGGTAAAAAGCGAGGTAATGAATCCGCTGCAATCGGTGACGCACATAGCATTAGTAGTGGCATTAGCCGGGGCGTCGGAAGGAAGATTGTTATAACCTGCTTCAGTGACCGTGCCGCTCCAGCCCGGAGGGATAGTGCCAGGTTTGCTTGTCCATAAAATTCGTTGTTGCTGATTTTGAACGGGAGGCCAATACACATAGGTATCATGCACCGAATGAACCAAATAGCTTGTCAGGTCTGAATTAAAGTTTGTGTAGGAACTCGGGCAAAAATCTGGCGTTCCCTGTGAGTACGTGTAAATATTTTGTAGCAACGATTTTGCCGCATTTAATAATGCGCTATTAACCTCCGTCGTTCCTATGGGAACGGAAAACCAGGTTGTTAGATTGTTGCAAGTGTTATTTGTCATTTTGTTATCCTTAAAATGTTGTTAAAACTGGATGCGGCTAGGCCAAACCTCAGCCGAAGAGGGAACCTGCAAGCACAGCTTGCGGGCGGGGTCCATGTTATCGAAAGATTAGGCACGGTCGAAAACATACTTGTATGCAGCATACAGCAGAAACCCGCCTGCGCCCCAGAGTACGACTTTGATTGCGACATGTCCGTCGGCGAAGTAGCCAATAACGCTGCTGCTCAAGCCGGATGCAAATGCCTTTGCCGCAAACTTTGGGTCGGCAACAGTAACGGCAAGCGTAACCTTGAGAAAGAACCCAAGAAGCGAGATTACCGAGACGGCGATCAGAACAGCAATAGCTTCCATTAGGAAAAAATCTCCCCAATGATTAGGCCAACCACGCCCCCGGCAAACGACACTTCGAGCCCATAAGGCAGGTGGAACACGTAGGTTAAGAAAGCGGCAGCGATTGCGCCAAGCACCATTCGCGCCGTGCGTCGTGGATGGGCCGCCGCAACCTCCTTCGCTTTTCGAAACGGCCAAGTAACTATGTTTACTGTAGTAACTACAGTAAACATGATGAGAGCTAATACAAAGCCGGTAAAAGGGTCCATGTGAAGTGTCTAACGTAGGGCAAACCGGCGCGGCACGGAAAGCTGAAAAATAAAACTATATTTTAACCACGCTCCGGTTGAGCGCAATATAGGCCCGGATTATGGAAAACCGTGGTCTGACTGCTGGACGGGGCATATTGCACCGTCCGTAACGTTTAACATTTTTTATCAATTGCTTGCATTGAACCCTTAAACGTGTGGACGGGTTAAATAACCCGTCCAGCCGCCGATTTTCCTTAAGCTGGCGTTTATGGGTTGCAAACCCTGTCCCGCTTGGGAGTATGAACATATAAAACCGGAGAAGATAATAAACTTAAACTGGAAAGCCGGGCGGGGCATGTTGCCCCGCCCGAAACGTTTTGCTTTAGTTAGTTGTCCAAGACATTGCCAAACGTTAGGAACGGGGTTGCAAACCCCGTCCCGCTTGGGGCGTCTACGCCGAAGCAAAGACATTTTGGTGTCCAAGCGCACGACGCAACTCCTGTGAAATGCGGACCACGATATTTAGATCGAGCCTCCCACCGATAAGATACTGCTCTCCAAAGACTGCGGTTGAAGAGCCATCCGCTAGTGCCAACACCTGGCCATCGCTGTCGGTGTGTTCGTGGACGAAATACGGTTGCCGGTTACCTGTACCCTTGAAGTAGGCGATGTCGTGTTCGCGCATGTTTCGAACATCGCGAGCATGTGGCATCTGTGCCAGATAGGCCTCGATTGCTGGCCGAAACTCATCTCGTTGCTTTGCCAATTCGGCAAGCCACTCCATTGCCTTTCCAAGTGCAATTACGAAGAAATGTTCTTCAATCCGCATCATGTTGCTTGCATGGCGCGACTGCTCAATACAGCCCGCACCTCGCAGTGCATTTACGGCAGTAACACAACGCTGGCCCTGCATTAGGACGGCATCCAACCACTGCCTTGAATTTGCTTCGGTAAGGAACTCGAAGTCCTTCCTGTCGATTGCATTAGCGGATGCAGTCACCATTGAGACGCCCAACTAATATTAGACATCCTAATAGACGTAAAACATTGCGTTATGGGTTTGCCTGATAAGATAAGTACTCATACAAAATTAACTTGGTATTTTCCGCCGAGGTTTTGAAAAATATCCTGAAGGGCATTCCGGAGCACTTCAAAATTGGCGTAAGCTTGCCACGGTAGCCATTCATACTTGATTTTCTT
>Ga0208789_1001022_pt1 | contig 18659 bp, 17 predicted proteins | sample Methanotroph_Enr_FD_187368 | JGI IMG/M metagenome (GOLD analysis project Ga0208789, IMG submission 187368) | Enriched soil microbial communities from Old Woman Creek wetland in Ohio, USA - Methanotroph_Enrichment_5 (SPAdes) (version 2) | ecosystem: Environmental > Terrestrial > Soil > Wetlands...
GTCGACTATTTATTACTCGCTTAAACAGTTCGGCACAAGCACCCACACAAATTATTTTGATCCGATTTTTAAAGAGCGCCAGGCCTAATGCCTGGTTGAGCTGGACTATTATACAGAACCAATTCAGCTTGTCAACACCACGTTAACTTTATTTCCAATCCTTTTTCTCTTTCGGAGAAAACCACCAAACCCCGAATAAGCCGGTTATTGTAACCTGATCAGCTCACTTGTCAACAACCATGTTAACTTTAATTTACTGCCCAAGCCTCCGGCCTGTTCCATCCAAGGCTGCTACCCCGAAAGAACTGCGCATTATACAGACCCACTCGACTTCGTCAAGATGTTATTTTTGTAAGTACTGCTTTTTATATATTCAGCCAATCCAAATATTTAGCAACACCTTGTTTAACAGCCAGAAACTCTTTTTTATAGCCTGCTTCTCTAAGCCCTGAAATATCGGCTTGAGTATAACTCTGATACGCCCCTTTTAAATGCTCAGGAAATGGGATGTACTCAATGCTGCCTTCTTTATGCCAATCTATCACTGCTTGAGCGACCGCATTAAAAGTTTCCGCCTGTCCGGTTCCTACATTGTAAATGCCGCGCTGTTCCGGATGATCTAAAAACCATAAATTTACATCTACAACATCATCAATGTATACAAAATCCCGCTTTTGCTCACCATCGGCCATACCATCGCAGCCTTCAAACAGCCTTGCTTTCTTTTGCTCTATGACCTGCCGATTAAAATGAAATGCCGTGCTGCTCATAGAGCCTTTATGCTGCTCCCTTGGCCCGTAAACATTAAAATAGCGGAAGCCGACAATCGGGCTCTTGGTCTTAGCCAGCAAGGGACGAACATATTGATCGAATTGAAATTTTGAATAGGCATACATATTAATAGGGAGCTCACAACCACGCTCAACCCGAAAGCCATGCTTGCCATCACCGTAAACCGAAGCGGAAGAGGCGTACATAAACGCGACATTTCCTGCGATACACCAGTGCAATAGGCGCTTGGAATAATCGTAATTATTCATCATCACATACCGTCCATCCCATTCCGTTGTCGCCGAGCAAGCTCCTTGATGAAAAACCGCCCGCACTCCATCAAAAAAATGAGCCACGCCAATTTTCTCTAAAAACTCTTCCTTATCCATATAATCGGCGACATCAAGATCAGCTATATTGTGCATTTTCCGCCCATTAGTCAGGTGATCGACCAGTAAAATATTGCGCTCACCACGTTGATTCAATGCTCGGATAATATTACTACCGATAAAGCCGGCGCCGCCTGTAACAACAATCATTCCAATCCCCTCGCTTTATTAATCATTGCAGTTGTCGACTGTCCATCGACAAACTGCAAAATTCTTACCTCGCCGCCTGCTTTAATCACGCAATCACCACCGGCAACTTGCTCCGCACTGTAATCGCCGCCTTTCACGATAACGTCCGGCAACAACCGGCAATATAATCTTTCGGGCGTTTCCTCTTCAAATGAAACCACCCAATCCACACAGGCTAACGCGGCCAAAACCGCCATCCGTTCCTGTAAGCCATTAATAGGCCGAGTCTCTCCTTTAAGCTGCCTGACCGACGCGTCTGAATTTACCGCCACAACCAAGCGGTCACCTAGCGCCTTTGCCTGCTGTAAATAAGTCACATGCCCGGCATGTAATAAATCGAAGCAGCCATTGGTCATAATAATGCGTTCATCATGCGCTTTGGCACCTGCCAATATAAGCGCTAATTCATCTTCCGAAACGATACCGTATCGAGAATCCCGATCGCCGTGCATAGCTCTAGTTAATTCCTGCATTGATACGGTTGATGTCCCCAGCTTCCCAACCACAATGCCTCCCGCCAGGTTAGCCAGATACATCGCATCATACAATGCCATATCCAACGCAACACCCAAAGCCATTACCGCAATAACCGTATCTCCCGCACCGGTCACATCAAAAACATCCTTAGCCTGAGCCGGCAATGAATGCACTTGGCCGTCTTGTATTAAGGTCATACCGGCCTCGCCGCGCGTCAACAAGAGCGTCGGGATTTTATATTGCTTTAACAGTGCCCGTCCTTTTTCAATCAGCTTATCTTCATTTTCAGCAGCGCCAACCACCGCCTGCAATTCAGACAAGTTTGGCGTTATCACATCTGCATGGGCATAGCGTTGATAATCCACGCCTTTCGGATCCACCAAGACTTTAATACCGGCTTGCTTGGATTCAGTGATATAAACTGAAACATCCGCTAAGGTGCCTTTGCCATAATCCGAAAACACAACCGCATCATTCTGTGAAAGATGTTTAGCCAGCTTCGCCAACAAGGCGTCTGAATCGAATTTAAGAGATGCCTGTTCGAAATCAAGCCGAATAAGCTGTTGATGCTGCGCCATAACTCGTAACTTGCAGATACTGCGAACTTCCTGCTCGACAACAAAATCGCAGACCACGCCTTCCGCCTCCAGCAGCCGCTTTAATATATCGCCCTCGGCATCATCGCCAACAACGCCCAGCAGAGTAACTTTGCCGCCTAGCTTGGCAATATTAAGCGCGACATTGCCTGCACCGCCGACACGATCTTCAATAGCTTTAACTCGAACCACTGGAACAGGCGCTTCCGGTGAGATACGCGCCGCCTGCCCGGACCAATACCGATCCAGCATCACATCGCCTATTACTATAATTCGAGCTTGCCCAAACTCAGGTGTAGCCGCCAACATTAATTAACTCCCTCAATCGCGCCGCACCACCAATGGCCTATCAATATATGCGCCTCTTGAATCCTGGCAGTCACATTCGAAGGGACAATAACCGAATGTGTAACTTTCCCGCTAAGCTCACCACCGTCGCAGCCGGTTAAGCCGATAACAGACATACCTTTCAACCTTGCAGCGTCCACCGCGTTTAATATATTTTTACTTTTTCCTGATGTGGAAATCGCAACCAAACAATCTTTTCCGCTGGCAATAGCCTCAACTTGGCGGGAATAGAGGGTATCAAAGCCGAAATCATTGCTATGCGCCGTTAAAATCGAACTGTCTGTAGTCAACGCAATGGCGGCCAACGCCTTCCGGTTTTTTTCGTACCTCACCACCAGCTCAGCAGCGATATGCTGACAATCTGCCGCACTGCCGCCATTGCCGCATAGCAATATTTTTCCGCCTTGCTTTAGTGTCTTAATCAGCAACTCTCCGGCTGCTTCAATCGCATCCGAACAATCAGCCAACCGCTCCATCATGGCTTTATGCTGTTCAAGCTCAGAAATAAACGTCTTCAAAATAATGCCCCCTAGACAATGTCTGAATTTAACACTTCAGTAGAGACAACCGGCTGGTCGCCCTTGTTATGCTCTTTAAATTGCATGGAATGCAGTCGCGCATAGGCCCCATTTTTTTCAATCAGCTCCTGGTGAGAACCTCTTTCCACGATGCGGCCATGATCCATAACCAAAATCATATCCGCGTTTTCAATGGTCGATAACCGGTGGGCAATAACCAGAGTCGTCCGGTTGCTCATAACTTTTTGCAGCGCCGCCTGTATATACCGCTCCGATTCGGTATCCAACGCCGATGTCGCCTCATCCAATATCAATATCGGAGCGTCTTTCAGCAGCGCCCTGGCCAAAGCCAGCCGTTGCCGCTGCCCTCCGGACAACTTGACGCCATTCTCGCCTATTTCCGTGTCCAGCCCCCGCTCCAGCTTAGCAACAAATTCCATCGCATAAGCATCTGTCGCCGCGGCGGTTATTTCACTTCGGCTTGCAGTCGCCAGCGACCCGTAGGCAATATTGTTGGCTATCGTGTCATTAAATAAAGTGACTTGCTGATTGACCAGCGCCAACTGTTTTCTCAAATTTGCCAGTTCATAGGTATTTATTTCAACACCGTCCAGCAATATCTCACCGGTATCGTGCGGGTAAAAACGTGAAACCAAATTGGCGAGCGTGCTTTTACCGCCACCGGACGCTCCTACCAACGCGATAGTCTGCCCCGGCTCGGCTTTGAAATTGATGTCGATAAGCGCCGGTTCGTTTGCGCCCGCATATCGAAACGACAGGTTTTTAAATTCCAGCGCGCCCTTGCATCTTTCAGCCCGATAAGTCCCTTCATCCAGCTCGCCCGGCTCATCCAAAATTTCAAACAACGATTCCGCAGCCGCAATGCCTTTTTGAATATCGCCGTTCGCATCACTCAACTGCCTGATCGGTTTCGGCAATAAAAATGCCGCGGTCAGATAGCCGACAAACTCACCAACCGTGGATTGCTTCATCAGGAACAATGCCATATACATCAGGAATGACAAGGCAATCGCGATAATAAACTGCATGATCGGATTATGTATCGCCATCGTCGTCGACAGTTTTAACGATTGGCTCCGGTTATTTAAACTGCTCTCAAAAAAACGCCGGCGCTCATATTCTTCGCCGCCGTAACTGCGCACTACCCGATGCCCGCCGACCAGTTCCGACGTAATATGAGTCATGTCGCCAACCGATTCCTGCATTTTCTTACTGATTCCCCGGAGGCGCTTGCTAACATAACCCACCAACAGCGCAAGAATCGGCGCTATGCCGACAAAAACCAGCGACAACATCCAGTTTGAATAAAATAAATAGATTAACAAACCTATGGCGGTAAATCCTTCCCGAACAATGGTGCGCACCGCATCGGTGGTGGCCTGGGTAACCTGACCGACATTATTGGTTATCCTTGAAATCATGTAGCCGCTGTTATGCGCATCAAAATAAGCTGTCGGCAAACGTGTATATTGATTAAAAATTTCACAGCGCAAGGCGTGTACGACATTGGTCGACACTTTAGCCAGAAAATAGTTACCCAAATAAGCGCCAATGCCATGCACGATAATCAACCCGCTAAATAATAGCGGCAAATAATTCATGCCTTCACGGGTCTCGGTTTGCAGCGTATCGATGATATGTTTGATCAATGCCGCAAATAGAGTCTGGGTGCCTGAATAAATCAGGAAACCGAGGATGCTGATTGCAAAAAGCCCTAGATGCGGCTTCACATAAGTCAGCAAACGCTTATAGATTACAGCGCTTTCTTTAGATTTTTTTTTCATGTTTTTTGAATATTTCATTAAACTCGTAGCGGCTCCCGACAGTACTGGGATACGCCTTTTGTCGCAACAATAAAATCCCGCTGCTCCAATCGGTCCAACAAGCGTTGGTAGTTAAGGTCTTGCTTACTTTTATCATTATGACGATGCCAGAGATGCAGCACAGGTACTGCAAACCGCCCTTCTTTGCGTTTGATTCCGGCATGAATCAAACGAATGACCAGGTCGGAGTCCTCAAAACCCCAGCCTTCAAAAAGTTCATCAAAACCATTCGTTCGTAAAAAATCGCTTTTCCATAGCGCCAGATTACAGGTCATGGCTTTTTCCCACTTGCCGGCTTGCAACTTTCTTAAAAAACCCAAAGGCAAGCGAATAAAAGCAGAAATCCGGTTGATCTTTTTCTGCAAGCGGAGAGAAATAAAATAACTCAACGGTTTTTGATGTAACGGAATATGTTTTTCAATGACTTCCTGGGTAAACGGCTCGCTCAACAGTATCCTGTTTCCCGGCACAAAATAGCCAGGTTCTGCCAGTTGCCGATGCCGGGCAATAAAATCAGGCCCAAGCACACAGTCGCCATCGATAAACAGCAAATATTCGCCCCGGCTGCTTGCTGCCGCCTTATTCCTGATGGTTCCCGCCCTGAATCCCTGATCGTCATGATGCACATATTGAATGGGCACCGGACTTTTAGCGCAATAAATTTCGGTTCTCGCCTGATTAGCGGGAGTGGAACCATCGTCTGCAATAATAATTTCAAACGCTTGGTCTCGCTGGGCAAACAGGCTATCCAGACAAAGCTCTAATGCCGCAGGCCAGTTATAGGTGGTTACAATAACAGAGATTAAATTCATTATTGATGGGGCTGCCGGTTTTGCAATTCCAGCAATTTAAGATATTTGTAATAAGCGCCTTCCGCATTGGAAATCGACAACATCAACCCTTGCCGTCCGTCCAGGATTGCGGCTTTAATCCAGTAAGTTCGAATGAATGTCCACAGCCCTTTTAAGATGGCTTTGCCGAGGGATGAGCGAACGCCACGCTGATAAAGCATCTCAGCACCCAAGGTTGAATAGCTATTCACTTTATGCAAAACCTCATCGAGATTTATAAAAGCATCGTGCAATAGAGGAGATTTCAGATGGCCGACTTGCCCTTGAACGATAATGCTCTCATGTACGACAGAATCGGTGAACCGCCCGCAATCGCGGCGAAACAGTCTTAACACGTAATCAGGCCACCATCCGCCATGACGTATTTGCCTGCCGCAATAGCTGGAAAGACGGGGGATTTCATAGCCTTTATAGTGATTTTGCTGAAGCGCTGTTTCGATTTCCGCCCTTAATTCAGCAGTTACAACTTCATCGGCATCAATCGATAAAATCCAGTCGCCCGTGACTTTATCCACTGCACGCTGCTTCTGAAGCCCGAAACCCGGCCAATCCGTTTGATAAACCTTGTCGGTATATTGGCGGCAGATCGCCACGGTATCGTCCTCGCTGCCCGAATCCAGAACGACAATCTCATCGGCCCATGCAACCGACTCAAGACAGCGGCCGATATGACCGGCTTCATTTTTTGTGATGATGACTACGCTTAACATGAAATATCTATAAATAAGAGGTTGTTAGCGCCATAACTGATAAATGTATTTTCGCTTGAGCTTTTCCCAATTGAAAAAAAGACCCTGCAACCAAACGGGCGGCGCTTTTTCCAAAGCGCTCATAAATAAACCGGCCTTGCTGCCTTGCTCCACCACAGGCTCTTCGAGCCACAACATGCTGATTCCCAGTTCCCGGTCGATTTTTTCAAACTGATTATCTATCGGCAATGAAACCTTGTTGCTGCTGATCCAGTCCAGCCGTTTTTGCGCGGTATTGAAATCGATAATATAAGAATCGGCAAAACGGCCGCGAGCGCCGACGTACAGATGCTGACCGGGTTTTCTAAGACTTTTCGGCGTATAAAAATTACCGCCGCAACCGATAAAAATGACTTTCGGGCCGTCGAATCGTGGACTTTCTACCAATGCATCATGCAGGCCTTCATTAAAGCCGGGAGAGAAAATGGCGTCATCTTCCAACACCAGCGCCCGCTGCTGTTTTTTCTCGATAATGCGTTCCAGCGCCATGATGTGTTTTAAAGCGCATGACATTTGATTGGCCGATAAATTATCGCCAATAAAATATTGCTCGATAATCTCCGGGGTCAGCTCATCGGCGTCGCCGTCGTGAATAAACTCAGCCGTCATATTGTGGCTTAACAGCTGCGCTTCCATGAACTCACGACGCTGATGGAATGCTTTTACGTTGATTACGTAAACGCCATCCAGTTGTTCAGTTGCTAAATGCATCCAGCTTGTTACCTTGAAAAACTTGGGACTGTAACGGGAAACTTTACCAAAAACCGCAAGTAAAGCGAAATCAATTCAGGCTCACTGTTTCAGCGATTCTATGCCAAGCGCCAGCCGAATAGCCTCTTCGACACGCTCAGGACTAAGCGTATCAAGGCATCGGCTTCGGCTTTGCCGGTGTCTGTCGCAACCTTCCAAATGACAGGGAACGCAGTCGCCTTTACCCTGAATCAAGCTGATATTATTAAGCTGCCGGCTACCGGTTTTATCGAAGGGATTGATATTTTGCTCATACCCGCTAGGCCAGGGCGCCCATTTTACAGGATTAGTTGGCCCGTAAAGCGCAATCACAGGAACCCCGGTGGCGGCCGCCAAGTGGGTAATGCCGGTATCGGGGCCGATATATAATTTTGCCTGGGCGATAATAGTTGACAGCTGCGCCAACGACACTTGGCCGGCCAGATTAATCGTATCTTCGGGAAGTTGACGCTGAATATTGGCGACATAATCAATTTCCTCTGGCGCGGGACCGCCCGAAAGAACCAGCTTTAATCCCAACTTTTTGAGATATAAGCCTACCGCCAGCCAGCCCTCTACAGTCCATTGCTTATAGGCCCATTGCGGATGCGGATGCAACACAGCATAACCGGCATTATCCGCCAAAAAAGGGAATTGCTCCGTTAGCTGCCGAGTGTTGCCGATTTGCGGCGGAACCAGCGAAAAACGCCGTGGCACATCGATCAGATCCAGTAACTTTAGAAGCTGCAAGACGGTATGCGTATTGTCGTCGTCAAACTCCGTCCAATGTTGAACAAAAAAACGCTTCCACCAGCCAGTCTCATTTTTCGGCGGCACGATGGCAACCCGCAACGGCGCTGCCAATAACGTATACAAGAAAGGACGATCTCCAGCCTGCGTAGCAATGGCGAGATCATACTGTCTGAATAATCGGCCGAATAATTGCCGGTAATCATCGAACCCAGGTCGATTAGGTGTGGTAATAACATGATTAATATCGGGATTGCCTTCGAGCATGGACGCAGTATTGCGAAACACCAGCACGTCAAGCTGGGCATCGGGATACGCCTGCCGCAACGAATGCAATAAAGGCGTCGTCAACAACACATCGCCCAGGTATCGCATTGCGATTACCAAGATTTTTTTCGGCTTCGGCGCTAAGGATTGCTTGCTATTCATTGTCCGGCTTATACGTTTTCTCTTTCTTTTAATATATCCGCATTCGGCAAGATAAAAATAAGCGAATAAAACGTCCAACTTCTCAACACATAGCCTTGATTTTTTAATAAGCAATAAATATCGGTATCCAATATTTCTTCTATCGATCTATGATGGGATTCAATGATAATGATTTTTGGCTGATAAGCTTCCAAATTCAACGAGCTTAATACCCTATAATCCATGCCTTCAACATCTATTGATAAGACATCGATTTGTTTTCCGCTGTAGGGACTCTCGTCAATAACTTCATTGAGCGTTTTTGAAAACAATTCGGTTGTGTCGTAAACGGCGTTGCCTGTCTCAACGGCAAAGTTATGATCGATAGTGGAGCCGACGCCGAATTTTCCGAACCGGTAAACATTAACTTTTTCTTTCTTATCGGAAATCGGCGCCAACACATTCCAATCCCGCGGTCTTGCCATATTGAACAAACTTATTTTATCGGCTTCCATATCTATATTTATGCCACTCCAACCTGCCTTATATAACATATAAGTATTGGAATGTTTTTTCGGATGATAGCAGCCGACATCGACAAAAAAGCCATTGTATTTCTTTATTTTTTCTTTTTTTAACAGCTCTTTTAATACAATATCTTCGCCGAATTGGGAGTAATGTACTTTAATAAAATTTGAGAAAAACGCCTTACGTATTAGCCATAACTTCTTACTAATTTCTTTGAAAATTTTCATACTTTATTTTATTCCTTAATGAGCAGACGGCTCTACTAAAACCTATTCGTTTTCGGCACCCTGATAAGCATTTTTTCTTAATTTGCCGGATTTAAACCAATCGCGGACATTCTTAGCGCCCCTTAACACCGGCGCGGCGCCTCCCATAGCTACCGCATCGACCAAACAATACCAGGCAGCAACACCGCTCGGCGGATTCCCCTGAGGCAAGTTTAAAACCGGGTCGATTGCCGCCCACTTCCAGGTTCCGACGGCAGTACCGATTAACTCCAACCATGTGGTAATAAAAAAAGCCGCCAGATAAACCATCGGCGAGCGGCCTTTAAAAAGATAACCCAGGAAAACGCAAAATAATAATGCACCTACCGAATCGCCCTGCTCGGCATAACCGCTGATTCCCCAAATAGACCACGCGCCGCAAACCAATACCACCAATACTGTAATTTCTCTGGCATAACGTTGGAATACCCCGGAGCGGCCCAGCGCCACCGCGGTCAAATAAACCATGCCGTGACCGGGCGGCACATAGGCCGGCACATTCTCAAACCGGTAGGTGTATCCGCCCATAAAAGGGGATGCGAAATGCTCGCCGATGGTCGCAAAAATGACGGCAATGCCAACCTGCACTCTTATTTCCCTATTTTCTCCGAGCAACAATCCGGTCAAAAACACCCAGGCGCAAACTCCCAGCGCATTTTGCTTTTCCAAACTCGCGCTTGCATCGCTCAACAAGCAGACCGCCACGCAAAAAAAAGTAAACGCCGCTATAAAATAATCCCGTTTCCTATGGGCATAAGCAACGTTAACTTGCGGAAAATGGCGTAGCACAATGAACCTCTTTTGAATTTGGTATGGGACACGGATGACACGGATTTAAACAGATTTTTTATCAGTGTGAATCAGTCAAATCCGTGTCATCCGTGTTCTATTTTTTATAACTGCCAAGTATTTGATTTTTATTCGGCACGGCTTGATTCTCCCTAATTTCACATAAACATCCAGGCGATAACAGCATACCGTCCCAACTTACCCAGCAATATGATTAAACAAGCCTGCAAGAACGGCAGTTTTAGCCATCCGCCGGCAAAACACAAAGCATCGCCAATCACCGGCAACCAGGTAAAAAACAAGGTCCAGATACCCTTTTCTCTTACCATATCCAGCGCTTTCTGTTTGTTTGCCGATAAAAGCGAGGCAACCGGAAACTTTTTCGCCGCCAGTATTCCCAAGCCCCACGTTGTCATCGCCCCGAGCGTGTTGCCAATTGTGGCAACGATAACAATAAGCTCAACCTGATAATGTCCTGCCGCTACCATATAAGCTAAAACAGCTTCCGAACCGCCTGGCGCTATCGTTGACGATATAAATGCGCTGATAAACAGCCCGCCTAGTTCAAACCCTATGTCTTGCACTTTTTCTCTCAAAAAAAACCCCTGCGCTCTTTTGAGTGCAGGGGTTCTTAAGGCTCCCGGATTTAATTTCCAGGCAATATTTTATTTTTATTAGACATAACCCATTTTATCAAGCCGGACAACAGCTTTATAGCCAGTCCAATTCCTGCGCCCAACCAATCGAAAATAGTAGCGACCACCTCCGATGCGCTCATGCCTTTAAATTTTTTCGCCAAAAATGGCGCAAGCCCTAAACCAATCGCTAAACCGATCACGGTAACGCCTGAAATAACAGAATCTTCTTTTGGCGCTGTTGCGGCCGGAGTTGCCGGCTTGTTAGCCACAGCAGCAACCGGCGCCGAAGCTGCTTCAGCGGCAGCCGAAACATCAGACATCACCTTCGGTAGATTGCTCTTGTAGTCGTCGGGTATTACATAAGCCGTCACGCCGGGAATGCTGGGTAAATCGCCATCGCCTTTACCGACTTTCAGCTGGGCTTTCATACCTTTTTCCATATGCTGGGCAATATCGCAATGCACCAGATAGGTTTTATCGCCGGGAGGTAGAATCAGGGTTCCGGAAATTTTTGCCGGACCGGACACTTCCAAATGGAACATGCCTTTGGGATATAGATATTTGGGTAAGCCGTGCATCATCCATTGGTGACGGACGTTATCTTCATTAATAAAATGAACCGTCAATTTAGTGCACGGTTTAAAATTAAACTCCTGCGTATCGAACGCAAACATTCTACCGGGAAATTTCTCTGCGTATTTGTGACCGGCATGCACAGTGATTTCTTTGGTTTCAGAGATACTGTCGCAGCCGCCCGGTAATGTACTGGTATTCTGGCCCATGACCATACCACCGGCCATGTCCATTAGATGGCCATCACCGTGATCCATGAGCATGCCGTTATGATCTTCATATTCCACTGCCAATACTGACCCGGAAAAAAGAAAAATCAGTGCCCCAGCCGATAATAACTTCACCATTATATTTCCTCTATTATTCAACAAAATTACCAAAAGTAGGCGCCTCTAAACAAAGCTTCCATTCCTTGGCAATTGCTCCTGCATATCCTACCTTTTACATCCCTGTAAACGATGCCATTGCGCTTTTCCGGCTAACCAGCCGTAACCGCGCAATGGCATCAACACACAACCTATCGAATGTTGCGTCTGTTTAGCTCTTAATCTTAGCTATCGTTTCATCTACCTTACGTTTGAATCCTGCGTGGGATAGATAAATTACATATAAGCCCGCGAATGCGAAAAATGCATACAACAACATATTATTTTTGCTCACAGCTGGACCGCCGCCGGCTTTAAAGCCCATATGCGCATCCAATCTGTTACCGGAATCAGGAACCAGAGTAATATGAATTAAGTATTTGCCTGCCTCAGGTACGCCATTCGGCAACTTTAATTCAACTGTACCTTTTTTATGTTTTGCAGCAGGCAGGAAAAATACACGAGTACCTTCAGGTTCTTTTGTCACTTCAAACTCGACCGACATATCTCTGTATTTCATGTCTTGGTAGTCGAACACGAGTAAAGTCATTTCATTAGCACGAGGAATATTGGCGCAAAAATCTTCAGCAGGAAACGCGTTAGGTTGGTAAGCGGTATAATGCAGCCAGTGAGTAGGCTCTAATTCAAATTTGCATTGGTCGGTATCGGTACCTGCGGCTCCGCCGTGCGCCCATAACGATGCGGAAAATAACAATCCCAGAAGTACCAGGAAACCCTTTCTAAAAATGTGTGTACTGTTCATAATGCCTTCCAGTTTTGATAAATTATTATTATTAAGAAAATGTAAACGCTATTAATGTAGCTCTAACCCATCAAAAACCAGCGTCTTACGCTGTATTTCCGACTAATAGCAACGGGCAACTCTAGCACATAGATTTAGCCAAATACAAGGAATTGATAGAAGACCAACCCGCGGCTACCGTCACTATTATATAGGTATTATATAAGTAAAAGGTAATGCGCCGCCGTACTATTGCTATCCTTCCCTGCTTTTCGTAGACTTAAGCCAACTTTATTCAAACGGAGTTTCTACCGCATGTCATCTTTGACCACATCTTCAGCTTGGACAGCTTTAATAAATCATCACAACGAAACTAAAAACATCCTTCTACGCGACAGTTTTAGCGCCGACCACAACCGCCATGCAAAATTCTCTCTCCATTTCAATGACATCCTTTTCGATTACTCCAAAAACAGAATAACCGACCAAACCTTGCCCTTACTCATTGATCTTGCTAAACATGCCGGGCTGGATGCAAAAATCAAGGACATGTTTTGCGGAGCAAAAATAAATAATACCGAGCATAGATCCGTACTGCATACCGCCTTGCGCAACAGAAGCAACCAGCCGGTTTATGTCGACGGACAAGACGTTATGCCGCAAATCAACAGCGTGCTCGCCAAAATGCGGACTTTCAGCACGCGTGTCCGTTCAGGCGAATGGCGCGGTTATACCGGCAAAGCCATTACCGACATTGTTAACATCGGCATAGGCGGCTCCGATTTGGGACCGAAAATGGTCTCGACCGCCCTTACTCCTTATGCTTCCGAATCATTAAAAGTTCATTTCGTCTCCAATATCGATCAGTCCGACCTCGTTGAAACGCTAAAACACTTATCCGCGGAGACAACACTGTTTCTTATTGCGTCCAAAACATTTACCACGCAAGAGACCATGACCAATGCCAAATCGGCAAGAAGCTGGTTTCTTGATAGCGCGAAAAACCAGCAAGCCATTGCCCAACATTTTGTCGCCATTTCCACCAACACCGAGAATGTTGCCGCGTTCGGTATAGATACCAATAATATGTTTGAGTTCAGGCATTGGGTCGGCGGACGATATTCTCTATGGTCGGCCATCGGACTATCTATCGCTTTATATGTAGGCATGGATAATTTTGAGGAACTTTTACAAGGCGCTTATGAAGTCGACGAACATTTTCGTTCGGCGCCTTTTGAAAAAAATATCCCGGTCATCATGGGCCTGCTCGGCATTTGGTATAACAATTTCTATAATGCCGAATCTCATGCCCTGTTGCCTTACGACCAGTCCATGCTTTATTTCGCCGATTATTTCCAACAAGCCGACATGGAAAGCAACGGCAAAAGCATAGATCATGACGGTCAAAAAGTGGATTACAGCACCGGCCAAATTATCTGGGGACAACCCGGCACCAATGGCCAACATGCTTTTTTCCAGCTTATTCACCAAGGCACCAAACTGATACCCTGCGATTTTTTGGCCGCCGCCAACAGTCATTACAAACTGCCCGATCATCATGATACGCTGATTTCAAACTTTCTCGCCCAACCGGAAGCCTTGATGAAAGGCAAGACCGCCGAAGAAGTTAAACAGGAATTATCCGCCGAAGACCAAGCCGACACCGTCCTGGTCGCCTCCAAAATATTCGACGGCAATAAACCGTCCAATTCGTTTTTATTCAGCAAACTGACGCCCAGGACCTTAGGCTCATTGATTGCATTTTATGAACATAAAATTTATGTTCAGGGCGTTATCTGGAATATCAATTCATTTGACCAGATGGGCGTGGAACTGGGTAAAACCTTAGCCAAAGTCATCCTGCCGGAGCTTCAAAACGACCAAATCATAGACAGCCACGATTGCTCAACCAATGCATTGATCAATGCCTACAAACAGCTTCGGCAATCTTGATTCGACTATCCAGACTGATTATCGGCATTATTTTTACCGTCACGCTGACGACTTGCGATAACGGCTTCCTGTCGCAGAACAAACTTGAGCAGATTAAACGGGCCGGGGTACTCCATGTATTAACCCGGAACGACCCGACCACCTATTATGAAAGTCCGGAAGGCTATACCGGTCTTGAGTACGATCTGGTGATGCTGTTCGCCAACCAGCTAGGCGTTAAAGTAAAATTTGAAACGCCCAATACCTTTAATGACATCCTGAATCGCATCGCCAAAGGCAAAGCAGATATCGCAGCCGCCGGCCTGACTATCACCGGGCAACGCAGCAAAAAGATGCGCTTTGCCCCCGCCTACCATGAAATAACCGAACAGCTCATTTACCGGTCAGGTACTCGCCGCCCAAATGATATAAACGGCCTGATCCATGGCATTATCGAAGTTGCCAAAGGCACCAGCCATATCGATAGCCTGACTTATCTAAAACTGGATACACCGGCCTTAACTTGGAATATCAACGACGAACTGGATACCGATGGTTTGCTGTACCTGGTTAACGAAGGCCTTATCGATTACACGGTAGCCGACTCGAACCAAGCCGTTTTAATCAGTCGCTTTTACCCCAAACTCAACATTGCATTCGATATTTCCGAACCTCGCCGACTGGCCTGGGCATTACCCCCATCGGACGACAACAGCTTATACGATGAAGTGGTGCGTTTTTTCGAACGCATAAAAAAAGATAAAACGCTCGACCAGCTCCTTGAAAAACATTACGGGCATACCAGCAGCTTGAGTTATATCGGTAACTGCAAATTCCGCCAGCAACAAAAAAGCAGGCTTCCGCTGTACCGGAAATACTTCAATTCGGCAGCTGAGCAATACCACATAGACTGGCGCTTACTGGCCGCAATCGGCTATCAGGAATCTCATTGGCAGGATAACGCCGCGTCTTCAACCGGTGTTGAAGGCATTATGATGTTGACTAACGATACCGCCTCAGAACTCGGCGTCAAAGATCGCACCGATCCGGATCAAAGCATTGCCGGCGGCGCGCGGTATTTCCAGCAAAGAATCCAAACAATCCCCGAACAGATTCCGGAACCGGATCGCACCTGGTTTGCATTAGCTTCATACAATGTCGGCTTGGGCCACCTTGAAGACGCCAGAGACTTAACAAAAAAGCAAGGCGGGAATCCCGACAAATGGATGGACGTCAAACAACATCTACCCTTGCTGACCCAGAAAAAGTGGCATCAGCAGACCAAACACGGCTATGCCCGAGGCCGGGAACCGGTTGAATTTGTGGAAAATATTCGAAGCTATTACGAGTTATTGGTGTGGCTGACCGAGGAAAACCAGATCAAGAAAAATGCGATGGATGATGTCGATAGCGAAGATACTGAGCATGAAGCGGTGACCATTGATCCGGCTGCGCTTTAAAGTTTTTTTATTCACCACGAAGACACGAAGGACACGAAGTTTTTAGCTTTGATAATGCTAAGCCCAATGCAGTTACTCAGCAATTAAAAACAGAACACGATAGACAGACCTTCCAGGTTTTTAAAACCTGGAAGGTCTAACGCGCAACACTCTAAACAGGCATGGCGCAAGATAACTATACTTTTGGGCAGCGTTGCGCATATTGATGAGCGCCGAACGTGGAAACGATGTGTTTCAAATATTTGTGGTGATCATCCTTTATTCGTCACCGTCTGGCTTTAAAAAAGTCCCTCAACATTTCCGAGCATTCCGTTTCCAGCACACCGCCGTCCCAGCTGATCCGGTGATTTAAAAAACTCGCATCGGTCAGGCTCAACGCATTGCACACCGCTCCCCGCTTGGGATCATACGCGCCGAACACCAGCCGCTTGATCCGCGCATGACTCATAGCGCCTATGCACATTACGCAAGGTTCCAAAGTCACATACAAAGTCGCATCGTTCAAACGATAATTTTCAACATGAACACCGGCGCCCCGCAATGCAACCACCTCGGCATGGGCAGTCGGATCATGGCTGGTTATCGGAATATTCCAGCCTTCCGCAATGCATCGATCATCCTTGACCACGATAGCACCGACCGGAACTTCACCCTGCTGCTCGGCCCTTTGCGCCAGCCTGATCGCATAGCGCATCCATGCTTCATCTGTTGCGGGGTTTATTCCCATTCAATCGTTGCGGGGGGCTTGCCGCTAATGTCGTAGGCAACGCGGGAAATGCCGGGAACTTCATTGATGATACGGCGGGAAATCAAATCCAGAAATTCATACGGCAAATGCGCCCAGCGCGCGGTCATGAAATCGATCGTTTCGACGGCGCGGATAGCGATCACATAATCGTAGCGGCGGCCATCACCCATCACGCCGACCGACTTGACCGGCAAAAATACCGCAAACGCTTGGCTGACCTTGGCGTAAAGATCGTGGCGATACAGCTCTTCAATAAAAATAGCATCGGCCTGGCGCAATAAATCGGCATATTCTTTTTTCACTTCGCCCAGAATCCTGACGCCCAAACCGGGACCAGGGAACGGATGGCGATAAACCATATCCGCAGGCAAACCCAACTCGACGCCCAGCTTCCTGACCTCGTCCTTGAACAGCTCGCGCAACGGCTCGACCAATTTAAGCACCATGTTTTCCGGCAAGCCGCCGACATTGTGATGCGACTTGATCAAATGCGCCTTACCACTTTTGGAACCGGCCGATTCAATCACATCCGGATAAATCGTACCTTGCGCCAGCCATTTTGCATCGGTAATTTTCGCGGCTTCTTCGTCGAAAATCTCAACAAACAAGCTGCCGATGATTTTGCGTTTTTGTTCCGGATCGGTGATGCCGCTCAACGCGTCCAAGTAGCGCTGCTCGGCGTTGACCCGGATCACTTTGACGCCCATATGCTCGGCAAAAGTCGCCATTACTTGGTCGCCTTCGTGCAAACGCAGCAAGCCGGTATCGACAAAAACACAGGTCAACTGGTTTTCAATCGCTTTGTGCAGCAATGCCGCGACAACCGACGAATCGACGCCGCCGGACAGCCCCAAAACCACATGATCGGTGCCGACCTTTTCACGAACAGCCTGAATGCTGTCTTCGATAATGTTGCTGGAAGTCCACAACGCTTCGCAGCCGCAAATTTCCAGCACAAAGCGCGACAATATCCGCCCGCCTTGTTTGGTATGAGTGACTTCGGGATGAAACTGCAACCCGTAAAAGCCTTTTTCCTCATTGGCGATACCGGCAATCGGCGCGCCATCCGAACTGGCAATCAACGTAAAACCGGCCGGCAAATCGACCACGCGGTCGCCGTGACTCATCCAGACATCCAGCAAGCCGAAACCTTCCGGCGAGATATGATCTTCAATATCGGCCAGTAATTTAGAATGGCCGCGCGCCCTGATTTGCGCGTAGCCGAACTCCCGGTGATCGGAACCTTCAACCTTACCGCCCAATTGCTCGGCCATGGTTTGCAGACCGTAGCAAATGCCCAGCACAGGAACGCCCAGCTCGAAAACAATCTGCGGCGCTCTCGGCGTATCGCCGCTGGTTACCGTTTCCGGGCCGCCGGATAGAATAATGCCGTTGGGCGCGAACTTCTTGATTTGTTCTTCGCTGCATTCGCAGGAATAAATTTCGCAATAAACGCCGATTTCACGAATGCGGCGCGCGATCAATTGCGTGTATTGCGAACCGAAATCCAAAATCAGGATTTTGTGGCTATGGATATTGGGGGATTGTTGATTCACGATAGAACTCTATATATGTAGATCGAAGAAGGGACTATCCACTTAAGGCGGGACACATGCAAAACTTAGCAACTAAAATAACAGAACACGGATGGCACGGATTAGACGGATTTACGCGGATTTTCCAGTTACTAATCGAGGCCTTCTTTAACTAATAACTAAAAAATCACCAGCTTATCCGTGATAATCAGTCAAATCCGTGTCATCCGTGTTCTATTTTTCTAAATGCCGAGCCGCTACGAACCTTGAACTCGCTTATTCCATCCGGTAATTAGGCGCTTCTTTAGTAATGGTCACATCATGCACATGACTTTCGCGCATACCGGCGCTGGTCACCCGCACAAACTGTGCTTTCTCATGCATGATCGCAATGGTTTGACTGCCGGTATAGCCCATGCTGGCGCGGATACCGCCCAACAACTGATGAATAACCGCCAGCAAGC